>Ga0233413_10000341_pt1 | contig 23042 bp, 10 predicted proteins | sample Na_anoxic_6_MG_FD_189019 | JGI IMG/M metagenome (GOLD analysis project Ga0233413, IMG submission 189019) | Seawater microbial communities from Saanich Inlet, British Columbia, Canada - Na_anoxic_6_MG | ecosystem: Environmental > Aquatic > Marine > Inlet | place: Canada: British Columbia...
CAGGATTCATTTGTGAACCATTTAAGAATGTTGACGTATCTTGATTAACTAATTCCCCATTAACATAACAACTTAAATTATTAGTAACCAATTCTCCCACATCTGTAATAGTAATTAAATTCCATTCCTTTGGTTCGTTACTCACCCTATCTGTAGTAAATGTACCCCTATCAATTGAATCCCCTATCGTCATTCCATAGTTATTACCTATACCAAAACCCCATCTCATCTGACTAGACGTACCACTCCTCCAAAATAGATATGCATCATCTGCAGGTGTAGAACCACCTATAGTATCACCAGATAATTTAACGATAACCTGTTCATTATCTGGAGATGAACCACCACCAATAGGGTTAATAGTTTCCGCAACTGCTTTTGTTATTGTCCCACCTGAACCTATAGTAACCTCAAAAGAAGGTAAATTTAAAGATGTTTGTCCTGTAGTTGTACCACTCCAGTTTTCACCAATAACACCTGTATAAGTTCCTGGTGTGTATGTTGTTGCAGTCAATGATGGTATTTTTAGAAATCTATCATTACCACCACCAAAAAACATAACACCACCGCCACCTGTTGTTCCTGATTTAACCCAAGCTGAAAACGTGAACGTTTTTGGTTTGTATCTATAAAAAGGTTGTTGTTCTTGAATTAACTCCGAAGAAGAAGTCGGAAATAAAATGAAATCATCCGTACCATCAAAAGTTATGTATTTATAATCGTTAGAAACTTCTGGTTCGTTTGTGAAAGTACCCTCAAAATTATAAGAACTAGTTATATCAACTATAGTACCACCACTTAAACCTTCAGACCTATCTCTAGATTTAAAATTAAATGAATCAGTATAAAATACTAAACCTTCTGTTATTATTTTTGGTGAATAATTAAAACTCATAATTTATATACTTCTAACAATTGTTTTTACTTCCCACCCAGTAGTTGTTGCAGATACTTGCAATAAAGCATTAGTACTATCTGCAGACATAGTAAATGTTATCCCTGATGTTGTTCCAATGTCACTTGTTGGTACATTATTGAATTCAACAGTATTACCACTAAATATAGATATGATATTTCCTGCTCTCGCACCTACTGTATTTGTAACCGTATAATCAAAGAACGCACCCGTATATGCACTCATCGGTAAAGAATACACTGTAGACAATCCAGTTCCAGGATTTAATTTAACTGTCGTATTAAGTGATGGTGCTTGATAACTACCCATATGAATAGTATCGTCATCAAATACTTCTAATATCGGTAATCCTGAAATATCATTAACCGCAAACAAAGAACCTGTTAAGTCATCAGTAATACTGAATAACTCACCACTAGAACCTTGTACCGTAAATAGTGGTTCTGTATTGCCAGAACCTATAATTGTTAATACGTTTTGTCCACTTCCTGATAATTTTGTTTGTCCAACAACATTTAACGTAACAGTAGTTGCAGTAGTCCCAATACCAACGTTTCCACCATTTTCAACTAAATATACATTATTTAATCCTGAAGGTTCAATGTGTAATGGTGAACAACCATATAAGTTTGTCACATATAAATCTGTTATACAGTCTCCTGATGTATTTCCTGTAAATGTAGGTAAGTTTAAGTAAGTTGTCGCACTTATTGTATTCGCACTTAACCCATTTGTAAAAATTGTTGGTCCAGTTACTGTACCACCAGTAAAGGTTCCACCGCCACCACCAATAACATCACTTATTTGTTGTATAGTTGCCTTATATGATGACCCTACACTACTCTGAGAAGTATCTCCTGTTATTACAATATGAACTAAATCTGTAAGTGTAACACCACTCGCTAATTGTCTATCTGTTAATTTTTGTTTTGACATATGTTTTCTATTTTATTATAAATATGTGTGATTTTTTATTCATCACAATTATGTATCAGTTCTTTATTATAAAAATCTCCCCCAACGTCCCAATCATCATCTCCTGTAATTATTACATTACCTTCATATTCATTACTATCATATATTTGAGTTATGAATATTGTGTTATATTCACTAAGTAACGTATTTGACTTTCTTATACATTTGGTGTATTTGTCTCTAAGTCCCGCAATAAAGTTTCTTTGTGTTTCATAAGCAGTAGTACCTTGAGTAAATCCAGATAATGCATTTTGTGCATTTACTAAGTTTTGTGTTATACCACTACAACTCATAAAATTCATAGTATAATTTTGTTGTTGTTCTATATACTCATTCTCTAAATTTTCTAACTCAGTTTTTAAATCTAACAGTTGTTGATTTAGTGTTACAAAATCACTATTTAATAAATCTATTTGATTTTGTTTTTTATCGATTAAAGTTTGTAAATTTGGGGTACTTAAATCTTTTAATTTTATAGAACATAAAATACTATTCTCTTTTTGTATTTCTTTCTTAAGTAATGCAATCTGAACTTCTTTTTCCCTTATTTCTTTTTTCTTATCTGTAATTTGTGGACTACTAGGGTAAATAGGTTTTTGTTCTACTAAACTATATTTGTCTTCAGAACCAATACTAAAATCTGTCTGACCACTTAAAGAACAATTTTCAGTAGAAATAAAATTCAAACTATACTTTTTATAATTAAATTTATTATTATCAAATATTGTATTTCTATAAATTTTACCTGAATTATCACAACCTTCCCATATTGTAGTAGCAGGAACAACTTGTTCAATTAAATCTAACCAATAGTCACCTATCTTATCCATAAACTCAAACATACTATTATACGTAAATTTACCAGATAAGTCTTCACCACAATTACTAGCGTTTAGGTATAGTTCATAAAATAATCTTAATAATGGGTAATCACTAATAGTCTGTCTACTTTTAACATCAATTAAATTAGTTTGTACTAATTGATCAAAAACCGCTTTAATATTTATTTCTGATGGTTGTATATCTAAATAATCTAACGGATTAACACAAACACTATATGTATCACCAGTTTCAAAACCATTCTCACATTCTTTTTTACTACCACAATATTCACAATCACCTTTACAATTTGCACAATCGTCAATAGTTCTCCAATGACATATTTCTAAATCTTCATCCCACACATAGTTTTTACCTAAACCTAAACCTTCAATACCTTCACCATTTAATAACGTATTTAAAGATTTACAACATTCAGACGTAATACTATCTGTCTGATTAAACGTTTGTGCAGTGACACCACTAATAACTTCTTCTAAAGTACCACCAGTATATATTGAGGTTCCTGTATATAAATAAGACTCAAAGAAACCAATCGTACCATCACCTTTTTCAACGATTAGTCCGAATAAATTATTTAATGTGTTATTATTATTAATGACTAACGTATCTGAACCACAATTATTTTTTTGTATGAAGAAGTTCGATAGTGTTTGTCCTTTTTCTAATAATTGATAATAATTAGCGTCTAATGAGGTGTTATAATTAGAAGTTAACGTATAGTATTCATTTTTCAATTCTATAACTTGTGTCTGTAATATATCTGTATATGTTTCACAACTAAATGTTAATCCAGATGTGGAGTTACCATCTAAAGTTAAAACATAACTATCTAATGTTGTAGATGTGTATGTGACATCACCACTAAATTTTATCTGTAATAAAGATGATTGATCTTGAAATATAAAATCTTCAGAACCCATAAATAAATAATCTTCTGAAGATTCAAAAATATAATTATCAGTTTCACAATTAGTAGGACAATTATCACAATCAATATTTTTCCAGTAATTAAATACATCACATTCTATTGCCTTCGCAGGATCTATACTAAATGAAGTATTTTTAACGTTAAGTATTAAATCAGAATGATTAATATTATAATCCGTATATCTGTATTCTAAATCTAACCAAAGTCTTTCTTCTTCTTCACCTAATCTAACAATATCATAATTAGACGTTGATCCAGTATTACATTCACCGTTAGGGTAAACTGTTTCTGTTATTACACCATCATCATAATAAACCCACGATTTTTTATTATCTATAACACAACTTAGTTGTGGTATCATACAATCATTTATAGATAAAAGTCTTTGTGTTTGACAATCTGCAACATTAACTTGTATATTATCAACTAATAAACATAATTGACACTCAATATTTTCTAATTCTATAGAGAAGAAAAATTCTTTATTAGGGTATAATCTCCTTAAATCGTCACAAACACATTCAGGTATCGTAAAGTTAAAAGTTTGCCAAGATGGTTCGAACATATCTGCATTGTATGTCACACCTAATTGTGATAAGTGATTAAATATACCATCTTCTATTGTTGCAATCTCTTGTTCGTCACCTTCTAATATAACACCAGTGTATCCACTTGTTGGATCCCATTCCCATATAGGGTTTATACTTTCAGTATATGGTAAGTAACTTAACCCTGTATCAATGTTAGTCTGAGTATCTTCATTTGTATTATTAACAAATATTTTAAAGTTGACTTTTAAATCGTCTAAATAACTATCATAATAAGTATTATTTACCTCTTCAAATTCTACATAATTATTATATAAACTATTATACCATACATCATAACACTCATTAGTTTTTTGTTCTATAGTAGGGATTGAAGTTTGTAATGTTTCTAAAAGATTTTGTAATTCTGTAACATTTACTAAATCACAACAATTAATAGGTTCTATACTTTCATCATCTACTATTACAGAAGATAATATACATTCCCTAGTTTCGCTATTAAATACATATTGTCCTGGAATTGAAATCACACTCTGTGTACAACATTCTTCAGGTATATTTGCACCGTTATAAAGAATTGCACCACCTGTTGTCTGTTGAAATAAAGAAGGATTAGGATAATCACAAATAGGTGTATTATTATTAGATCCACCAGAAGGTGTGGTAACAGGGTCTTTGTCTGGGTCAGCTTCAGGTAATGGGGGTGGTGTATTATTAGAACTACCGCCCGAAGGTGTGGTAACAGGATCTTTGTCTGGGTCAACTTGTGAAGATCCAGTGTTTGTATTAGGGTTATGAACTACTCTTGTCGCAGTACAACAACCCTTTTCGTAAATGTTTGTACCACCTCCACCTGCAAGTGTCCAATCACTACTATACCACGAACTACATAACGTAGTAGGGTTATTTGGGTCATTAATATTAATAATATATTTATAGTAATCGGTAGGACTACTACTATCAAACACTATAAATTCATCGCCAATATCATATATACACCCACTTACTGGTCCACCACCTCCACCATCTTTTATCCCACCAGCACCAATTGCTGACATAACAATACCTGTAGTTTCAGGATCAATATAACCTTTTAAGGTTGAGTATAAGCCTAATAACCCAACACCCCAACTTAATAGAGTACTTCCTAAATTATTTTGTTCATTTTTAGTATCTGTAAAAGACTGACTTTGTTTTAATAAATTTTCAGATAATAATGCTTTTTGTTCTTGTAATTGACTATTTAACTCATTTATCTGTGAAGTATTTTTTACATACTCAATATTTAAAGTAATTTTTTGACTATCAGTTAAAGTTAAATTACCAGATTCATCTGTTATTGATTCGGTAGTAGTTTTTAACAACTCTGCAGTTCTATTTATAGTGTTTTGTATGTCGTTGTTTTGTATTGTAGAATTTTGTTTTGACTCATCATAACTAATACTGTTATTATAATCAGTAGTTAATGTGTTTATATTTACATTGATTTCATTGATTTGCTTCTCCAAAGTAGCAACTAACTCAACATTATTTTCAAATATAGCATTTTTTAATTGTACTTCTAAACTATTTTTTGTTCTACAATCTTCTAATAATTGTGAATATAAAACTTGTTCGTTTTGATTTTCTAATGTTTTAGTAGAAACACAACTATTATATTCTGTTTGTTTAGTACCATCATTAGTATTAGGGTTACCATATACTATTGTGTTACAATATGTGTTATAATTAAAGTTTCTTAATTCTGTTAATTGGGTTTCATATACTGTACAATCTAATGGGTTCTCCACATTTGTTATTGCTTTTTCTATTACAATATTATCTGAAGATTTTAACTGAATATCACCTTCTATTTGAGAGATTACACTTTTGATTTCTACTTCCACAACTTTTAATTTATCTAGTTCATCTTCTAGTTGTGTACCTAAAGCATTAAATTCTTGTATGTTCGCAATTTTTGTCTCATTTGTTGGTGTTGTTGTAGTGTTACTATCACCACCTACAGTACTACCATCACAACCTAATGCCGAATATTGATTAATAATAGTTTTTATACTTTCTTCTAAAGTTTTATAATCAGTCAATAACTTAGACCATATACCACATTCTAAAGGCATTTCTAAATTACATATATTTTGTGTGTTAATATAATTAGTATATTCTATGTCACAAGATGGGTATAATAATGTTAAATTAAAACAACCCGCAATAAGTGACTCTACTTCGGATTTGATTGTTTTATAATTTTCTATATAAGTTACAATTTCTGAAGTATTAAAATTTAATGATGTTAATAACTCTGTTGTTGGTGTAAATAATTGATTGTATGTTTCATTAATTTGAGAAACCCATATCTGATTTGTTGTTGCCCATTGACTAACTGACACTACATTACCACCAATGGCATTACAACATTCTGTATTTGGTTCTAATACATTAGTATTATTCCATATCACATATTCATCACCAACATTCTCACTATCATTAAAGTTATTTTGTAAAATTTGAGATTCTTCTTCCGTATTTGTAAACGCAACAAAGTTTAGACAATTTACATTATTTATTGTATTATCATAAATAATTGCTGGTTGACATGATACGTTATCTGCACACTCTATTAAGTTATTCGCACTATATTTTAACATATAGTCAAAAGAAAAATCTATAGTACAACTACAATCTTCTAATTCTGGCAATTTAAAACCTTGCCAATTTTCACTACCAAAAACAACGGAAACATTATCTACATCCGCACATTTAATTCTTTCTGGGTCAACTGCCGAACTGAAAACAGTATTAGGTGTAACACTATAAGGGTTATTACCTTCAAACGGTATTAATAACCCACTATTAACATCAATAGTAAAATAACCAAACGTATATCCATAAAATTCTGCAACTGACTGATATAAATCACTAACTTGTTCATCACTATGCCAATCTAAAATGTAATTATTATCAAATATTGATGGTGTGAAAGAAACTCTTCCATATTCATCTATGGTAAAAACTACCCAATTAGACGGATCCATAAGTGAAGGATCATCTAATATTGCGTTAGGTTGTGCAACAATATTATTATTAGTGTTAACTACTTCTTTTATTATTCTAGACTCAGTAAAACAATCCCAAAAAATTTCAGTAGAATAATAATTATATACACCACCTATAGGGTTTTGTAAATCATAGTAGGATGTATTAACCGTTGTATCAATTATTGGGACAATGTATGTACCATCACTAAGACTACCTTGTATAGTAAATTCTGGAGTTGCAAGCTGATTACCTTTTAAACACGCTATATATTCATTTGTACCATCATTTACTATAGTAAAATCAAATCCGTGCCAAGCACAACACTCAGGACTACTAATGATTGTTGTAGAATTACAATCTACTTCTTCAAAATATAACCCAAAATTAGAAGGGTTTTCGATATTCCCTAATAAATATAGTTCTAAATATTCTACTATACCATAACCTGTTGCATTAATAAAACTTTGTTGACTTAATACTTCCCCACCAGGGACTTTAGCGTATTTGTATTGAAAACATTTACCTTTTACTTGATAGATATTGTTTGGTAATGTATTATTTACCATATCAAATACAACAATACCGTTAGGCTCAACATCTATCGGTATTCCAACACAAGGTGCTTTACCACTACAATATTCTGTAAGTCTACCATATTCATTTATATATGAAACATACCTAGCATCATTTTTAGAACAACATTCAGGAAATTCATCAAAACTAACTTTAATCCCATCTTCATTAGTGTAATAATAAAATGGTAAACATTCATTTAAAGTTAAATCGTCACAACTATAGATAACACTTTCTTCTTCTATATCATTTAAACAAATCTCTAAAGTGTTATTAGTATCACAATCTTGTGTTGATACTTCAGTTAAACAATTTTTTAAAGATACTTCATAATTATTTTTAATTACTTGCCACTCTGGTGAATATATCAGATATTTATCTTTTTTTATTTTCTCTAAAAATTCATTATATTCTGATTCCGCACTTGCAAATGCTTGTTGTAATGTTGTTTTACCGTCATTCTGTAATGGCGTTTCTACAATAGAATAATTAACATCTAAACAATTACCTATGGGTTGGTACTCACCATTATTTTCATTATAAGTTAATTGTGTCGTATAAAAAGTTGTTCCCGTAGGTATTCCATTAAATATCCCATAATTATAATTAATAAAGTAGTTTTGTTGTAAGGTTTGTGCAGTTACAACTACTGTTGGTTTACTATTAAAGTTAGGTACAAAACACCTACTAAAATATTGTAAGTATTCACTTCCTCCATCATAAGGTCCAATATGTGGGTTATTACCATTTAACACTGTTACAGAATCATCTGTATATGTTTCCCTATACCATCCACCTGCTTTTTGAAAGTACATATCGGTGAAACCATTTTCTACAATCTCTCCTGTTTCAGGATTAATAAAATCATTAATAACTAAATCCCCATTAACTGGAGGTAATGGATAACCATTTTTATCGTATGGTATATTAGATAAATCTACTTCACCAGTATAGAGATATAATAATTTTTTAATTTCTTCAATATCTAATGGTTTGTCTACTAAAACAACATACTCATTAAAATTAACTAAGGACTCAGGTGCACCTATAAATCTAAATAAAAATTCTATCGCCTTTCTACTACCCTTACTTTTCCATAACCATGCAATGTTTAGTATTAATCTTCTATACAATTCAATATCTATCTGATTTTGTGTTAAATTAGTAGAAGTGCCACTAAATTGTCCCCCTCCATTACTAGGTAAATATAATTTTGAGAAAGATGTATCATTAATGAAATTAATAGGATCTAAACCTAACATATACGATAAGTCTTTAACTAACTCATCAGGTGTATTATTCTTTTTATCATATGTTACAATGTGTGCAAATTTAATACCATTAATATATTTTTTAACATAGTCAAATTCAACACCATAAATTCTTAATAGTTTTGTAGCCTTTTCACCATTTAAAGTTAAATCGTCACCATCCGTTCTAGGTATTGTATCAAAACTACTAATTGCTTCTGTAGTATATTTTCTAATTATAATATCTGTCTTTGATCCGTCTAAATCTTCCGCCAAATCATTTAACTTATCTATATAAGCAATATAAAAACTATTAAAGAAATTTAAGTTATATCCATCATCTAATACTGGAAAATCTAAAACTTTTTTACTTGTTAAGGTGATACCATTATCAGTAATTTTAGATGCAATTATTTCTGCCCTATATTCTGGATAAATTTCTCTATTTAATAAATTATTCTGTAACTCATTTAACCCAGTGAAAAAACTCTCAAGTTCACTACCATTAGGTTTAATAAAATATGGTATAGATGCATCAATAGTATCTGATAAAAACGAAAACTGAGGTATAAAGATACCTGTTAACTCAGGAAATGGATTCCCTTCCACAACTAAAGTTATTTCAGAATTAGTTTTTTGTGTTGCACCTGAAAAACCTTTTATATTTTTTACTATCCCATTATGTTCAATTACATATGAACCATATTTTAACATTAAGTTTCTTAATGGATTATCTGTACTATCATCTGATACATACTTAGAATCTATAGTATACTTAATATTATATGGGTTTACAAAGAAATTACTATTAACTTTAAATGTTGATTCATCAGATTCAATATCATAAAGATAGTCTGTTATATTATCACCTGTAACACTCCCAACTTTGTTATCCACATAAATCGCTGCTGGCCAATCGTTTTGAATTTCAATCAAAGACGAAGATAACATTTCTTTAAAAGAACCATACCAAACATAACTTAAAGGATTTGTTAAGTCTAAATTTAAATTTGCTTTAACATTTTTTTGTATTTGTAACTGCGATTCAGAATCTACTATATCATCTAAAGTAAAAAATTTAGATCTATTACCTTGTGTAAATAAAATATCTGGTTTAGGGTCTAAATTAACTGAAATTGAAAAATTACCATTAGTGAATAGTGTCGTCCCACCTTCACTTGTAAGTTGTAAACCTACTAAATCAGGACTAAAATCCCTATATTCAATGTTATCATTGAAAAATATTCTTTTAGCGTAACCCGCAACCTTTATTCTATTATTTTCAGCCATTTACGTTTTATATATTAGTTATGTCATCAAAATCTTTAGTTGGGTCAATAGTGAACTTCTGTTCTCTAACCTCAAATAATGGTTTACCAGTAAACTGATCTTTAATCTCATATAAGTTATATTGTCTGTATATTTGATTACCAAAATTGTATATAGTATAAATACCATCTTCTAAAGATTTTGTTTGGTTTGAGAATAATGCATATGCTAAAGTTTCATCATCAAACTCAACCATCTCTATTTCTAACATAACAGGATCGAAAAACGTATTAGTTATAATAACATCTTGTTGTGGGTTACCAATAAAGGGTACCGCATTAGGTTTAATAGATGGTGCAGATGAAGGTGTGACAGTACAAAACACACTGGTTGAGTTGTCATTAAAAGTATACGCTACCGAAGCATTAGAATTACCTTGGCTCTGTGTAATAGGTAATGCTCTATTATTAGATGTTATAATTCTAAATAAATTTTGTATTTTATCTTGCCCTGTACCTGACTGATCTTTTAAATATTCAACTCTATAACCTACTAAATTACCATTTTCAAATCTATTTTGTAAATCTGTGGGTACCTGATTGATGTCAAAAACAATACCTTTTACATCCTGATTATCAATTAAAACACTACAATCTTGTATTTTAGCTCTTATTTGTTTAGGTCTTATAATAATATTATAAAACCCTTTGGTACCAAATATCTGTGTTGGTAATTTTAATGTATATAAACCACCGAATATTTCAGTAGTGTTATTAGGGTTATTTGCTGGTATCAAAACTTCTGTAGGATCTAAAGATATTAGTTCTACATCTGCTAAAGATTCTCTATTAGGTGTATAACTGTAAAACATCTCTACATCCTGTACCGATACATCTGCTGGTCTTATTGTTCCGTAATTTCCTGTTGCCATAACTTTTTTTTTAAATTCTTATAAATCCACCTCTATTTGTGTCAATATCGTTAGTTGTTTTTATTTCTGATAATAATGAATGTCTTTCAAATATATCAGCAACACCTCTATTAATAAATACTACACTATCAACTTCTGGTTTAAAAACTACACCTAAATACTCTTCTTTTTTTATTGAAGCATTTAACGATGTATTATATGTATTCCACCCACTATTTAATACTTTGAAAACTGTAGTGTTATAAGACCTATTAAAACCAAACTCATCTATAGTCTTAGTAATTAAATTTTTATATGTTGTATACTCGATACCTGTAGTTGTTATATTATCAACATTGGCGTTTATTTTATATATAATTCTATCACTATTTTCAGATAAAACACCACTAAATTCTTCTTTAGGGTTGTTAGAAGTATTTAGATTTGGGGCATAAATATCATCTCCATTACTATTTTTTCTATATGACTTAACTTGTCTTAACAAACTATCGTCAGTATTACCCGTAACTTGTAGCGTATTAGAATAATAAAAGTTTGGTGGTGCACCCGCCAATCTACCATAACTAAATGAATTAAAGTTATTAGGTTTTTCTGTTAACTGAGTATCTTTTGGTGTGTATTCATTATCTGTAAATATACCCATATCATCTAAGTTTTGTGTTAGATAAAGGTTTATGTCTATTGTATTTACTATTTTCTGCCCTGAACTATCTAAAATAATATTACCTTCTTCGTCTATTTTAAAATTAGGTATAGTACCATAATAATACTTAGAACTATCAGTATCTATAACTGTCTTACCTTCAGAGTTTTTTTTCAATACACTCTTAGGTATGTTTCTAACCGTATAGTTTTCTAAATTTCTTTTTTTACTTATGTATTTCATACTATATAATTATTTTAAAATGTGGTTTGCCAAAAAGTTAATGTTGGTATTCCACCATTGGTGGGGTTTAAGTTAACCCCTAAAGGTATATTTAATTGTCTATCATTAGGTGTAAATTTATATTTGTACACACCATTATCATTTTTCAAAATTATTTTTAAATACGTTAATCCATTTTCCCCTTCTAAATCGGAAAGTGTTAATTCATTAGTATTAAAATCTTTAGATGGTGCCATTTGATAAACCTTACCATTTAAAGCGTTATTAAATTGTACAACACCATAAACCTCATATTCTTGGTTTGGTGCGTTATCTACTAAATCTTGAAACCAATAAATCTGATAACCTTCATGTACTTCTTCTGGTTGTGTTACTGGATCACCAATAGTAAATGTTATTGGACAAGCACTTATTGGTAAAGTAAAACCAAATTCATTTTCTTGTTCAGTACCCACTTGCGTATAAATGTCTGAAAATGTTAGTAATTCATTAGACCCACTATTAGGATTATCATATATTGAAAACCTAATAAAACTATTTGTAAACCTATTAGTTCTACAAAAAATATCATCAAAAGTAAATTGTATGTCACCATATAATCCTGGTACTGCACCCAACCCCCTATGAAATGGTGAACCCTGAAGTGTTTGGGGTGTATAAAAATTTAAATTTATTTTATATCTATCAATAATATCCCAATTATTGTTTGCTGGTTTAAATATTACTTTCTTATAATCTACTATTGGATTTATAGAATTTTCTACCTCATCTTTTACAAATTTATCTTCAATTAATTCTGCATTATCCACAGGGAAAAAATTAGATTTAAGTGTAATGTTTATGGTTGTACCACTACTTAAATTATCTAACAGTATTTTTCTTCTATCAACATTCATCGTCTATCTGATTTTGGTTTAATAATGATAAATCTACACAACCTCCAGCCACATCTCTTTTACCTAATTCATACTCACCTTCAAAATCTACAAGTGTCACCTCAACATTTAAATTCGCAGCACCATTGTAATTTAATACGTCCACTACATTTGAAACCCCAGAACCTAATGTAAATACAACTGGCTCCCAAGCAGAAACACTACTATCCCATCTATAATATCCTGTTGTATCATTAATAGATGTGTTAAAGACATTATTGAAAACTTGTTGTAGTATTGAAGCATCCGTACCCGCATTTGCGTTATATATTATTTGTCCATCTAATAAAGGATTAATAAATGAAGGTTGTTCATCAAAAGAATCTAAATCTACTTTTGGTATGTTTATACTATACTTTAGATATGTTGGTGATTTTAATAACTCTATAAATTTATTTTTATTTTCATTATTTGTATCTGAAGAACCTAAAACCAATAACTCAGATATTATGCGATACTCACAAGGTGGATCTTGTCTTTGGAAATAAAATCTTTTATCTAAATAAATATAATGTGCACCACTCTCAAATGGATAATCTACACCACTACCAGTTACATCTGTTTCACCAATATCCATTAAATCTCTCCATTTATAAATATTGTTTGATATTTGATTTCCTGTTGTGATACCATTAACCACATTACCTAATCTCGCGTAATTAGGTACACCGTAAGCTTTAATTAAATTTTCTATATCTTGTGGGTTAGTTATATTGAATTCATCTATTTTAGATTGTATATCCACTATTGGGTTTATCGTATTTCTAAACTCCCTTATCTTTATTAAATTAAAAGGTGAGTATATATAACCCTCTTTTTTATTGTCTAATTCAGGTTTAATACTATTTAAATATTCTCTATAAATTGTATTTACTCTGTGGTAAACATTTTCTAAAGGTCTTTCTAATAATTCGTTTTCGTTATACTCTACAATGTCACCATCAAATATTTCATCTGATTCATCAATATTTAAAAAGTATGTTGATGGTACATAGGTTTCATCACCAAAAGAACGTATATTATAATTAACTTCTGTGTTGTTTTCTAAATCATATCCCGCAGAAATAGGTGTCCAAAATCTCGTATTTAAAGTACTAGATAATCCAGAAACTGAATTTATCCAATATTGTGAGTTTGGTGTTGTAGGGTCAGAATCGTTATCGTTTTTAATAATCCCTAAATATAACTCAGTTATCGGTCTCCCTAAATTATCTACGATATCACTTACATCTATATCTGTTTTAAAATTAAACGCTGCGACATCATCGTTATAACTAGTCACACCATAAGCAGCAGGATAAAAATCATAGTTTTGATAATCAAAAGTTAAAGACTTAAATTGTCTAACATAGTATTGTGATTCTTTATCTCTTACCACTCTTTTTATTGTTGATACCCCTATAGTAAAAGATAAGTCCGAAGAATTAATTTCAACAATAAAAGTCCTTAATTTGTCACTATTAGTTTGATTACCCGTTCTGTAAACTCTATAAAATTGTTCATTTAATTTTAAAGTGTTGGGAACAGTTAAATCTTGAAAGTTAATTAATTTCACCCTATCACCATCTGATAAACCATGATTCATAGGTGTTCTAAAACCAACGTATTGAATTCCGTTTAATTCTACACCAAACTGATCTATAATAGGAATACCATCTTTTAATGAAATACCATTATTATTTTTAACTAAAGTAATATCTTTATTATTAAATGGATATAAAATTTTTAATAAGTAGTTTTGTTTACCATCACTATCTAACATCCTAAGTCTATCATATCCAGGATCAAAAGGTGAAAAATTACATAATGCACTTTCATTATCATTAAATTGTAAAGCATCTTCGTCTGGTTCGTCATTATAAAATCCTACCCACCCATCTTTCTCAAATATATTAGAACTTAATATGTCTTTAGTTTTAATATCATTATTTTCACCAAAATAAATTTTTACATTTTCGTTAAATAATGGATTACTTATAACTGGTTTGACTACACCATAAAATCTATATATACTACTATCTTTTCTTTCTTTTAGAAATTGTTCGTATTGACTTACAGTTGTATCAATATCATTTAAAGGTAGAGGTTTATTTTTGTTTTCTAACGCAAACTGAAATTGTGTTGTGGTATTCACATTGTTAGGTAACTTTACACTATTTAATAATATTTTATTTGTATTTTCCACTATCTATAAATATTTTGTTTCTAACTTGCACTATTATTATTTGCTTGTCCATCAGGACTTGTTATAGTTACAACCTCACCGACTTTAACTTTTTTTATTAATGTATCACCTAAACAAGTTCTAAATACACTAAACGTATTGTCTTGTTCATTATTTATACCTGGTGTGTTATTAATGTTTTCTTGTACACTATCAGGTGAACTACCTAAACCTTGTAATGTAACTGCGTTTATTCTATCCGCAAAGAATTTACCAACTGTTTTATGTAATGCGGTTTTTCCTGGTACTAAACCGAAATATAAATAATATGGTGTCTGACTTCTATTCATTCTTATACCATTTATATCTACTGAACCATTATTAGGGTCATCAGTTAAATCAGATTGTAATATCTCATCAATACCATCCTCTTGTGCGGTTTGCCCAAAGTTAATTGTACCTGACGCACCATCATATGTATCGGAATTAGGGTAATTAATAAATGAAGATGTTTGTCCTGGTGCAACACCATAGAAAAAGTCAGTAGGTCCGTTTGTACTTCTATAACCACAACCATCTCCAGGAATAAAAGATTCGCCATCATTATATTGTGATAATACAACCTCCTCGGAATCTGGTAATTTATAATATATATTCACACCATCTGTTAATGAAATTTCTTGATATGTATTATATTCATTTTCATACTGAATAGAACCAGGTCTTTGGTGGTGAAAAGATAAGTCATCCGCTTTATATCCGTTAAACCTTCTACAGAAATAATTTCTAACCTCATCTTCATGATCGAATCTAACAAAACAATTACCAATCTCAATACCTAAATCATTTGTATCTATTATGTCTACACCTATCTGTGATTGTACCACAGGTGCTAATATATTTTCACATACTACATTGAAGCAAGCAAACTCAACATATGCGCGTAAATTTAAAGAAATATCTTTTTTATCGTCAAATTTAGTTATGGGTTTTAATATACCATTATCTTCTGTAGTTGTAGTATCACCATCGGGACCAGGATAATTAGAGTTGGTATCACCAAACTTATATTTTATATCTTCATAGCTAGCCTTAAATGTTGTTGGTGGCAATACATCCATTATAAATGGAACGTCATCAATATCACAATATACACTACTACCTAATTCCATAATTGTTGTTGGTAACATTAGATTCGCCTTATATTCTACATCATTATATTTGACATCGTTATTTGGTATGTATGGTGTGTAATAAATGTCTCCTTCGTTATAAGATATTAAACCATGTTTTATAATACGACTATACTCATTATATTCTTCTATAGTATCTTGTATACAAGGTGCAATACCATTAGAACCACAATCAGGGTCACAAGTTACTGGCGGACAATTTCCGTATGGATCTGCTTGAAAAGGTTCCCAACACTCATTTACTAAATCTCCAACTTCTTGTCCAAAACCACTTAATGGGTTATCAGTATCATTTATGAATAAAAATGAATTATTAGAGTTACAACTAGAATCTAAACAATCTAATTTAGTTTTAAAATACTCTTTTCTTTCTATCATTTTGGTATTGTCACATATATTCCTATGATGTGCGTGTCCACCTATGTTTTCCCAAGTAGATGTACCATTAGCATCTTCAGTTTCTACATATTCAGGTTTCCCATGTTTTGTCTGTATTTCTCTTTCGGGTGTTGTGTACGCAATACCCTGTGCATTCATTTCAGTATTAAATGCACCAAAATTATTGAATACTACAGAACATTTTTCATTGTTAGAGTCACGACCATTAAATTCAAATTCTTGTACCGCCAAATCTAAATTAGGTGTTTCTAAATCATTTTCTTCAGTACCATACCAATCTGTAGCCCTTTTTAATAAAACTCTAGCGGTACAACCACCTACAGTTATTGTAGGGAATAAATTAGTTAGTGTTGGTGTAATTCTAATTCTATGTTGTTTAAACGTTGGGTTTCCTTGAAAGTTTTCACTAAATACTGGTAATGGTATCCCAAACTGATTTTCTTCAAATTTAACTCTTTCTTTACATTCAAAGTCACAGAATTTATCTTTTTTAATTTGCCCAAATTTTCTTTTACTTTTCTTTAATTCATATTTTCTCTTAATAAGTGGGAAATATAATGTACCACCTACCCAATCATTATAAAAATCGAATTTTAACATTCTTAAGAATACTGCAATAGGTTCCAAAGTACAAGAAGCCCAATCTTTTATTTGTGGTGTTTGTCTACCACCACAATTGGCACAAGCAAATGGTTTAACATATGTTACGTTACATGCGGGTGAAAAAGCACTTAGATTTAATAAGCTAACCCTAACATCTAATCCTTCATCGTTACATTTTAATGGTATTAACCCTATCTTTTGACAACATCTACCTTGACAACACCCACCATCTGATCCACCACAAACTGCATCATTACAATCTCCCTCACAACCATCATCACCACAAGCACAACAACTGAATGATTCTCCACCACAAGGTTGGGTACACGACTTACAAAATCCTTCTGCGAATAAACATTTTTTCTTTAACCTCCAACATTTACCTAATATCGCTAAAGCATTTGGATCGTCTTTACAGGCTTGTTTATCATCATCGTCCACTACTCCCTTACAATTTTTTAAATTAATTAAATTACCATTACCCGTATACTTCCACCTTCTAGCATCTTCATTATTATACGCTGCGGGGTCCTCAATTGCTAGTTTATTATTATAACAGTAATTATTACCACCAGGAAACCCTCTAGGTCCTTGATATCCGTCTGTTGTCTTAGGGCACCAAAAGTCTCCTGACCCACTAGATACAGTTGTATTTACTTTGAAGTTTGAACCTAAATTACTATCTAAAGGATATCTACCTACAATACCTGTCGCACCACCATCAATAGCTGCAGGGTTAGATTGATTACTTCCTAATCTACACCAAACACCTGAACTCCAAAGTCCATCACTGTTATTTATTGGAGGAGTAAGTAATGTTTCACAAACGGTTAATTGACTACCAATTGCTCTCCAACCTACAGAACAATCATTATTGTCAGTACCGTTTATATTAAATATTTCATCTTCTAAATTACTACAACTACCAAAACCAGAATCAAAATCACCATCACTTAATTCTTGTGGGTCAATAAATATATCTGCACTGTCACCCTCATCATCAGTACCACTATCCCAACCACCATTTTTCCACCTCTGTACTTTATACCTAACCTGAACTGTACTATTTTTATAACTTTCACTACATATACCAACAGGAAATTGTATATCACATATTAATGATATTAATCCGTTAATAAATTGTATGATACCATTAATGAATCCAACCACATGTCCAAATAATACCAATAAAATACAAATGTAACTATATATTGGGTTGATTCCTGTGTCTGTTCTATTAGTAGGGAATTTATTTACCCCTTCCGCATTAATAATATCTTTTATCCCTATAAAACCTCTTGATTCATCACCAGTAACGGCAAACCCACCTAAATCAATAGGTGAATCATAATCAAAACCTTTTTGCATCCTACCTATATATTGTTTTACGGTATAAACTTTTTTCCATCTAAAAGGGAAAAACTCTTCTAAATAATTGTATTGATTTGTAATGTCTTCAGAATACTGAGTACCATCAGTTATTGTAGACAATTGTTCGTTTAATGTAAAAGGTCTTTGTTTTTTTAATTCTTTTGTCGAATATTCATCAAAGTTAAAGTTGTTGTTTGTGTTAGGGACTAAATATTTTGCTCTTTCTCTAAGTCTTTTATCGTTAGAGGTTGCATCCATAGTAATTCTAAATCTATAATCACCTTCTGTTGAAATACCTTTAATACCATCAGGTGAAGGGACTAAATTACCAAATTCATCTGTAACTACCTTTCTAATATTCATTGGTACTAGTACTGACCAATTACCATTATCATCTATTGTATTATTATTAAACTCAAAAGTTTCTACATTACCATCAAAAGTTCTTCTAATCGCCTCAATGTTACCTGGCCCTGTTATAACTTCGTTTAATTTACCCATCTCTCTAGATGGTTTACAATTTTTATTTAATGAGTCTTTTTCGTCATCAGAAAATATACTACCCATAAAAATTGCGGTAGGGGTAATTGATATGTTAGGTTCGATATCATACCTATTAATACCTAAACCACTACCAACACTTAAATTATCACACCAATAAGGTTCTACTGTGATAGGAATGTTTTCTGAAAATATCTGTGGTAAACTATCTAAGTTGTTTGAACCCTTATATTTGAACCTACTATCGAATAAATCGTCACTATAACCATCTTTATCAATTAATTCAAAAGGTCTTACCGATATAAAACCAATATCACTAACGTCCATATCGTAATGAAGAAAATGATCACCAACAGGAATACCAAATAATATATAATCACCAGAATCATTGGTTACTGTAGTGTATTTATAGTATTTTTCGTAAATTTCTAATGTTGTGTTATCATCTAATACCTCTCTCTTTTTTGGGAAAGTACCTACAGGTGTATGATCGAATGATTGTTGGTTCTTTGGTAAAACGTTATACCTAACACCATTCCTATTTTTTTGATTTGGGAATGGTTCTGTATATGGATATATTGCAGACTTTACAGGGTCTAATAAATCCGCATCGTCTACAGGTACAAATACAGAAACTTTGACGTTGGGGACACCAAACCCTCCATTAACTATAACTCTACCCGCAACTACACCATAATCTGAACAAAAGTCCTGATAATCATCTTTTTGAGAAATTTTAAGGCTTAGTATCTCTAACTGATCATAGTTTTGATTAAGATCAACGTTGACATTTATATAACCATTGTTCTCTTGTCCTGGTTTTGTCCTAATTCTGTATGACTTAGACATATACTAATCATTATTTTTGTTCTTCGTTATCGTAAATTTCTACTTCCTCAATATCGTTATTAACATACTCAGTAGTTTTCTTAAATTGTCTTTCTCTTTTCTTTAATGTTCTTTTTACCTTAAATTCTGCATACTTTGAGAATATACCCATACAAAAGTCTTTAAACTTTTTAGATGCCGTAGGTAACTTTTTAGGTAAAAATAAAGTTAAAAACAATTGTACTACTAATACTATTAATATAAAAGGTATAGCAATTAATATTACAAAAAATGCGATTAGTTTAAAAAAGAATGTACCATCGTATAAATTATCAGGTAATAATTTTACTGTATCCACATCCTCTGGATTCATTGTTGCCGTATTTGATTTTTTACATGTACTACATCCCATAACTTTAATTTTATTATAAAACTAATTCATTTTTTTAAAAAGTAATTATTATGAAGTGGAAATTGTCACTTTTATATCTTTATTTGGGTATTTAATTTCAAACATTGCATTAGGTTCACCAAACAATGTATACCTACCCAATAAATCTATTTGTCTTGTTTCGTCATCAATATATGGTTGTGCAACTTCATTTAATGAATATTTACCATTTTCATTAACTTTGTTAAAAACCCTTAAATCTGTAACATTTAAAACTCCACCTACATTATTGATGTTCTCAACCAATTGTGAAATATAAATGTTATCACCCATATCCCATTTATTGATATCTAAATATTCTTTTACTTGATTAATTACCCCACTAATCACCTGCCCTTTAGGTACTGATTTCTCTGAGAACACATCAATCTCAAAACCTAAATTTAACACTCTACCATTTTTAATGGTTACATAATCATTTAACATTCTATAGTCTGCCAAATATTCTGCAATATTTTGTTTCAACGCAGATGTCGCTTGTGTAGTTAAATTACCATTTTCGTCTAAAGCTAATATAGAAACATTAACCTTATTTCTTTCTTCCCAAACACCTGTTCTAAAAGGTACCCCAAATTGTCCAGGCATTAGTGGTACTCTACTTTGGTAATCTTTTATTGTTACACATCTGTTTTGTGCAGAAAAATTATATCTAACTAAGTTCCTAATTTCATCTACAGATGGTTGTTCTTTACCACCCAACGCTGGAATAGGGTTATTAACACTAATACTTTGACCGATAATTCTATTGGTGTTTGAGTCATCACCATTTATTATAGGTGTTACTGTCCCTAAAGTTGTTATAGTATTAGGTCCGATGTTAGTGTCTTCACCACCACCAACTCTATATCTTACATATAACGTATTATCTGTTTGAGGTATTTCACCTAAAGATAAATTATTAACTGTCTTACCTATTCTATCTATTTGTCCTTTACAACCAATAAACTCATTTAATTCTGACGTATCTTGATCACCCGCACCAAAAATAATTTTACAGAAACCATTATCTGTATATTCACTAATAAATCTTTGTGGTGAATTTTTCCACTTACCAACAACTACACCCTCTCTATCTGATACACCATTATCGTCTACAATATAAACCTGTGATTGTGCTAAAGCAGGTACTTCATACCAATTTAAATCAAAGTCCGAATATTCTTCCTCTGTTGGTTGATTAATAAAATTAGTACCTTCCTTAGTTATAATATTTTCTATAGATAGTACATTATTTTCTGGTAATATAACTTCTAAAAATGGTTTATAATCTGTTCTAGTTAATACTTTTTTGAATGTTTTTGTTATACCGTTTATCATTATCTCTCTTTTTGTAAGTGAGTAATTTTGTATTTTACCCCTACCATCTATATTTGGTATAATTAGTCTGTTAGGTATACCACCAGTTGTAAATGGAGAAGAAAAATCACAATCTTCTAAAAGTTCAAATACTTTACCCGCACCTGTTGCTTGCGAACCTTTTAATATTTTAGGTGCATAACTTATATCAAAAGTTTCTCCTTTTAATGGTATATTAGTTACTGTCCAATCTACTATAGTAATACTAGGTCTTTTTCCTGGTATATTTAAACCAAAAGTTCTCGCCAATTCTAAAACTGATGACCTTTCTTGTGCGTAATTAATTTGTGTTTCGTTAAACATCCTATCGGTATGAAACGATAACATATCACCAACCGCAGCATTTAGTTCTAACAACATCATACCAACAGAGGCATCGTTAAAATCTGAAAATGTTTCAGGATAATATTTTTGTATGAATTCTATCAGTTGTTGTCTTACATCTGCGAAATTTCTAGCGTTATAATCAATTTTTTTAACCATATCTTAAAAAGTTATTTGTAATGTATCAGTACTACTAAATGAATCTTCAGTAACAGTAAAAGTTAATTCTACTACAATAGATTCTTCTATTTCATTATTTTTAAACTCGATACTATTAATGATTACATTAGGGATATACGTTTTAATTGTTTCATTTAAGTTATCTCTAATCTCTTCATGTGTTATTGCATCGTTGGGTTCGAATATATATTTTTTTAAATCACTACCAAAATCAGGTAGGTATAACCTCTCACCTTTATTTGTTAATAAAAGATGTAGTAAATCAGCTCTTATTGCGTCCCTATCAGTTTGATTTAAATTTAAGTAGAAACCTTTGTCACTATCTTTAAAAGGAAAATCAATATTTATATATCTAGTCTTTGCCATTTGTATATAAATATTGTACTATATATTTTTTGAAAAGAAATGGTAAAATATATAAAAATTTTATTTACACTCTATCTTCATATTGAAAAGTGTCTCCGCTAATGGTGAGAAAACTATTATGATAATGTTTTCTTGTTCACCACTTTCTTTTTTCAAAGTAAACGATGTTTCACCTTTTAAAACATCACCATAACTGTCATATATATTTTTTAATTT
>Ga0233413_10000343_pt1 | contig 22976 bp, 25 predicted proteins | sample Na_anoxic_6_MG_FD_189019 | JGI IMG/M metagenome (GOLD analysis project Ga0233413, IMG submission 189019) | Seawater microbial communities from Saanich Inlet, British Columbia, Canada - Na_anoxic_6_MG | ecosystem: Environmental > Aquatic > Marine > Inlet | place: Canada: British Columbia...
GGGATGGCCCTCTTCTCGTTGTATGACCATTTCTTCGGCGACTACTACCTGACGGCTCCGTTCTACTGGGGAGCCGCTACGGATACAGGGGCGACGGTCACCAACGAGACGCATTGGGTCAAACTTCGGACGGGCACCACATACGGGAACTACTCGTCGATTTGGACCGACTTGACAATCATTCAAGGAGACCCCGACCCGCAGACTCTTCGGTGGAGGATGAAGGTTGTCAGTGAATCAGGTGACGCGGACCTCTGGGGTGGCTACACCGGCTGTCACGACCCCGACAATCTCACGTCCAGCCACATTTGGGTCCAGGTCGGGACGAATACGAACACGGTCAAATTTGTAACTAGGTCGGGCGGCACAGCGACGACAACGGACAACATCGCAGATGACCCTCATGACTTCCACGAGTACGCTATAGTGATCACGGCCTCCGATGTGAAGCTCTACATTGACGGGACGCTGCGAGCAACGCACACGACGAACATCCCGTCTGTGGAGCTAACGCCTGGGTTCAGTTGTGAGACCTTGGACACTGGGAACCGCAAGTACATCAACCTTGACTACGTGGCGCTCCTGCTGGAACTCGCAGAGTATGAACCCTACCACTGATATTCGGAGTAGACGATGGCGATGACTCTAGCGGAAGTTGAGGCTTTGCTCCTCGTCGTGCAGAGGCGGCAGAGGATCATGAACAGGAGGGTTCACACCCTGATAGCTCTCCTTTGTCGAACGCCCCAGCATTTCCTTCCGCAGCCCATCTACCGCTTTCTGATGGCTGAGACCGCTAGATTTCTCACTCGACGAGGTCTTCCCGCAGATACCTTTGATACTTGGGTTCACGCCGACGACTGGTTGGACCTCGACCCGTTTGATGATGAGGTGGACCCATGACTGAGAACGACCTGGACCTAACGGGGCAAGTTCTCGAATCTAGTGTGTCCTTGGGGATTCAGATCAATTTTTATAGGAAGACCGGGGAAGCTCCCATCGTTAGTGCTTATGTGGATGGGCGACATATTGTCACTTTCCAGGTAGGGGTCTCGACGCCTCTACCCGTGGACGCTGGAACTTCCATAGAAACTGAGCACAGTCGTCGGGAACAGGTGGTGAAGCAGATTTGTGACTTCCCATTGGTGAAGGATGCGATGAGGTCTGTTTTAGTGAAAAAGCTGAAAGAGTCTAAGAGAGTGGACCCGTGACGATCAATGCTTCAGTAGGTGAATTGGTTCAGATCCAGTTCCCTGTCTTTGACGTGGACGGCATCACTCCGGTGACGGGGCTCGTCGATGGGGACTTCGGCAAGATGCTTCTCGTCGGGAACGTGGTTGCGGGGCCGACGATGACCATTTCTGAGGTCGCGGCTACAGGGCGCTACGTCATGGAATTCACCCCGAATGCTGATGGTCTTTGGTACGCCGAGGTGGAAACACCGATTGAGGACATCTTCGCCGATCAGGTCGAGGTTGGTCCATTGCCCGACGACGTCATTGCTTCCATTGTCGAGGGTGTGTGGTCTGAGGTCTTGGCTGGCACCTACGCGGTGAGCTCAGCAGGGTGGCGTCTAGCTCGAGCGGACGACAACGCACAGGCTCTCAGCGATGCTCTCATCATGGGTGTGTTCACGGCTACGGGTGGAACGTCGGCAGACCTCGAGACCGATGCGAGCAAGGTCACTGGGTTCTACGACGGCTTGACTGTGGTGGTGCGCAACGCGGCGGGGAACGTCTCGAGGCACATCGTCACCTACGAGCAAACCGATGGTGTGTTCAATTTCGGTGATGACGAGTTGCCGTTCACGCCCGCTGTTGGCGATGAGGTCATCGTGCTTGGGGTACTCGGGAAGGTCGCGTGTGAGAATCCCGACATGCTCGAGCGCTTGGTTGAAATCTGGCAACGTCTCGGGCTCGACCCCGACAACCCGCTTTGCATCAAGAAGACCACGCACACGTCGAACGGCTGGGAACTCACTCATTCCACGGTCGGTGATAAGATCATCGTCCAGAGGAGTGATACCTAGTTGGAAAATCTGCTCCCTCCCATCCCTGAGCATCTTGCGACGCTGGGCATGTTCGACGGCCCGCTCGGGATGGCGACCCTTGGTTTCATCATTGGCCCCGATATCGTTCCTCGATTCCCTGCTGAGGGGATGCTCGAGGCTGAGAAGCTCTTCGGGTTCGTCGATGAGGAGGCGCTGTATGCCTTGGTCGAGGGTGTGGGCGTCAGCATGGCGGCTGTCGAGGAACAAGACCTCGCTGGTATCTTCGCGCAGCAGACGTTGACGGGTGCCGTCGATGCGTCGCAAGGTGGACTCGAGGCGATGGTGGACGGAAACAGGGCAAGCGCTGAAGTGGTCGAGGATGACGAGATGTTCGGGGCTCTGGTGACAGAGGCCGACTTCGTTGCCGAGCTCGCGGAGTGCGATCTCGAGGGCATCATCGACGACGACGAGCTCACCGCTTCAATCGAGGAAGCTCCAGGTGAGGGGAGATGTAGGGAATGACGTCACCAGGGCAACTGATGAACCGTGTGTCTCTCTGCCAGGGGCAAACCAAGGTGCTCAAAGTCACCATCAAGAATCAGGATGGACAACCAGCGAACTTGAGCTCTGCGATGCTCTTCTTCACCGTGCGGCAGAAGCCGACGACTGACATTCTCATTTGCTTGATGTCTCCCGACGAGGGCATCGGGGTCACCGACGCTGCAAATGGGCTGGCGACGATCACGATCTCGAGCGTCGACAGTGATATCGACGCGGGGCGTTACAGGTACGACCTTTGGGTCCAGTACGCCGGCGACCCTCCCTTGCGGCACCCTGTCGTGAAGAACGCCGAGTTCTGTGTCGAGGAGTCGGTCATCGCTTTCTGTGGAACCTGATATCGAGCTTTCTCTCCTCATTTAGACGTTGACAGACGGTTATTGTCGGTCTATGGTTGTCTCATGTCGGGAAACACCATAGCTACTGAGGCACACCGCGCTGAGACCTTCGCCAAGGACGTCGCCGACGCCATGTTGGTGCTTCGTGGTTATCAGAACAAGACCCCCCCTCGTGACGTGGTCAACGATGTCTTCGCTGAAATCGCGAAGGCTGACCGCTCTTACACGAGTTGCTTCGCTGGGGGCGTCTCACCCACGGTCACTGCAAAACTCATCCAAGACCGAATTTGGGGTTTTTGAGATGGACACTGTTTTCACGGTCACTGTCGAGTTCTTCACCTACTTTTTGGTGCGGCGGTCTGTCGCTACCAAGGGAGCGGTCACCGTGTGGCGATGGGCCATCGTGGCGAAGGATCGCCGCGACGGGACGGTCTACGTGTATCGCCCCGACCATTGGCGGGACACTGAGGGCGAGGAGAACCCCTTTCGCCCCTTCAATGAGTTCTCATTCGTCACGGCGAACCTGATCGATCCAAAGGCAAGTGGGTGGAAGGTCCATGTTTCAGAGGCGAAGGATGATGGTGTTCCGTGCGCTATGTGCGGTGACCCTTGTGACCCTGAGCATTGCTACGACGGTGATCATCGCCCTATCTGTGAGCGGTGCAATGACGACCTCTTCGATCACTCGTTCGCGAGCCAGCCTCCCATCTCTGATCGGTGGCTATCAGAGGCGAAGAGATGAGTAGGGCGATGAAAATGTCGTGGGCTGAGATCAGGAGCTACCGTATTGAGAGCGGTTGTCTTGACTGTAAGATGATTCACACGTCGAAACACATCGCTCGCAAGCAACTCCACTGCGACTGTGGCGACGTCATCGCCATTGGTGAGCGCTACTACGCTGAGGTGTTCCGACTTGATGGGGAGCTTCAGCATTCCAAGATGGGGCTCGACCACGTTCACTCATGGGATCGTGAGGTCATGGCGCAAGCGGTCGAACAGGGTCTCATCGGCGAGGAGGAACTCTGATGATGGATTTTTACAACTCGCTGGGAGGCCGACGCTTCATCGACGGCACGATCCCAAAGTTCATTGCTGCGGTGGAGCGTGTCGCGAAGGCGGCAGAGCGTATCGCCGACGCATTGGACAAGCAAAACGCTGACGAGTTGGGGTGTCATTGTCACCCCGAGGTCGATGTCTGCGTTCGAAGCGAAGTGGAAAAGGGGTTGAGATGTCAGTGAGTAGGGATAAGGGGTCCATTGCGGACTTCGCCGTGACCGTGGATGTGGGTGATGAGGTGGGCGTCTACGAACAACTTGATCGGATGATCTACAAGGACATCGTCAAGCGCATTACACCAACAGGGCGCATCGTGCTTGAGATGGGGAGCGTTTTCAAGAGCGATGGGATGCGTTACGGAGGCGGCGTGTACTGGAACCGTCATATCTGGAAGGTTCAGGAGGATTCACACCGCGTCGTCGACTGACCTTACCCCTCTGTGTAGAATGAGCCCATGTCTTATGGTCTTGCCAGCCGAACCCTAAGCGCACCAATCGGAGTCAACCAACAGCATCGCTTTGGGCAGACTCGCGCCTACGTGCCCCTTTCACAGTTCTTCTTACAACAGGGCGGGAAGTCGCCGGAGGGGAACGAGAAGGGGGTGCTTACCGGCAAACAGGCAAAGGGTGAAAAGAAGCCGAAGACCAAGAAGACCAAGAAGACCAAGAAGCCGAAGGCTGACACTGAGGCCATGGTCGAGGTGGAGGATGAGAAGGGCAATCGGTTTGCCCTTTTGTTCGACGAGACCAAGAAACACCCTGAGTTTGGCGGGTGGAAGCTCCTTGGCATCAACGATGAGGTCGAGACCTGTGAAAACTGCGGCAAGCGTGGCTTGAAGCGAACGATGGTGCTCGAGCCCGTTGACGGCGATGGCGGCATCATCTACGTCGGTACGACCTGTGGTGAGATCCTGACGGGGCGCCAAGGCTCTTGGCTCATGAAGCGAGCTACGCAGGTGCAGCAAGAGAAAGAGAAGGTGACGGCCTCGTCGGGTCGGAGCGAACTCATCGGCAAACTCGTAGGTTCAAAGTTTTGGAAGCTCCACCGGAATATGTGGGGGCGTTACTTTCACGGCACAGTCAAGGGTGGTCATCCTCTCGATGGTCGCGACAAGCGGAGCCTTCGTAGAATGATGGCGAACCTACTTCGAGACACGGGGTTGAGCTCAGACGTCATCAAGGCTCACTTCAAGGGTGGTCTCGATTCGACGACTCAGCATCATGTCGACGACTGGTACGCCATCGCTCTCGGGAAGACTGAGATGACGGGCACCGTCTTCAAGAGCGGTGCGGCTGGTCCTTCAGCGGGGATGACCGGCTCTGGAAACATTCCAGCGGTGGCAGTGCCCATCGGTGCTGGCGACGGCGGGTGGGATGCCATCGACGCCCCTGGTCGGAAGCGCAAGCGCAAGCGCAAGAAGGGGGATGACGAGCTCTCGAAAGGCATATCTTACCTACTACGACCCGCGTGGTAGGATGACCAGGAGATAGAGCGACCCCGTGAGGGGGGCGCAAGGAGAAGGAGAAACACCATGGCCGACAAACAGGCCCAACCAACACCAGACGGCGGAACCACAAAAGGCGAGCCATCGAACCATCTTCAGCGGCTTCTGGCGGCGCAGGCCAAGGGAAGCACCGTTCTCGACACGGGTCAAAGCGACCAGTTCGACTTTGCGACAGAGGCGCAGCCTGAGAAGGGGACCTATCTCCTCGTGGGTGGCTACGTCGATGCCAACGGGAAACTCCACAACGACGTCGACCTTCGGGCGATGAGTGGTGAGGAGGAGGACCTACTCGGCAACGATAAGGTTCCCTTCATGCTGATCATGAATTCCATCATGGGGCGCTGTGTCACGAGGTTTGGAACCCTCACCGACGAGGCGTCGATTCGTCGAGCTATCAACGACATGCCCTCGGGTGCTCGCACCGACTTGATGATCTACCTTCGAGTGACCTCGCACTGGAAGGCGGTGAAGGACGAGTACGAGATGGAACTCAGGTGCCCCGCTCGAGACACCTGTGGTCAGGAGTCGAGTCACAAGGTCAACCTACTCTCGCTCGCTCGGTTCCAACCAGTCGATCCAGCCAAGCAGGAGTACACAACTGAGCTCGCCGACGCGAACGTCAAGGCGACGTGGCGCGTGCTCACTGGGGACTACGACCTCGCCCTCGACGCTCTCTCTGACTCGACAGAGCATCGCAAGGACGCTCTTTCGTGGGCGATTCTCGTGCGGCTCCTCTACTTCGGAGACCAGCGGATTGATCTTGGCCTCACGGATCTGCTCTCGAGGGACCGTCGCAAGCCGAAGCTCTCGAAAAAGGCGCGGCAGTGGCTCAAGATCGTCAAGGCGATGAGCGTTCATGACCGCGACACACTCCGGGCTGATTTCCTCGATGCAGAACCAGGGGTCGATACCGACCTCACATTCACCTGTCCCCATTGTGGGCTGGACTTCGAGGGGAGGTTGAGGGTGGGACAACCGGCTTTTTTCTTCCCGCAGGCGACACGCAAGCGCTTGAATCGGAGGCGCTCTTCTTGATGGAGACGCTGAACCAGGGCTATCAAGATGTGATGTCGATGCCCATTGGTCGGCGTAAACGCTTCTGTCAGGAGAAGGAGCACCTCGAGCGTGTGCGAAAGCAGAGGAGGCAGTCGAGGTCGAAACTTCGATAGCCGGATGGAGGAGCGATGGCAGGGGTCAGCGGCGCAGGGATGGGGCGTCTCATGGGTTTCGGGTTTCTCTTCGGAGCCCGTGACGATGGGGCGACTCGTACTGCTCGCGAGGTTCGTGAGAACGTAGAAGGTCTCAACACGGCGGCTGAGAACTCGGGTGGTCGCGCTGCCAATGGCCTTCGTCGTCTCAACGCTGTCATCGGAGCGCTTCAACTCGGGCGACTCACTCAGATCGGGGGTGCCCTCCAAGACATTGCCCAGCGGGCGGGGGCGATGAGTGATGTCGCCTCGAGCGAGCTCGAGTCGTGGGGGGCACAAGCGGGTCTTTCGTTCAGGCAAGCCTCGGCCGGCGCTGGGGAGTTCCGTGATGAACTCGAGGCGATGCGAGGCCCGATCATGGGCACCGCTTGAGCACTCGATATGGACGTTCAGAGCCTAACCCGGCTCAACAGAGGTGTTCTGACAGCGGGTGTCTCTCTCGACGAGCTCGGTCTTTCTCAGCGTCAGGTCGCTGGGGCACTGCAATCAGGCATGATTGACGCTGAGGGGTTTGGGCAGTCGCTCCGTGAGATGCGGCAAAACCTCGGGATGTCGGGCGAAGATATCGGCTCTTTGCTCGACGAGTTCACAGCCCTCGGTGAGAGCGTAGGCGAGGGTGAGGCGTTTGTGCGTGGGGTGCCGACGCTTCTCGAGGGCATCCGTGAAGGCGTCGCTGAGTTCCCGGCTCTTCGGAACAACTCAAGACAGCTTCTCACTTCATTGGGGCGTCTCGCGCGTGGGATGCAACAGGTCAGTGGTTCGACGCCAGAGGAAGCTCTCGGAGCTACAAACCAAGTTTTCCAGACGCTCTTGGGCTCGAGGCGCAACCTCCGTGACCTCTTCTCGGGCATGGGGAGCGACTTTGACGACCTCGCAACGCAACTCGGCATCGGTGGTGCTGGTGTCGGCGGTGCGCTCGAGATGATCCTTTCTGATCCAGCGACCTTCGCGGTGCGTGCCGCAGAGCTCTTCGAACAGTCTGGAGGCGCTGGCACTGTGATGGGTGACCGTCTCACGTCGGTGCTTTCACGCATGGGGCCTTCCTTCGTTCGTCTCGTCGATGGTTCAGAGGAGTCGACTGCGGCGCTTGCGGTGATGCGTCAGGAGATGGGTGACACTGAGGGGGCTTTCGGGCGGATGGCGCAGAGCGCTTCTGGGTCGACGCGAACCTTCTCTGGGAACATGGAGCGGCTCCGAGACAACTTCAACGAGCACCTCAATCAGATGCCACGTCTCGCGAGTGGGCGTCGGTTTGACACAGAGGTGTTGCGGCAACAGGCGCGGGCTTATCGAACTCTTGGGCGTCGCGTGGACGCTGCGACGGCGAGGACTGACGGGTTTGGGGTAGCGGCTCGATTGCTGAGGGGAACCAGGCGGGGCGGTCTCGTAGGACTCTCAGTCGTGATTCAGGATGAACTCGGGCAACGCTTCCCAGAGCTTCGTAGACAGATCGGAGAGACGCTCCCTGTTTTGGGTGAGTTTGGTGGCGCAGCATTCGAGGGTGCGCAGCAGATTGCTCCGTTGCTCGTAGGGATGAGGGCGCTCAAAATTGAGATACCGGGTCTTGGTGGAGCGATGCGTCTCCTCTTCAACCCGATCACGCTCATCGCCGGCGGGCTCTACCTTCTCATCCGCTACTGGGATCGTATCGAGCCAATGCTTGAAGTTGGCGCGAGAGCTTTCCGTGATTGGTCACGCTCAGCACTCGAGAGCGTGAGGGAGATCGACTGGCAGAGTCTCGGTAGGGACATTGTTGACGGCGTTCTCATGGCCTTCGGCACCGTCGCGGATATGGAAGGCTCGAACGAGACCTCGAGAGCTTTCGCAGAAGGTCTCCGCAACGTCTTCTTGGCGGCCGGCACGATGGTCCGTGGCATGGCTTCTGGTATCTGGGATCGTGTTGTTGAGTGGATCATGGAACCCGAGGGCGGGTGGGGTCGATTTAGGCGAGGCGGCGCGGTGGCTGGTGTTGCTCTTGCGGCTGTGATGTTCACGCCGATGCGTGGGCCGCTCGTTGCAGGTGCGGGGCGCATGTTCATGTGGCTCGGTGGTCGCATGGTTGCGATGATGGCTGCTCGAGGCGTGCTCGGGTCGGCGATCCTACGAGGAGGAGGAGCGGCGGGTCGAGGTGTCGGTAGTCTTCTCGGTCGCATGATCGGTATCCCCACGGGGCAAGCCATTGCCTCGAGCGTGCAGGCGTCGATCAGTGGTACGGCGACGGGGGCGGCGACCAGGGGTGCAGGTGGTCTCTTCGGGCGCATTGGATCTTCGCTCGCTGGCGTCTTCGGTCGAGGCGGGGCTCGTGCCGTATCTGGGATGGCGTTGCGTACTGCGGTCAGGGGTATCCCTGTCGTCGGGGCTATCCTTGGAGTGCTCTTCGACCTTCCGCAGATCCTTCAGTCATTCAGGACAGACGGTATCACCGGCGGTATCACTCAGCTTCTCGATTCAGTCATCAACGGGGTGCTCCTCGGCTTGCCTCGTCTTCTCGAGCGCTTCACTGGCTTCGACATCATCGACACGCTCTTCGAATACATGGGCTTCAACCGAATGATGGCGGCGTGGAGCTCTGGCAGTTGGAGCACTATTCTCACCGAAGGTCTGTGGAACCTGTTTTCTGCGGTGTTTGGGAACATCCCGAACATCATTCGAGCAGCGGTCGAGGACATCACAGGCACCGACGTTCTCGGAGACATGCTCGGCAACATCGGCGAGATGATCACTGAGGGGTGGGACGTCGCTGTCGCTGTCGCCGATGTTCTTTGGGACACCTTTCGTGAGCTCGCTTCAATCCTCGCTGACGTGTTGCAGCCATTGTGGGAAGCAATGAGTCTTGCGTTCCGTGAGCTTCAGGCGGTGGGTGCTGATGTGTGGGGCGAGCTCAGAGACGTCATGCGTGATGTCTTCACTGAGGTTCAGGCGGCGTTCACCGACGTCATTGGTCTCATCCAAGAAACGGTATTCCCGATCATCGAGGATCTCGGAGAGCTCTTCATGGGGGTGTGGACCGACTACATCCAGCCGGCATTTTCGGAGGCGGGACGCTTCATCTATCGCGTGCTCATCCAACAGGTGCTCCCTGCTGGACGTCGCCTGTTCCGTGGCCTCGGACGTCTCGTGATGTGGTGGTGGGAGAACGTGACGAGCCCGGTGCTCGAGACTCTCGGTAGAACCTTCCTCCGCGTGATGAATTTCATGCGCGAAACTGGGTTCCGTGTCATCGGGGCCATTGCGCGGTTCATGGTCGAGCAGTTCTTCGATGCCATGGCGGCTATCGCTTCGATTCGGGCGAATTGGGAGGGCATGGTCAACACCATGCAAGCCACGAGCAACGCGGTGCAGGTCATTATCAGGAATTCCTTGGTGTCGCCGCTGCTCGAGGCAGAGGACGCCATCATGACGATTTCTGAGCGCATCGAGGAGGTCTTCGCGGGGCTGCGTCTCGTCGTAGTCAACCTCGTGCGATCCCTCGTTACTCAACTTCGTGATGCTGTGGTGTCGATGGGTCCAGTCGGTGCTCTCCTCGCGGGGCCGCTCAACGATGCGGTGACGCAGATGGATGCTGCCTTCAACAGAGAACAGGCGGTGATCGCTGAACTCCACAGAACAAACCGTATCGACTCCAATGCGCGTAGAGACGCTCGCAATGAGCGTGCGCGTGAGAGCCGAGAGGCGCTGTTGGCGGCTGTCAATGCTCGGTCGGCGCATGTCGTTGGGGTTGCTGATGCGGAAGCCGGGGTCAGGAGGGCTGAGGCTGACTTCCTTAGTGGAATGTCAGGAGTCGGTGAGCGTGTAGCTATCTCACTCGAGACAGCATCGTCGCGACTTCAAGATATCTTCTCGCCAGAGGGCAGAGCTCGACTACGGGCGGCGAGAGGCGAGCGAGCGGCTGCGGCTGAGGCTGGTAGGCAAGAGGCATTCGAGTCGGTGTTGGAGTCGGTGTCGTCTTCGAGGAACCTCTCGAGGCGAGAGCGGAGAGTGCTTGCGGGTGCTCTCACTACAGCGGCAGAGCAGGGGCGCTCCATCGACGCTGCGGACATGACACGAAGGCTCCAAGCGATTCGGGGGAGAGGAGCAGTGCGGACTGAGGCGATCAGCGGTGTCATGCGAGGTTTGGGCGTCGAACCCGAGGAGGCTGCGGCACCAGCCGCAAGTGAGGGACCGGCGCGTCGTCGGGGCCGTACTCGAGCGGCTCACGCGAATCGTCAGCAAGTACGAGAGCAGCAAGAGCAGACTGAGATGCAAGCCCTTGCGGGCGAGCTCGTGATTGCCAGCTTCGGCGAGCAGGCTATGAGGCAACTTGCACAGGTCTTCACCATCGAGGTGCAGGGGGCTGGCTTGATTCAGCCGTTGCCCCTGGACGGGCAGGGGCAATAGGGATGGCAGAAGCCAATATCAATGTTCGAAGCACCTCGTGGTTGCAGTTCTCTCGTCTTCTGAACATCGACGGTGTGACGTGTTGGGAGATGCCAGAGTTCCCTGATATCCAACCCGCTGACGACGATGTCATCTACACTGTTGCGCGAACCGACCGTATTGACGTGCTCGCGGAGCGCTACCTCGGGTCGCCTGAGCTTTGGTGGATGATTGCCGTGCTCAACGACTTCGATATCTTGCCGAACGACCTCTATTCCAATCAGACGATTCGCATCATGACGCGGAACAGGTCTTCGGATATCAGGAGGCAGGCAGCGCTTCGACGGGAAGGCAGGTAGGAGTGCCTGTCATCGATCCATCGGGCTTCCATATCTCAGCCCAACTCGTGACCTCTCGAGGCGTGTTCCCCTTGCGGGTGGGCGGGGCTCAACAAGGAGGTCAGAGCTTCTTCACTGGTGAGAGTGGGCAAGACATGCTCGACCTCCCTGTCGTCGAGCGTGCGAATATCGAGCTCAACTTCGGTATGGGCGGGAATATCTCTGTGGACGTCTACGCGCCTTTCGAGATCTCGAAGGCGATCCTGAATTCAGAGCTCTTCAGAATCGGAAATCTTCTTCAGGTGCAGATCGGCTATCCCGCTTCGGGGGCATTCTTGCCATGGTTCTCGGGGATGACGACGCCGCCGTCGTTTCGCATCGACCCGTCACAGGGTCTCACGGCGACGATCACAGCGGTGAATGGGGCGTTCACAGCGGTGCGCAACTCGAACCCTGCGGTGTGGGAGGGAAGCTCCTACGCTGACATCGTCACTGATATCGCGTCTCGGCCTTACAACAACTGGCGCGTCGAGCTCCCAGAGCAGACGAGAACGGGGTCTGTGCCCAACCGAAACGACCCGCTCTATCGAGAGCGCGGTAGCATTTCGCAGTCGAATCGGGCGGATTGGCCTTTCCTCTACCACCTTTGTCGCACTGCATCGTGCGAATTGGTGCTGCTCTACACCAACGACCAAGAGTCGAGGCCGACGCTTCAGGTGCGCCGACGGAGCGACATGCTTAGTGGTGAGCCGGTCTACACGTTCGTCATGTGGGGACAGGTCGACTTCATCAACCGCTTCCCCCTGTTCAACTTCGAGACATCTGGTGAAGGCGTGTGGATGCCGCGAGGCAACGCTCCCGTGCGATACGGTGATTGGAACCCTGACACCCAAGAGGAGATCGCTGGTGTCGTCACCCAGGAGGACCGCACACTTGCCCGTATAGACCGACTTCTCGAGGAGACGCTTGGTAGTGGCGTCACCGATGAGGCACTGGGCACGGAGATAACGCTCTCTGCTCTCGCCGACGTGGGGATCTTCCTTCCAGCCAGGGGCGCGGAGAGCGGCTACGATGCGGCTGAGGGTGCGGCACAGGAGGCCGACGAGGACTCTGGTCGAGGTGGCATCAACGCGAGTTTCTCATCCATCGGACTTCCATTCGTCTATCCAGGTGACCTCGTTCGCATCTTGGGCGTGGGGGATTTCTTCGACGGGAACTATCTTGTGGAGGGCATCACGCACGAGGCGAGTGCTGGTGAGTGGACCATGAACTTCAAGTGCCTGACGAATGCACCAGGCGGGAGAGGGGCTATCGCTCAGCGTCTCGTGCAGACATGGTCCAACCCGAACAGGCAAGAAGCACCTGAGCACGACGAGCCAAGTAGTGGCGTGGCTACCGACCGAGTACCAGAGGGCACCGAGTAATGGCTGTTTTGAACCTGAGACAGCCCCGAAGGCCCATTGGTTCACCCGCGTATTCCTCGGGTTACAGGCGGTTCATCGACCGTCTTGCGCTCCATGGTCTCGAATATTTCTCGCTCTACTACGGCATCTATCGAGGCAAGGTTGTCGGCAACGATGATCCAGACGTCCAGGGCGACCCCGACCCCCAAGGGCGTCTTCGGGTGCAGGTGCGGTCTGTTGGTGACACGGAGGGGGTCTCGCGACTTGCCTATCCCATTTTCAGCTTCGCCGGCGCGGGCTATGGCTTCAAAAATCTGCCCCCTGTCGACTCATTCGTCTACGTGTTCTTCGAGAACGGGCGACTTGATGCACCTCTGTGGTTTGGTGGGTGGTATGCCCAAGACCAAATGCCAGAAGACCTCGCCGCGGCCGAGAGCTTTGGATGGATCACCCCTGGTGGTCACAAGGTGGTGCTCGATGAGCAAGACGGCGAGGAGTACATCAAGGTCGAGCATCAAAACGGGGCGATCATCAACATCGACAAGGACGGCAACATCTTCATCACCAACGTCGACCAGAAAAAGGTCTACGTGGGCAATGGTGCCGATGCTGAAGCTCCGAACGATGAGCCCGCAGCCCTTGGCCGAACGCTGAAGGGTCTTCTCGAGGAGATCATCGACGCGATCAACGCTTTGACTGTGCCGACACCAGCGGGGGCGTCGGGTACGCCAGTGAACGCGCCGCAGTTCTCTGCCATCAAGCAGAGGCTCTCACAGATTCTCAGCGAGACGGTGAATGTGGTCTGATGGCGCTTTTGTTGCCAGTGCTGACGAGCCAACTTGTCACGGCGATGCAGCAACCGTCAGACCAGGGCGCGGCGAAGGCACAGGAGTGGGCTCGAGCGTACACGATTTATGCTTCCACGGCGCAGGCAGGAGCTTTGTTCCCGGTGTTTGTGGGGGTCGAGGTTCAGGCTCTTGCTGGGCACCTTACGAGGGTCATGACGAACCCCAATGGAACAGCGGTGCAGTTTGCAAGAGCTTTCGCGAGTGGCATCGAGGCGTTCTGGCTTTTGCCTCCGGTGGTCTTCACAGTGGGTGGTGTGGGGGCGGTGAGTTTGTTTCCTGGGAAGGGTGCCCTGGTGGGGCAGTTGACATCGGTGTTTTCGAGTTTCACTGACCAGACGGCTGCGAAGGCGGCAGAGGTCGCTTCAGCACTCGACATTGCGACGCGGACGGTCATTGTGGCTTTCGTTCCTCCCCCCGGTTCCACGGCGCCATTGGCGTGATGTAGGATGGTGTGAGATGGCGATCATCGGCATAAAGCACCCATTTCAAAAGGGGTCGAGTTCATTCCCGGCGCAGTCGTTTGATGACGACGTGATCCGTGACAACATCATCCGCACCCTTTCAACACCACGTAGATCGCGTGTGATGAGGCCGGGGCAGGGTTCTGATGTTTGGACGATGGTTTTCGAGAACCGTGGTCCACTACTTCGAGCTCGCATCAATGCGGAGACGAGGCGGGCGCTCGGGGTGGGCGAGCCACGGATCACTGTGGTTCAGGTGGTGGTGAGTGCGAAGACAGCCGCGACGGGCCAGGAAATCGTCTACGTCGAGGTGATGTATCGCGTCAACTCCAATGTGACCAAGGTGGCGGTTCCCTTTGTGATTCCGGGGACAGGGTAGGGTAGGACATGACCGAACCGATTCAACTTGAAAGCCCGCAAGCACTCATCAATCGGGCGAGGTTCGCCTCCAAGGACTTCTTCACGTTTGTCGACGACCTCCTTGCGAGGATTCAGGTCAATTTTGTCACGGCGTTCAACGACTTCATTTCGAGCGACGTCGGGCTCATGCTCATTGATATCGTTTCGTGGGCCTCAGAGTCGCTCTCGTTCTACATTGATCGTCAGGCTGCGGAGTCGTACCTTGACACGGCGCGGACCCGAAGGGCGGTCAATCGCATAGCTCGCCAGCTTGGCTACAAGATGGTGCCAGCGGTGGCAGCGTCGGTTGACCTCGAGATCAACCTCACTCGGGTGTGGGCTTTCGATGTCGTCATCCCTGTCGGCTTCCAATTCCAGGGGCCGAACGATCTCATTTTTGAATCTGTCGAGTCGATCACCTTCCCTGCTGGAGAGGGTCCGACAAGCTCCTCGCGAACTATCTCTTGCGCTGAGGGTGTCACCGTCATCGAGAACTTCCGCTCTGACGGCTCGCGCAACCAGCGCTTTGCTCTCTCTCCAGGGTCAGGGAAGTTCGTTGCTCAAAGCACCGTTGGTCTCACCGTGGCGGCCGCTCCGTGGGTCGAGTCGGAGTTCATTTCCTACGACCAAACCGATCAGTACGAGGTCGACTTCAATCACGAACCACCTCTTCTTCGATTCGGCGATGGGGTGGCGGGAAACATTCCAGTCGTGGGCTCTGACATCTTGGTCGAGTACGTTGCGACCACGGGGCAAGGTGGTCTCGTTACGAGTGAAACCATCGACGACGTGGTCTCGCCGCTAGTCGTCATGTTCCAGACGATCCCGCTCACCATCATCAACCCAGACCCCTCGAGCGCTGGTGCCAATCGTGAAGAGCTCACGGAGACCAAGCGGCGCGTGCCCTTCTTCTTCAAGGCTCGAGGCGTGGCTGTGACGCAGGAGGACTACATCGGTCTCTCGCAGGCGTACAGCGACCCCACAGCGGGCACAGTGGCAGTGGCGCAGGCGTTTGTGGCTCTTGGTGCCGAAGACGACCTCACCCTTGCGACGCTCCTCGATAACATTCGAGCGATCACTGTGTTGCTCTCGACGAACGTCATTGCCGAGACGGCTTCAATCGAGGCTAGTAGGCAGGTCATCTTCAACGCTCGAGACGATGCGGAGAGCGAGAACAACAGTGTGGGCACGGGGCTCGCTTCTATCGCGACGGCTTCAGCGGGGGCGCGGACGGGGGTTGAGGGTTCCAAGACTGAGATCGTCACACTCGAGGGTGAAGCTGCGGCACTCTCTGCGTTCATTGCGACGCTCTCCTTGGCGTCACCATCGCAACTCGATACCAGTGAGCGAGCGTCCATCAACATTCTTATCTCGTCCATCCAGGGCAAGGCGGGTGCGGCGAAGACTGACGCTGACGTTGCCCTCGGTGAGATCACCACAATCGACAATGAGCAGGCTGCGGCATTGGTCGACCAGGCGGCTATTGCTTCCGACCTCACAACCATGGTGACACCGCTGGCTCAGATCGCCTTGGACGTTGCCGACATCGACGCTTTGATGGTCACTGGATTCGTGGCGGGGATTGAGACTGAGCTCCAAGCCATCTACGACCACATCGACGGCTTCCTCTCGAGCTCGTGTCAGGCGAATCTCGTGCAGGTGCCGATTGCCACCAAAGATGTCGACGGGTTCCTCGTAGCTCCGAGCAATGCCTTGGTGCAGTCGCTCAATTCCTACTTGAATGCACGCAAAGAGGTGACGCAGATCGTCGAGGTCATTTCTGGAGGACCATTCCTTGTCGCTGCCGAAATCGTAGGCACCGTGGGCGTGCTCGAGGGTTATGTGCAGGCGACGGTGCTCTCACAGGTGAGGGCGGCTGTTGACGACCTTCTACGTGACCGAGTCTTTGGTGAGAGCTTGCGTCTCTCGGATATCTACACGTCCATCGCTCCCGATCCGCTGAAGGGCACTGGCGGTGTCGTGGGGGTCAAGTACGCGGTCTTTGAGATCACGGGGCCGGCGGCGAAGGTCGATTCTGATGGAAACCTCATCATTCTCGGGAGCGAGGTCATCACGAAGGGGACTGTGGCGATCTCAGGGGAGACGGCATCATGAAATGGTCTCATTGGTTTCTCTACGTGGTTTGCTTGCCTTGGAACCTCATCATCGCATGGCCCGCAGTGCTCCTCATCCGTTTGTTTTGGGGGAAGGGGCTCAGATGGGAGAAACCGCCGGCCTACGATTACGACAAGGGTGGTGGTGGCGGGTGGTGCCTGTCGTGTCAGATGAAGGATGGTAGCTTCCCGGTGGTGCCTGGGACCTTCCCCAAGGGGTGGTATTTTCGCAAGAAAGACAACAGACCATGGGGTGGAACAGCGCTGGGGCACGGCGTTTTCTACGGTCCAAACGGGCGCAACGACGAGAATTGGGGACGGTGCCAAGCTCACGAGCACATCCACGTTGAGCAATTCGAGGTGGCGATGCTCCATTCTTTCATTGTGGGTTTGGTGGCTGGTATCGTGCTTCTGGCTTTTGGGCACATTGTGGCAGCACTCTGGTCCTTTTTTGGTATCTGGTTCACGGGTTCTCTTCTCAAGAGCTCGGCAGCGTGGCTCACAGCGGCTCTCAGGGGCGAAGAACCCTACTGGGGTTCGACGCATGAGGAAAGTGCTCGAGCTCAAGACGACGGCCTGAAAGAGCAGCGATAGGGAGACGGAAGATGTCGCAACAGACCCCACGGATGCAGGCTCCCTACCCTTCAAGAGAAACAGATCCCTGGTATGACGATTTCGTCGACTACGTCAACAGCGCTGACGCCTCGGGCTACGCGGCTCGAGAAGACAGGCACCTCATTCTCATGGACGGCGGAACCGTCGCGTGGGACCTCGCCACTGAGACGCTCTCGTGGACTGAGGACATTCTCGTGCTCTCAGGCATCGTGGGGCGCTCTTGGATCGTCAATGCTGGGTCTATCGTGCTCTCGGCTGCCAATGGCGTCATTTTCTATTCTGAGATCAATCGAGCTCCAGGCGAGAACACGGCGATTGCGGCTCTCGCGGCGAACACACTCACAGCGGTGGCTGGCAACAACGCCCTCGCCATCGCAGTGCGCCACGACGACATCATCTACTTCCGCACTGGGATCAGCCTGGCAGATGGTGACTCTTCTGAAGGTGTCGCACCTCCACCAAGCGGGGCTGCGCTAGAGATCGACAACGATGGCACTCCTGTAGACACAGAGACCGTCAAGATCGACTTCACTGGTACTGGGGTCACGGCTTCTCAGACTGCTGTCGGGGAAGTCGAGGTGAGCATCCCGTCAGTCTTCGAGGCCGATGCCGTAAATAACGAGATCCAGCCCATTACGACGGAGATTGGTAGGAGCTTCATTGTCGGCTCTCAGGCCATGGATGAATCCGGGGTGGCGAACGATTCTCGGATGTTCTTCGACAAGGCCACAGGAGCGTTCAGGGCTGGCACTGTCACTGGCGCGGAGTGGGATGCCGCGAGTCGTGGAGCAAATTCGTCGGCCTTCGGAGACAGGACCACTGCGTCTGGTGCTGCGTCACATGCCGAGGGCAGAGACACGCTGGCGAGTGGAGATTACTCCCACGCTGAAGGTCAAGATACGGCAGCTAGCGATAATTGTGATCATGCTGAGGGGCGTTCTTCGGCGGCGAGCGGTGGATACTCACACGCCGAGGGCTACTCGACTCAGGCGACTGGGGCTTACTCCCACGCGGAGGGCATGGATAATGTCGCTGCCGCAAGTGCCTCTCACGTTGAAGGCGATACAAATAGCATTCATGCCGATGCTCAGTTTTCTCATGCTGAGGGGTACTACAACAGTATCGGGGGCTATGGGTGGGCCGCTCATGTTGAGGGTTACTATGGCTTAGCGGTCGACGTTTGCGATCATGTCGAAGGTTGCTTCTGCGAAGCTAATTGCGGGAACGGCGGGTACGATTGGTACTACGGCGGCGGTGCCCATGCTGAGGGGCATAGCACAACGGCGCAAGGGTATGGAGCGCACTCAGAGGGGTACAGCACTTTCGCCGATGATGACGGGGCGCACGCTGAAGGGCGCTATACTACAGCAAGTGGAAGGGGGTCACACGCCGAGGGCTACGTCACCTTAGCTGATGGCGACTATTCTCACGCTGAGGGTGATGGAGCTACAGCAAGTGGAAGGGGGTCACACGCCGAGGGCGAGGATACATTAGCTGAAGAGGATTATTCCCACGCCGAAGGCATCGACTCTCGCGCACACGTCATTGGCTCACATGCGGCAAGCGGCGGTGTCATTTCACAGGCATTGGATGCTCAATACCTCCGGGCGAACCTGACGAGGCTGATCGACGATACGCTGTCGTGGGAGCCCTTGACCATAGGTGGTGGAACTCCTGACATCGGGACCGATGGTGACGCGAACATACTCCTGATGCCGACGAACCATTCGTGGGCAGCGGACATCACCGTGACTGCGAGGGATGCGAAAACCAGCGATGGTGGCGGAGAAACAGGGGATACAGCGACATTCTTTTTCAAGGTGGCAGCTAAGAACACACCAGCCGAGGATGCTTTAGCGACCAACATTCTCAGCATGGGCTCGAATCCGAATCACAATGAATATATCCAGATTCGCAATAAAGGGCTGTCTGTTCCTGGGTTGGAATCGTTTACATACAGATGGTACTCGACGCTCGCTTATCCAACCGCTGGTCGGGTACTTATTGATTCGTCGTCACTTTCAGGGACACTGGACAATCTTGTAGCGGCTGTCACTAAGGGGCCTGGAGCGGGGAAGGTCGGAAGTTTCACGCTGTCGGGCAGCACGATCACTCTTGTCGCCTCTGAGGGAACTTTCGATCCTTCAATGAACGGCAAGACGATCAATATTTACTACGCGCCATCCACCGGGAACAATGGGGCGTACACCATGACCTACGTCGACTCGACGACGGTCACATATACAAACGCTGGTGGGGCGACCGAGGCAGGTGCGGCCAACACTGTGTGGAGTGTGCTGTATGGGGCTCTCACCCGCGAGTGGGACACGAGCACGCTATTCACCGCTGTCGCTGGGGTTGGCAACACGGTGGACTTCACCGCTGTCCCTCTGGGGACAGAGGGGAACTTGATCTACACCGCAGAGGGCATGGCTGCTGCACTCAACAAGTGGCTCAACACTTCAAGATATTTCGAGGGAGGCGGCGACATTGGGCTTGTCGGTGGGTCGTCACCGTGGCCGTGGGCGCAGTCTTTCAAGGATTCTGGTGCGTCGGCATGGGATTGCCGCGTTGTGCTTGGTTCATCTCATGGGAACGCATTTGATATCGAATGCTTGGGGGATAGTAGTAGGTACACGGTGTGGGAAGCAACTGTGCATCTCACTGAGGTTGGTACAGTCGCGTGGATACCGACAATTGCGTAGGAGATGGTTGGAATGGCGATGACAGAAGAGCAAGGTTCGGCAGTCCTGTCCCGTATTTCTGACGGGGAGAGTGTGAAATCCATATTGAGGAGCTTGACTGTTTCAAGGTCAGATTTTTCGACATGGCGGCGAGAGAACCTATTCGCATTTCGGGCTGCAATGAAGGCTGGAAAGCCTGCCAAGTCTTCGCTCACAAGGAGTCAGAAGTTGAAGAAACTTCGGATGAATAAGGCCAGGGCTCAGGAGCGGTTGAGTGGGATCGATATGAAGATCGCTGAAGTCGAAGCAGAGGACGAATAATGCGGAAACTTTGCTTTCTCTGTGGAACTCCCAGGAGTGGCTCGACATTGCTTGCGAACTTGCTGGCGCAGAATCAAGAGGTCTACGCCACAGCCACAAGCGGTCTGCTTGATACGCTACGGGCTGTCAGAGACGTGTGCGATCAGAACACTTTCTATAAAGCCATGGCTTCGGAGGAGCGGAAGGAGACAAAGCTCTCGCTTTTGCGCGGGGTGACCAACGGATATTTCGCACACCAAGAGGGCAAGGTGTGCTTCGACAAGAGTCGGGGGTGGCCTACATCTTTCGAGTTGGCGTCCTGGGTGCTTGGAGGTCGTGAGAGAGTCAAGGCCATTGTGTGCGTCCGTGACACTCGTGACGTGCTTGCGTCCTTCGAGAAACTCTACAGGGCCACCGCAGAGGTATCAGCGACGACGCAGGAGCGGGCTGCTTTCGTCGAGCATCGGACTGCCGAGGGGCGAGCGAAATTCATCCTTCGGCCTGATGAGCCTTTTGGCTACGCCATGGACGTCGTCCGAGATGCTGTGACGCGGGGGTGGCGCGATAACATGCTGTTTGTTGAGTATGACGCGCTTTGTCGAGACCCGAACGGTACGGTGAAGAGCATCTACAGTTTCATCGGCGAGAAGCCATTCGAGCACGATCCGACACACGTCGATCAAGTGACTGTGGAGAATGATGAGGTGTTTGGCTTCGTCGGGCTTCATGACATCCGGCCAGAGATCAAGCCCCAAGAACCGCAGTGGCCTCTGGTTTACGACGGAGCGATGACGGGGACTGAGTTCTGGTCTCGTGTGACAGAGGGTGCTCGCTATTGGGAGCACATGAGGTAGGAGGAAACTCGTGACTGAGCAAGTTGTAGGGGCAAGCTCCCCACCCGCGAACCCCCGACTCAACGATTCCTACTTTGATGATGGGACGAACACTGGGACTGGAAACCCTGGATGGCGCTTCTGGAATGGCTCGGCGTGGGCTGACAGTGGTGGTGGGGGGAGTTCCTCTGATCGGCATACTGCTACGATCATTGTCGGGAACAGTCTCGATGGTGACAGTTTGGTGAACTGCCACTACCTGGACGTCGGCAATGGTGTGCAACTTCAGCTTGCCTTGAATGTGGGAGCGGATGTGTACATTCGCCCCGGAACCTACAATCTGCAATCAGGGGCTCAGGTTCCATTGACGGTTGCCGCTGGGGTGCGTGTGCGGGGTGCGGGGCACAAGAAGACGATCATTAGCACAGCGGTCTCCGGGGGTGGCGCCGACGATCAAAGGGCATTCAACCTCACCAATGCCGACGTCACATTGGAGGATATTGGGGTCTATTGCCCAATCCCTACTGGGGCTTTCATTGGAGCCGCTGGGGCTGTTGTGCATGTGGCCGCTGCGGGGTGTACCGTTCAGCGGGTAGTGGTGAGTTTCGAGAGTGGTTGGGTGGGAATATACAGCGCCGCTTATCCCAAGATAAACGCTGCCTTTGGGGCGTATTCTGTAACGGACGTGCGCTTTATAGATTGCAGATCGATCCTCACCCCACAGGTGGGACGGTTGGGCGGGGCTCTGTTTTACGGGTGTTTCCTCAGTGGCGTTTCGAGACTGGCTACCATTCGAGGGATGTACATCGAGAATGCGGATAGGGGGCTGTACGCCACCGCTTCTCAATTCTCGGTACACCAGCTTGAACTGAACGGGTTCCATTCTAGGGCGGCAGAGCTACTCGCGGCCTCACGCGGGGAGATTGTTGGGGGGCGGTTCTATCCTTCGAGTTACGCCCTCACTGCTCGACGTGGAGTGGACGTCTCGGCGTCGGATGACTGTGTACTGGATGATCTGTACATAGCGGGACGGGCGGCGTCGGATGCCGCCATCGTGCTGATCAACTCTGATCGTGCTGTCGTCAAGGGGTGTCGAGGGGACGGCAACTGGGACAGCGGTAGCGGCACCTATGGCGAGTTTTTGCATCTGGATGCGTCTTGCGTGGATTGCATCGTGATCGCCAATCAATCGAATGGTGATGGGTACACCGATCTGGGCACCAATACCGATCTGGCTCACAATCACTAGGGGCGATGATGAACCCGAAGGTTTCGATAATTTTGCAATGTGGCGGCGAGGATTATCTCAGCCGGATGGAAGTCTGTCTTCGGGCTCTTGACCTTCAGGATTACCAGGGTGAGACGGAGCGCATCTTGACCTATGTGGTCGGGTTGGACGATCCAATCCCAGAGGAGCGTCTGAAGGCTCTCAACGTGGACACGCTCCTCATTCGACGTCATGTCTTGGCGGCGTACCCGACTGCTTGGGCAAAGAACGTGGGGATTCGGCAATCGACGGGAGAGGTGATCCTGAATCTTGACGGGGACGTCTTGCTACGACGCGACATGCTGCGGCGATTGGTGCTCTCAGCGCAGGACGGCAATCTGGCGTGGTGCAAGGTGCGTGCTCTGGATGCCCCGATGGACGACTACGACCTCACTGACGATATGTTTCGACGAGCTATGCAGCAATCGCACATGACCCACTGGCCTTGTGCGTTTGTGTCGGCGGTTCCGCGTGAGGCTGTGTTTGCCATCCGTGGGTGGGATGAGAGGTACATTGGGTATGGGAGTGAGGATCAGGACTACCACGACCGGCTGATTCGCCACGGGCTCCGTGAGCAGGTCTTCGAGGCCCATGGTCCCGTAGCGAATGTGATTCACCAGTGGCACGAGCGCACCCGTCTCGATGACGAGGATGCTATGCGGGTCCGCAACCGGCTCATCTTGGAGAGGAGCACCGCAGATGACGTG
>Ga0233413_10000347_pt1 | contig 22708 bp, 30 predicted proteins | sample Na_anoxic_6_MG_FD_189019 | JGI IMG/M metagenome (GOLD analysis project Ga0233413, IMG submission 189019) | Seawater microbial communities from Saanich Inlet, British Columbia, Canada - Na_anoxic_6_MG | ecosystem: Environmental > Aquatic > Marine > Inlet | place: Canada: British Columbia...
CTAAAGAAAATTAGACATCACTCTGTTCTTCCAAAGAATCTCTATCCTCCATTTGATACGCCAGTGGCGTACATGCACGAAAATCCTGAATGGGAAGTTGAAGACCTCCACCTCAAGTTCCAATCTAACGAGTGGGAAATTGCTATGAACGCCGCTCGTAGTCTAAATGGTACAGCAACCAGTGTAAACTGGGCGAGGGATTTAGAGAAAATGCGTATCATGTGGGAAACAGGGGCTAAACTCACTAAAACAGGAGATAAACTACAGAAAGGGGAAGATGTAGAAGTTCTTTCTATTGTTAGTGACTTGAAGATGATGTCCGTGACTGAGGAAATAGGTCTGCATGTGGCATCAGAAGTAGATTTGACAGATGTAGTGTCATTGCAGAAATGTGGATGGAAAGAAATAGATGAAACATTTGGTGGAATACCTGCCAGTGGCCCTCTTGTAGTTTATGCTACCACTAAGACAGGAAAGTCTTTCTGGATTTCAAAACTTATTAATGAATTCTTACACTACTATCCTGAGAAACGTGCTACTGTGTTCTCTTTAGAAATGCCTTACAAAAGGTATTTGAAACGATCTTACGACATGTATCCTACTTTAGAAGAAGTCTCAGATCGTCTATTAGTGACCAGTAGAGCGTCTAATATGAAAGAAGTTATAGCGATTACATCCACAGAACCCACAGACCTGGTGGTTATTGATGGCATTGCTGATGCAGTATCAGGTGAGAAATCTGCATCTCTTATGGATTCTGCTTGGAGTGATGTAAAAAGAATGGGAAGATTGTTAGAAATCCCTATTGTAGCTGTAGCTCAACCAAATAGAGCATCTAAATTCAATTCTCAAGAGCAGTTTATCGGAAAATACGACATTGAGTGGAGTGGGGCAGCAGAAAATGCAGCAGAAATGATGATTGCTTTACAATATCTTGGAGTTGACGCTTCTATTGAGAAGAAAATCTTTCCTGTAGTAAATGATGCGTATTACATGATAAATTATTTCATGCGTGATGGAGAAAATACTGGAGCAGTTATTCTCGATAAGCATGTACAAACTCCTCTAGGTAGACGTTTATGGGAAAGTTCTGCTCATGGGATAACAAAGAATGGAGAAATCATACCTACTCTTTATAAAGAAGGTTTATATAAAGCAGAAGGAAGTAATTCTAGCAGTAGGGCAAAACGATGAAAAGATATGAGAAATATGCAACAGAAAGACTATTTGAATTGCTTCATAGTGTTCGTAAGGATGTTAGACAAAGAGCAGAAGCAGAGATTAAAAGAAGACTGCTAGAGCTTGAAGGCATACAAAAACACGTTGAGTGGAATTGTTATGAATGTGGGGGGTACGATTATGCAGAAATTCTTTATCAGGAAGAACAAGAAGACTCTCTCTAATCTAAAATTAATCTTCATTTACATTATGTAAAGTATAATGTTGGAGAATAAGTAAGCCTTCGTAGCTCAATGGATTAGAGCAACAGCCTTCTAAGCTGTAGGTTATGAGTTCGAGTCTCATCGAAGGTGCTAAAGGAGAATAATTATGCTAGTCAGAGAATTCTTACTGAAAGGTTATACACAATGGGTAGAAGTCCACTGGTCTATAGCAGGAACTACTGAGCAAGCTAAACTTTGGTTTGCTGATAAAGGTCTCTCTGGTGAGTTCTTCCCCATGTATTTCAATGAACCTGATGAAGATAATCCAAGAGAAGGAAGATTTGGGTTTTGGTTGCCAATAACGAAGGAGAAAAGATGAGAGAGCTAAAGTTTCGAGCTTGGTATCATAAAGGAACTTATTGCAAAGAGCCTAAGATGTACTGGTTTGATTTGATGTGGGGGAATACTTCGCAGCAAGGGTCTGGATGGATTGGAATGTTGCCCATTGGAGAAACAAGAAAATACAGAATGATGGGGGATAACAGAAAGCAGATTGACCCTGATGATTGTGAGATTATGCAGTTCACTGATTATCAAGACATGAATGGCGTTGGTATTTGCGAAGGGGATTTGGTTCAAGATGGACAATATATCAAAGAGATCGTTTTCCATAAAGGTGTATTTACAGTAAAGAATACAGATTCAAGGTTTGCTTTACCTGCATCTGGCGACTATCTCAGAGTATATGGACATAGCCTTGAAGTTGTCGGAAATATCTATGAGAATCCTGAATTATTATGAAATCAATTAGAGACCTGCCCATAAAAATCATACACGGAATCCCTCCTGTACTAAGTAGCAAAGAAAAGTGCGCGATTGATACCGAATGGTTCGGGATGGATAAGGATCGTTTACATCGTCCTGTACTTACTGATGGCTCTCCTAATGGATTTTTAGCGTGTGCGACTTTCTGCTTCAATGGTGAGGATGTATATTTCGTAACCAATCCTGATGATGTTCAGGAAGCTATGGACAATGTATCAGAAGCCACACAAATTTACGCAAATTGCAAATTTGATCTTGTTCATCTTCGTAGACATGCCCATATTCCCGTTAGAATAAATAAACTTTGGGATGTAATCACACTAGACCGCATCATGTGGTCTGGTCTCTATTCCAGCTTTACTTTAGCTGACATTACTAGACGCAGATTACACATGCACCTTCCTAAAGAAGACAGGAAGGGTTTTGCTAAAGCGGATAAACTTACTCCTGAATTGGAGCAGTATAGTGCCTATGATCCCGTTGCAACGTGGCACGTTTATCAACATCAAATCCGTGACGTTCTAAAGAACGACCCTAATGCTCTAAAACTATGGGCAGAAGTAGACCTTCCTGCTTTGAATACAGTTATGTCCATGAAAGGGTTTATGATAGATAAAGAAAGATGGGAAAGTATAGCGGATGAAGCTGTAGAAAGACGTAAAATAGTGCCAGCGAAATACCCTGAGTTGCTATCTAAAACAGGGAAGAAGGGTCTTTCCAATGTAAAAGTTGGAGAAGAACTTATCAAAAGAGGATATACTGACATACCAAGAACAAAAACTGGCAAACCTAGTACTGCAATAAAAACATTAGAGAGCATACAAAATCCTTGTGACTTTGTAAAAGATTTAATAGCGCATTCATCTACAAAGTCCCTGGCTAGTACATACGGGAGAAGTTTTTCTGATAATGCAGAACCAGATAGTAGAATTTATGCGGATTTCGATCCTCTTCGAGCTGCAACTGGTCGCTTCGGATGCTCAAAACCTAATCTACAAAACGTGCCTAATAAATATACCGACCCTAGATATAGAGATTGCTTTATCGCAGGAGAAGGAAATGTCTTAGTAGTTGGAGATTGGTCATCTCAAGAGCCTAGAGGTGGTGCATATCTGGCACAAGATCAAACTATGATAGATATTTTCAATGAAGGGAAAGACATTTACATTGAATCCGCTCGTCTTATGTTCGGATGGGAATTGACTAAAGACGATCCTAGAAGAAATAATGTCATTAAGCCAGTTACGCTTGGTGCATTTTATGGTCTTACTAAACATGGATTATTCAACAATAATCAAATACCTAAAGATGAAGGCGAGAAACTTCTCAATGCTTTTTTCTCTGTATTTCATGGAGTAGCTGATTGGATTGATGAAATGAGAGATGGTAGAGAGTATGTTGAAACTATCATGGGCAGAAAGTATTGGCTAAACCCTTATGACTACAAGAGTAGGAACAATGCTTGCAATTCTCCTGTACAAGGGTCTGCCAGTGACGCTATGAAGATGGCTGGATGGGAGTTTGTGAAGCAATGGGGTGACTTAGAACACTCTCCTATCGTGAACTTTGTCCACGATGAAATGATAATTGAGGTAGCAGAAGAAGATAAAGATAGGGCTATGAAGTTGTTAGACGAATGTATGGTCTCTGTTGCAGAAAAGATGCACCCTGGAGTGAAAGCTAAAGCCGATATTGGTTGGGGTCATACTTGGAGTGCAAAAGCATAACTCTCATACAGAATTAACAATTACATGATGTAATTATGGTAATATAGGTAAGAATAAAAGGAGAAAATAATGGAAGTAAAATTAGCTTTAGGTAAATCAGATATAGATGAACTATGCAAAATGCAATCTACTTTCCAGAAAATGTACTATGCAGAAGGTGAAAGTGTTTTGGATATAGCATCATCTCATATTCAAATGAATGGAGCTTTACAATATGCAAAGTTACTTGATGTTCCATATAACATTGATTTAAGACCTTGTAATACTTACCCTTATGAAGTTGAGTTCATTTATAATGGCAGACGTTTTCTTTCAATTCATACTAAAGAAGATTTGTTGAACTTTGTGAGCGAAGATGAATTGCCCACACTGTAACAAAACTCTCGTTCTCCCTTCTGGATATAGAGAATCTAAAATCCTCATTATAAGAGATGAACCTTATAAGACTGAGTATTCAGACTATAAACGTCCAAGATTTAAGCCTCACTCTACTCCTAAGTCCATCCTGCAAGATGAAATGTTCAGATTAGGGGTAGATTTCAGTCAAGTAAGAGTAGCTAATCTGTGGCAGCATGTTCCTAATAAGAAAGAAGAGTGTTTCCAGGAAATGAAGAAATCTCTCTTTGCTGAAACTAGAGGAAAGAAAGCTATTCTTTTAGCTGGAGCAGATGTAGTGAAATTCTTTACGGGGTATAATGTATCCGAGATTAGCGGATTGCAAGTTGAGAGTAATAAACTTTCTGCTCCTATTGTCTTTGCTAGTGTAGATTCTACTACAGCTATGTCTCGTGGTATGGGAGAGATCAGATTTTCAATAGAGAATTTTGTAAAGAAATTGATTGAGGAGGATGTATTATGATAGAAAAACAACACACTTGTCATGGAGAAGATAAACCAGAAGATTATATAGTATGGTACAAGAATTTACATTGGGAGTTTGATTTTAATTATGGATATAGTGTAATTATAGAATATTGCCCATTCTGCGGAGAGAAATTAGATGAGTAAGTCTAACCAAACTCGTATGCTTATAGATGGCTCTACTCTTACCGCAGTAGATGTAGAGAGAGCCATTGATGATGTAATTATTGAATTGAATGAGACAGGGGATGTGCATGGTGTAAATAATGCCCTAGAAACTCTCATCGGAATGTCTAAATTCTCTGTATTCTACCAATGTAAAATCTTGCACGGATTTTCTAAGTGGTGGGTGAAGACAGATCAAGACTCTGTTAGGGGAGATACATTCTTTGATTATGTTACTTCACAGCATGACTTACCAAACTCACTTACAATCGAAAGGTATATAAATTTGTGGGAGCATTACGAGAAAGGTTCTCTAATTGAAGAGATAAAGAATCGCCCTCTTTCTGAGCAAATTGCTATCGTGGCAGTAGTAGAAGATGGTAGATATGAAATCAAAGAAGATGATTGGGAAGAATTAGTAGATGCTGCCAATGGCACAGAAATTCGTAGGATTTTACGGAAGATAAAAGGTAAAGAGCCTACAAAGGGTTCTTATGTTCTACATCTTGGTAGAGATGGGGAATTATACGTTTGGCATCAAGGACAGAGAGTTTATTGGGGACAGGTAAAACTTCCTAATGGAACTACTGACCCTATTGAAAAAAGAGTGATAGAGAAGATGTGTAATCGTTTGAAGAATGGTAGTATGAGTCCTATTGTGGACTAAAAGGAGAATAAAATGTTTGAAGAGTATAGAAATGCTTATGATGAAATGATGGCTGATGAAGAAGCTAATGAAATGCGTAAAGCGATACAAAAATGCAGAGATGATATTGAACATTATAACAATGTACTTAGCTCCGTAACTGAAAAATATCATATTCGTATGGATGAAGCAGAGAAAGCAATTAAAGATGCTGTGTTGAAACAAGAGAACAGTGTTACTTTACACGATGTATATGCAAAATTCACTAAGGGTAGAGTAACTACATCTTGGAAGAAAGTTGCAGTTGCTTGTGATGCTCCGCAAGAAATTATTGATGCTAACACAAAGCAGGGAAAGCCTTCTGTTTCTGTGAGCGTATTAGTAGAGGAAGAATAAATGGCTAGAGATGTCATCATGGGCATTTACAGAATACAGAATCTGATGAGCGGTAAAGTATATATTGGAAGCAGTAAAAATATTTATAAGAGATGGAAAGAGCATAGAAATAGTCTACAAGGTAATTATCACAATAATCATCATCTTCAAAACTCTTATAACAAGCATGGAATAAACGCTTTTGCTTTTGAAATAGTGGAAGTGGTGAAGATTGAGTCTGATTTATTAGATTTAGAGCAGCATTATCTGGATGACTATAAGCCAGAATTCAATTTATCTCCTACAGCGGGATCAAGTCGTGGTTATAGATGGACAGATAAGCAAAGAGTTGCTTGTTCAGAAAGAAATTCAGGTAAAAACAACCCCATGTATGGAAAAAGGGGGAAGGAAGCTCCTGGTTTCGGAAAAGTAGGTAGGGCTAATCCTATGTATGGAGTGAGAGGGAAGGATCATCATGGATACGGTAAAAAGATGACTGATAAGCAACTAAGAAGTCAGTCAGGAGAGAATAGTTCCACAGCAGAGCTTACATGGAGTAAAGTAGATTGTATTAGAGACAAATACGAAAATCAGGGATATACTCAACAGAAATTGGCTGATGAGTATGGCGTGGATAGAGCTAATATTGGATATGTTGTCCGTTATGATACTTGGAAACTAAAATATAGACCAGAGGAGAAATAGCATGAAGTTTGAAGGCGAACACCCTACTATAGAATTTGTCGAAACGGGATGGTACTCATTTGACTTAGCTTTGCGAGAAAGCTATAAGAAATTGGGGATTTCTACTCGTACAATCACAGAAGTATTTGGGCCAACGTCCATTGGTAAATCTCACTTTATCAATTCTCTCGCTGGAGTTTTGGGGAAGAAGTTAGAACTGGATATTGCTTGTTTAGATTTGGAGTTACAGAATCAAGATACTGTAGAGAGAATTCTAAACAATGTGGAATTTGATGGGACATGGTATTGGGTAAACCAAAAGCGTAAGCCTGATGAAGGAAAATTGGCAGTAGATGAGAAGCTACTAAAATCCTTGTACACACACGCATCAAAGAGTAGAATTTCAATTTTGGACAGCGTGGCGAGTGTAGTACCTATTTCTGAGATAGAAGGAGATGTAGGAGACAGAAATATTGGAGCAAGAGCCTTTCCAATGGCACAATTCTCTAGGATTTTTGCAAAGCAGTTGCGCTATTCCGAAAAGGGAGCTTTTGGTTTCTTGGCTAATCACAGATACGAAAAAGTAATGACTGGATTACGTTTCAAAACTCACGATGCTCCTGGAGGCAGTGTAAAGGAGAATATGGCTTTTATTCGTATTGAACCTAGAGTTCCATTTATCCCTATTCCTTCTGGCGGGAAAACAAAGAAACTTGCTCGTTTTGGAACTGGCTGGCTGTTTGAAGGTAAAGTTCTGAAAAATCGTCATGGTCTCTCATTCTCTGATTTTTGGGTATTTATTGTAGGTGGAGAAGGCGTTCATAGTGGACTTACTGCAATGTTTGATTGTGTAAAACTTGGACTAGCAGTAATTCAAAAGGGTGCTTCTATAACTATGAAAGATACTGGAGAAACCTTCGGTAGGATTTCTAAGATTGTTGAAGATAGGCACGTATTCGACTTTTCAACTTTTTACGCTGCCTTAGAGTCTCATCAAATTTCCGCAAAAGACGACATGATTCTTATAGAGAAAGCAATAGAAGAGAGAAATAAGAAAGAGAAAGAAATGGATGAATTAGAAGAGATAGACGATGTAATTTTTGTAGACATCTCTGGTGAAGAAGATGAAGAGTGAGAATAATGGGGGAGAGACTGATTATTGGTCTCTCCCCAAGAGTTCTGTCACATTGAACGATCTGATAGAATTCAAAGAAATGTCTTTTGCTCAAGGTAGTATCTTCAAAGCCTGTTATAGACTAGGTGATGTTAGGCATCATTCTACTAAAGAAAGAGATTTACATAAAATTATTTACTACGCCCAAAGAATGTTGGCTAAATCGGACTAATTGTGTCCAATTCAACATCTAGCCAAATACACATAAAAAATTTTTACCGATTTTAGCGTTTTAGACAACTTTTATTGAGTGAAATTCAAAATGACCTATACTTATCGCTGTACAAATACACAATGTAAATTTGAACAGGACAAATCCACAAGACTTTCTTATGTACAATGTCCTAAATGTGGGAATGAATCAAAAAGAGTTTACCTTCCTACTCCTGTAATATATAAAGCAGGAGGGTTTTACTCAAAGGATAATCCTAAATGAAACTACCATCTCCTGTCACCCTAAAGAAATATGGATTATCAGAAGAAGATTATATTGATCTATATAATAAGCATGATGGATGCTGTCATGTTTGTCTTGTGAAGCCGAAGAATAGCACACGAGCTTTAGCCATTGAGCATGAGCATGTCCCTGGGTTCAAGAAGATGCCTCCAGAAGAGAAGAAGAAATATGTGAGAGGAATCGCAGATTGGATATGCAATTACAGAATACTAACTAGAGGTGTCACACTTGAACGACTTAGAAATGCTGTAAGATATTTAGAAGAGTATGAAGAAAGAAAAAAGCCTACATAGTAGGCTTTTTGTTTATATCCTATGTGAATATCAAAAATATAATTATCCAAAACGGTATGGATAGCAGTAATCCGTTTCTTAGTCCGTAGGCTGGTTTCATTTCTCTAATTTCTTTATGCGCTTTTCCAGTTCTTCAATATACACAACCATATCAAGCACTATCAGCGCAATGGACTTGTCTGCCTTCTTGCTTTCAGTAACAGCTTCGGCGTGCGCTGAAACGGTGTGTGATTTGCTCTTGATCGATCTAAGTCTTTATTGGTATATAGCTTTGTATCTCGCAGCGTGATTTCTTCCAGCGGGTCATAGGGTGGCTCAACGATTTCAGGTGTAATTTTCAACACGCCGTCAACTTCTACATATTCAAATTTACCATCAATTTCAATTTTGTTTATCATTTTTTTATACAAATAATTCTTTTACAACTAGCTTTGGTTTTGAGTGGATATTTGTTAGTGTATCTGCGTTAGCACCATAAGTATGAAGTCCTTGCATTTCAATATAGCCACCTGCTGTCAGCTCAAATACATCATCACGTTGCACTACTATGGTGGATACGCCTGTATAAGATAAATAGGCATCAAACCTTGCCGAAGAAGTACCGTTCACTTGAATCCATACGGTTATTTTATCCTGGTCGTTAAGAACAAAAGCCAAGGCCGCCGTAATCTGATATGCTCCTGCTCTACGGAGTGTAATTTTTTCATTTGCTAGGTCTGCAATACTTGCATTATCGAGCTCAGCTGTATCAAAATCGCAGATTGTCGGGGTATTATTTGCAAATGTTTGCGCTGTCCCATTTGTCAATTTGCAGATGCAAGGTATTCGTCCATCTTCAACAACATGCCAGTTTGTCGTACTTGTGCTTCTAAGTGTTACAGTCTCTCCACCAATAAATAGTCGTGACCATTCAGTCGCTGCGCTCCCGCCGTTTATTGTAACGGTAGCAACGCCCAAAATGATAAGCGCATAATCTGCGTCACCGTCTAATATATTTATTCTTATTTCTTCACCCGCCGCGCTTGCTACTGGTATTGTTCTGTTTCTGTTCGCTGAAAATCCACCCATAGTTACATTATATTCATTACCCGCAGAATACGCCACGTTAGAATCTGCGCTATCTGCGGTCGGAGTAAGACCGCCCGATGATACCGTTTGCCAAGAGCAAGAATCGTCCCCATCTTCTCGCAGAAACTTCGTCCCGCCTGTTTCGCCTGTAGATAATACTGCCGTGCCTTCTGGCGGAGTAACAATAAGATTAGCTACAGTGCCACTTACGCTTAATGACGCATTAGCACCAACTACATTTAATATAGTTCCTGTGGCTTGAGGGATACCTTCATCCCAAAACATGAGACCTTCACTACCCCCAACACCAAATGGGCCAGTTTCCGCTCCAGCATCGTCAAGAGTGTAGAAACCATCTGATTTTGGGTATATTACCCATTTTCCTGCTGATGGGGTTGATGGGGTTGAACCTTCTTCAACCAAAATTACTTTAGCCATTATATTATCTCCAATACACTATCACCTTGCATATCAAGGACGTAAGCATCTACGTCAAAGTATTCTGATACAATCAAACTTTTTGTATCTTCTAATGTTAAGTTATCTATCAATTTTCTTGATACACCAAAGGAATTGATAGAGTTTATTGTATCACCTTTAGTAAACGAAGTACCAGTAACTAAAGCAAATCCAGTTTCAGAAATTGTACCTATTAATTGTTTAGTAACTGTCCCTGTGGGAGTTGCCCAAAACTCTATACTAGAGCCATGATGAGATGTGGTATAGTTTTCTTCCGCTACAAATCTAATTTCTGTATTGCTTGCCCCTTGATTACTATCATCGTATCCCCAACCCCTAATTCTAAGGATGTTATCACCAGTTTGTAGAGCAGTAGGCGTTGTCCAGTCACCTCTAGCACGAATAGACCCGAAATATCCTCCATGACCAGCAGTTTCTTTAGCTGTCCAAGCAATAAACCCCGCTGTACCTGTAACACCTACGACATTCATTTTATTATCTGTAGGTAGAACAGGCATAACTGCTTCGCCTATAGCCAAGTTCTTAGAGTCTTTATGCCAAAGGAATCCACTATCTCCTGCAAATGTTCCTGAATGATTGTATTGAACTTGGGTACTGCTCCCCCCAGGTGTCCCACCCCCACCACCACTAGACCCCGTTACATAAACTCTAGCAACATCTCCAGTAACAGAAACTTCTACATTATCACCTACGAAGTTTAGTGTATCTGCACTTCCTTGTGGTGTACCTTCGTCTTCTATTAATATAGTTGAATCTGGTATTGTTGCGGATATGGAATGCCATTGACGTAAATCATAGATATTATCCCACCCAATCACGGACGTACCACTAACTAGACGTATACCTGCAAGTAAGAGAAAATCATCATTCTCTACAGTGGGGAGATATTGAGTAATATCAGATGTTCCTGTAATGGATGCAGCGAAGAAAGTACCGCTATTTAGAAGAAATTCGGGATTACCATTACTAGTATTCGTATAAATAACCCCCATTATGGCAGTATCATCTGTAGGTTTATACTGTACTAAGTCTCCAGTACCAGTAGTCCCCATGTTGATTATCGTTCCGTCACTTTGTCTATATTGATATGGGTACAGCATAACCCCATCTGAGCCATGTGTTCCAGATGGGAATACTGCCAAAGGCATCATTTGTCTGCCTTGTACCCAAAGAATGTCTCCACCACCTCCACCATCAGGATTGAAAGCATGTTGATTAGCGTGAACAGGGACAAAGGACGATGAAGACCCCCAATTATTGTATCTCTCAGTATCTCTACCTTTTACGATATATCTATTACCTTGCCTAATAACGATAACAGCCAAGCCAAAGATTGTAGAGACAGTTTCATTGAATACTTGTATGACTTCACTTTGATTATCTCGAAGTTGGACATACACAAATCCTGGACGATTAGGGACATCAACTAACTTCTCTCCAGAGAGATAGACACCAAGAGTACCAGAAATCTCTTGTTCCTGTTTTGATACATTGTCATCAAATGCTTTGAAAGTGGATTTAAAATTATTCATAATTAGGGATGCAGTCTAGTAAACGAAACTTCTCCATAATCCAAATACATATTCATAGTACCTATAATGTCCCAATACACCTTGTAACCGACAGGAAGAGAAATGACGGCGGTTTCCGTTGACCTCTCTTCTGTCTGAGTTGGAGCTAACCAATAATGTCGTGTATCTGGAATAATGAAACGCAAGGCTGCTCCTGTATAGACTGGAGAGACCACATATTTACGAAAGAGTGTAGTCATCACAATCAAGTATGTGCCTGATTGAGTCATTGTTATTTCTGTTGGTGTAGTTAGTGTAGTAAGTGCTCCAGAAGTTCCCGTAACACCTACATAAGTAACAGGGTCATAATTTACTCCAGATGTTTGTCTAACTGTTGCTAAATAACTGTCCGTTGCAATATTAGAAAACATCGCTGGAAATGAGAGAGAAGGAATACTTGGTATAGATATACGAGGAGAATGATACCCTCCATCATCAGGAAGTTCAGGTATTACTATAGTCTCTCCAGCAGAGCCAGTTACCAAAGATGAGAAGGTTACATTATCAGGATGGAATAATTGTTTTTGTGAATCATACGTCCATCCAATATTAGTAGGCATGTATGACCCACTAATATACTTTCCCGTAGGGTTATCAGATGTTTCCACAACCATAGAAACCTTCTCTTGTGGAGCAATGTCTAAGTTTCTAAAGTTACCTACTAACTTATGATTTATAGTTGGATGAGTGTGATTTTTATTCGCTAAGATATTACCAGTTATCTCATTTATCTCAACTTGAGATTTTAGGGCTAGTCCTTGTGACCTGTCTACTTTACCTTTATACATTGGAGCAGAGCCAGGAGCATTAGACATTAGAGGTGCAAACGTTCCTGTTGATACCCCACTATAAGCAATACCGCCTCGCTCTAAATAAGATACTGGAGGAATTAGTTGCTCAACAATTCGGGGAGACCCTACCCAATCAGATTTCTTCAATTCCATTATTGGAGATGAGTATGTTGCATCAGAAGCATTAGGAAATGCTTGTGCATCATGCTCTATCCAAATCTTACCCTGCATATCTGATACTACAGACCCTACTACAGCACCACGAATGAAACTGTTTAGCGCATCATAAATACTATTTCTGTCACTATCGAAATATTGTAATGGTCTATCATCTCCAAGAACTTGTATATCGTTTGACGATAATACAGTAGTATGCCATTTCAAATAATGATACATTGCTTTAGTGATATTCAAATCATAAAGTTGATACCAATCAGATGGAGATGGAACACTCTCTACGGAGATAGAAAATCCTTCCTGCTCTTTTAGATATTCTGCAATACTTCCAATCCCAAAAGATACTTCTCCGTGTTTGTAGTTGTATTGGATAGACCCCGAAAGGATATGACCAACAAAGAAGATGTCAGAATTTCCCGAAGCATTTCCACCAATAGTTTGTTTGGTATCTCCTATCCAACTCTCTCCAAATAAAACAACTACATCGCCTTCATTGACATTTATATTTTCAAATATCCTTATGGATGTTGTATAACCTCCACCAGCACGACCACCATCTATTTTAGACAATTCCCATTTCAGGATTGGGGTGTCATCACCTTCTCCTGGACGGTCATATATAGAAACGTATCTATATGTCGTGTCTACATAATTCGTTCCAGTAACAGTAAGTCGGGTAGTGTAATGTCCAGCAGTGTCGTAGGCAATATTACCTGGTGTAAAAGCTGTAGAACCCGTAACTCCACCCCCATCAAACCACCAGTGAGTGTCGTAGGACGCTCCAGCGACCTGTGTTGTCCCCGTAGCGGTATAGTACACATCTACACTACCACTATCTAAATAAGCCGCTCTGTGAGGGCCTGCACAAGGCAAAGCTCCTAAAACTGTATTTTGGTTAGTGTAAGGAATATCATAATCCTTGTACCAAATTGTACTTTCAGCATCAGCAGGGTCAGAGATTATTCTTGGGAATACTGGTAGAACTTCCCAAAATCTTTGAATAGTTAGATATAAATTATCTTTCCACTCTATATAAGAATTCTCAGCTACAACTATTTCAGAACTTGTTATAGAGCGAAGTCTTACTGTACCAAGCTCTCTTCCACCTTCCGATGTTCCAACCAAAACAACCATACCAGTTTCTACAGATGTCCACACTCCTTCTGTCACTGTATCGTAGGTTATAGTGAGAGCGTTTCTACTTATGGAGACATCATCTACTCTACACTTCAAAGCTGTAGTAGGTCTAAAAATAGACAGCCCTAATTTAGTTCGTTGAGGACGGCTACGGAGGAGTGATTTTTCTTTTGGAGTTATTTGCATAATTTTATTATATCTTTATATAGGGGATAATTCTAATCATAATTTAATTTTACATAATGTAAATTGTGATAAACTTCCATTGAATTTAGGAGAAAAATGACTAAACCCATAAGTTCTATATATCTTTATGTAATATTATCTGGAAACGGTTTATACAAAATAGGAAAGTCTCAAAACCCGAAAACTAGATTTAATCAGATAAACTCAGGGTCTCCAGTTGAATGTTATTTTATATTTCAAAAAGAGTATGATGAAAATTCTAAAAATCTAGAAAAAGAATATCACGATATGTTTGCTAACAAACGTATACGAGGCGAATGGTTTGATTTGGACGAAAAAGACGTTCATAAAATCCTAGAAGATGATGAAGACGCAAAAGAGTTTGTGTCTCTTGCAAAGTCAGTAGGAAAGATTTCATTCTATCTTTCAATGGCACAACATTAAATAACTAAGTTACAATTCCATAGATTAATAAAGTTACTTCGGTTTCATGCTCAGTAAAGTATTCACCATTTGTCGGCTCGGATAAAGTGCAGCCTGAATAGTTAGTGAAACCCCACACAGCCCCTTTATGTGAAGGTAAAGAAACTACAGCCGTACCAGTAACATCCAAAGCATCGTAAAGACCTTGAATTTCGTTTGCATCAGACATAGATGTAAGTTGCCATCTCATTTCAAATTCTCTTACACCAGCATATTCAGGATGACCATTTCCAGTAAACCCAATTGGTTCTCTATTTATCCATCTTCCTACTGTAGGCTGTAAATTTAGGATTGTTCCATTAATTGTATACATTATCTTTCTCTCGCAATGGTATTAATTGTACTAGATATTTCGTTAAGTGATTCATTTACAATTCTCGCTTCTAAATCAGGGGAAAGTTCTAGCATTACTCTCAAATCTCCTCCTTGAGAACCGCCAGAAAATCCTGATGTGGGAATGCTAGGAGGTGTGAATGCGGAGATGGGAATTTGCCCTCCATAAATTGAAGATGGAGTAACTACATTACCCGCGTCTTCTCTAAGCCCTCCAATTCTTCCATTACCATAACTGCCTCCAATACTGGCCAGATTAGCTCTCACACTTGCAGCGGCAGAGGCTACCGCAGCTTGCATTGTCATTGCTCCAGAAATAACACTCGCCATTCCCGCTAATTGATTCTGTGCATTGGTGAGCATACTTGCCGTGTTTGCAGAATATAAATTGTCAAATAATCCATCAGAACCATAAAACTCAGTTAGAGTACCTAACAACATAGCCGCAGCTTCTTCTGAAATTACTCCAGCTTCTACGGCTTCTTCTACAAATAACGCTAATCTTTCATCAGCCTGTCTAGCAATATCAGCTAACTCTCTTTGATGATCTTCTTCTGCACGTTGTCTCTTTAGGTCAAAATCTTCTTTCTGACGAGCAAGTTTAAGTTGGCGTTCTTCTTCTAGTAATCTAAGTCGCTCATTTCTATCATCAATAGCTTCTTTTAGCTGTCTAGCAGCATCTTCTCTACGCTCTTTCTTCCTTAGATCATTTTCATTGATAAGAGCTTGCTTATCCATTTGAAACTGACGTTGAAGACGAAGAACTTGACGAGCATCTCTTTCACGTAAAGCATCTTCAAGGCTAAACAGGAACTTCTCACGAAGCTGTCTCATCTTCTCCTGGAACTTGGCTTCTTCGTTCAATTCCTTTTGACGAGATTTAGCTTGGATGTCAGCTATTTTCTTATTAGAGTCTCTAAGAATGTCTTCACGTTTTAGAGCATAATCTTCATTTAGTCTATCTCTTTTTATACCAAAGTCTTCTTGCGCTCTATCTCCAGCAATTTCAAACTCTTCTTTTGCTTCTTGAGCTTTACGAGCTAGTTTCTCTAAGTCATCATTTAGATCATCTAAGTCTAGTTCAGAAAGGTCTATGACTTCATCTTCTAATTCTAGCATCTCTTCTGTAGCGGTATCTATATCAGAAGAAAACTCATCAAGTCCTAAAGCATCCGACAAACTAAATGATAGTTTACCAGTTAAGTCTGTTCCTAATTCAAAATCAGGCACTCCAGTAGGGAAAAGTTTCTCTAGTCCTGATTTTGCAACTTCGTCTCTATACTTTATCCATGCTTCTTGAGCTTCTTGTACAGATTTTATATTACCTTTTAATACATCATCTATGACAAGCCCCATAGTCGTTACAGCAGACGCTACTCCCAATGTTCCTAACCCTATTACTGTAAATACTGATTGTAGCAACTGTAAAAATATAGTAAGTGCGGTAGTAATCACAACTAACAAAGGCTTTAAGACTTGCCCCATTATTTGTGTGAAGTTTTCCCATTCAGCAGACATAGATTTAGTGGATGCAGTTACTGTTCCTACCATATCCCCAAAATTCTCAGTCTCATCTGCTACTGATTTGTTCGCTATACCAATAAGAGCAAGAACCTCTACTTGCTGTTTTTGCTCTGCGGTAAGGTTTTCATACTCATCTCTTGTTTTCACTAAGCCAGAAGCCACTGCTTCCTGCTTTATAATTTCTGCATCTACTAGAATACCTAAATCTCTCCAACCCTTACCACTTGATGTTAGACCATTTATAACTTGCTGTGTAGCACTCTCAATAGAGACTCCGCCTCTTAAAGCTAATATAGGGATAGCTCTCATCAAATCTTCTAGTTCGTCTTTCCCTAATTTCAACTCTTTAGTAAGTAAAGCTATCTGAGCTACCATTTTTTGAGCATCAATATCAGAAAGGAATGAAAATGTTTCTGAAATCTCTTTTGCAATATCCAAGAAATCCTGCATAGATATTTCAATTCCTGCTTGAGACAGCACCCTTTCTGCACTAGCCAATTTAAACAAGGACTGCTCTAATTGCTGAACACTGTCTATAGATTTTTTAACGGTTTCCGTTATTTTTTGTACAGCCCAAAATACCACCATAGAAGATAAAGCCCCTAAAGCTACTCTTAGAACATTTATTTTTGCACTGAATCCAGCAGCACTCCTTCCTGCTTGGTCTAGTTTCTTTGCTGCCGTATCAACTCTTCTGTTAAAGTTGTCAGTTATTGCCAGTCTTTGCGCTTGTGTAATTCTTCCAAGATGCTGCTTTGTCATAAGCATTTCAGCATTTAGCTTTTTCATGTAGGCAGCAGCTTCATTAATAGAGACCCCCATATCCGTAGAGAATTTCTTTATCTCTAAAGACATCTCTTTTATCCCCCTTTTTAACGCAAAAATCTTCTCGTCTGCTTTGATAGAATTTATAATAAGTTGGTATTCTACAATTTCTTTATCGGTCAGGGGCATTAAAACCTCTCATTACATCCACAAATCTAAAGAATCTATTTCTAATTAGACCTTTCTGTATTATAGAAACGAATTCTTCTGCACTTTTAGTGTCTACCTTATTATCATACAGAATATGTATACATTCAAGAAGGGCTTTAGGATCAGAAAGTTTTATTATCTCTAAGACTTCATCTTCTATAGTGTCTTTTCTATCTCTCTCAGCTATTGCAGGTTTCAAGAGAAGATATAATCTCCACATATCTTTTAGATTTAGTTTATTCGATTTCATTTAGATTTACACCCTGCCCAATTGGGAGAAGATTCTTAGGAACAGGAACTACTCTCTTGTTGTTTTTAGATTTCATATCTGGAAGCATCCAATAAGGTTTAGGGAGATGAGTGTAGGTAGATTTCTTAGATTGCTTGTTATAAACGTAAGCAATTTCAGTGGTACTCCAGATAAATTCCCTTTCCAGATATTGTGTTGTGAGAATCTCTTGAATGTAGGATAAAGCATCGTCTACAGAGAGATTTGCGATTTCTTTATTACTCCACCCAAAAGCTGACGCAATAGTGCTACTATAGAAAAACCACAATCTTCCAGGATAATCCCAAGATTCTTTTTCTGATTCTTTACGAGGCTTTCTAACAGTGAGAGGAATTTTCTTCGTGGTGGAAGTTACATCATGTATTTTGTAGAAAGAAATTATTTCATCCTGCCAAAATACTTTATCTAAGTTCACTTTAACACATAGAGCGGTAGTGATATAATCTCTCAATAATTCAGGAAGGTTGGGAGAGTTATCTTCTACCGCTTCTATGAAGCTAAATTTCAAATCTTCTAAGGTTGCCCATTTTCTAAAGTTTACTTTCTTTAGAAGACGAGTTCCAAGTTTTAGTAATATTGTATTTATCATCCCCCTAATGATAATGTATTACTACTTATCTATCAACTAGGGCAATGCACTTAAATCTGCACGAATTATAGTCCCGAATCTTGCTGTCGAAGGTTTCGTGCTGTCCGCATATCCTCGCAAAACGAAGGATTGTGACCAGGAATCTCCATAAAGCATCTGTAACTCGGCTGGCTCTACAGGTTGCGCTTTATGTAAGTGAATCAGCAAGTAATCACCAGTATCTTCGTTGTAAACTTTTGGTGCGTACACCATGTAATACTGGTTGTTATTGAAACCACCAATGCCAACTTTTTCCGTTCCTGTCCCTACAGTAGCAGTAGAGAAACCTGCTAATTTAGTATAGATAGACAGAGGGAAAAGGTTCTTTGTGGTAAACGCAAGGTCTACATAATCCCGTGTCTGAATAGTGCCTTTTACACCATCAGCATCACAACGAATATCATTCGCAGTAACACCTTGCATAAAGGTTACATCGGTTACACATGCTAAACCAATGTAAGGATATGCAGTTGTACCACTCATACCCCAATAATAACCATCACCATCAGGGTTATTTAGGGGATCAGCAAGATAATCTTGCAAATAAATATTAGGGGCCCCGTCCAGATAAATCTCTTCTTGGGAAGTTGAACCGCCCAGGGGTGTTCCAGTGATCAGCGACATAAAATTTCTCCTAACCTATTATAAGGTTACTTCTTCAAATAACATGCTCGGAGAACCTCCGCAGCAATGTTTATTTCCTAATCGTTTTTCTAACAGAGCAGGAGCATCCCGCTCATCCACTTCTAAAATATAACCAGCCTTTAACCACACATACCATTCCTGTGTGACAGACCCTTGAAGTTTTACTTTCGCACTCAATAAATTCACTAACTTAGTTTTATTGTAAGTGACAGTCTTCTTAGTATCAAGAGTATCTTTTTTTACATACTTTGATGTCTTTGATTTACTTGCCATATATACCTCGCTTTAGATACACTCTTATTTTATTCTAATCTACTCAAGTATGCAATGTGGTATTATTATACTATGTGGAGTTACTACGGAAGAAAGAAGAAAATAATAAAGAAATACCCTGAACCAATAACAGGGAGAATTGTTGAGCCTTTTGCTGGAACGGCTAGTTATGCTTATACTCACTGGGAAAATGATTGTATTATCATAGACAAATTTGATAAGATAATAAGAATATGGAAATACTTACAAAACGCATCGTCTAAAGACCTACTTTCTCTTCCAGAAGTAGAAAATGGGGAGTGCATAAAGCATAAACATGCTCAATTGTGCGAAGAAGAAAGATGGCTCATTGGATTTTGCATAAATAATGCCAGCCAAATTCCAAAACATACAGCGGGAAGGATGAACTTCAACTCATGGAGCAGAGATAAAATTAGAATATCCAAAGATTTATTCAAAATAAGACACTGGAATTTTATACTGGGGGAATACTCCTGTATAGAAAACATTACAGCAGATTGGTTTATAGATCCACCATACCAATTTCAAAACTTGTACACTCATAATGATGTCAATTACTCTGAACTTGACTTATGGTGCAAGGAAAGAAAAGGTCAAGTTATTGTATGTGAAAATTCAAAAGGGAGTTGGATGGAATTTTCCACACTAACAGAACTGTCTGGACAAAGAACTAAAACTACAGAAGTTATTTGGCACAAAATTACTGCTGAAAATAAATAAGGAAAAAATTACATGGGCAAGAGAAGTGACTTTGAACGTAAATCAAGAGATTATTATGATACACCTTATGAAGCAGTAATTCCCCTAGCTTCACATCTACCGAAATCTTTTACTTACATAGAGCCTTGTTCTGGAAAGTCTTATCTTACTTGGCATCTATCTGAATTTGGTGGAGATGTTCTTGCTGAATATGACATTGAACCAAAGAATGACAGAATGTCAAAATTAGACGCGCTTACTTTAGCAGAAAGACATATTCCCCAAGGTACAGATTTCATCATCACGAATCCTCCTTGGATTAGAACAAAGAAATCTGGTTATCTGCTACACAAACTAATTGAAGTGTTTGCTAACATTCGTCCTACATGGCTTCTAATAGATTCTGATTGGCACGATACGAAACAATCAGGAAAGTTACTAGATGATTACTGCACTAAGATAGTTCCAATTGGAAGAGTGAAATGGTTTGGGAACATGACAGGCAAAGATAATTGTAGCTGGTATATGTTTGATAAGAACAAGTGGCACGATTATATTTCCCCCGTAATAGAATTCTATCCTAGAGTTTAAGGAGTGAATGATGAAAATGGATAAAGTTGCCAGTAGTAAAAATGACGAATTTTATACCCCTAGGTACGCCATTACTCCAATATTAAAATATCTAAAGCCACACAGCACTATTTGGTGTCCTTTCGATACTGATAAGAGTTTATTTGTATCAACATTTAGAAGTATCAATCACGAAGTTATCCATTCTCATATCAGTACAGGTGATGACTTCTTCAATACTTTTTATAAGTGTGATTATATAGTGTCAAATCCACCATACTCATTAAAAGGAAATGTACTAGAGAGATTGTTTTCTTTAGGAACACCATTTGCTATGTTAGTGGGGGTAGTTGGATTATTTGAAAGCCAACACAGATATAATCTCTTTAAAAATAACACGTTTGAAGTTCTCTATCTCAATAAACGGGTTGCATTTTTCAAAAATTACTTGGACAAAAAGCCAAGTGTAAACCCACCGTTCAGCAGTGTCTATGTGTGCCACAACATGCTGCCAAAGCAGATAGTTTTTGACGAAATTGATAAGAAGAATATTTAACTTACTTCATTCACTTTCATAGATAGGGGGACATCAGCTTTCCATACATCTTCTGCAACCTGCACAGCATCAGGAAGGGAAGTGACACGTATAGTTGTCATCTTTACACTATTGTAAGTTTTATTTACATTGTGTAATTGTTTAGCGATAATCCCCTGTGATTGAATAGCCTGTTTACTTGATTTCTGCTCTGAGAAATAAGATATTGTCGCCACTGCATCATAAGGAGCGCATTGTCCTAATGTTGTAATGGAGCAGGTTATTCTGATATTAGGATATGAGAACTTCTCACCCATCCAATCAAGCTCTCTGATCTCATCTGTATCTATAAGAGTAGCTGGTATCGCTGCAATATCCTTGCACATACTTACTATTGCTGTACGAAGTTGATAATTGTCCACTAAAGTCATTTTACAGTAGCTCCCTTGAATGAAGAACGTAAATCATTTCTGATTCCTAATGACCCTCTCAATTTCAGATTCTTTCTAAGGGTCTTCTTTGCTTTGACTATAGCAGGTCTAATATATCCTTCTTGTCCATCAGAATGATAAGGCTTTACCCCAGGGTGCATCACCATAGGCAGTATAACCTGTCCAGCTTTAGGGCCAGATTTCACTCTAGGAATACTTGGATTGGCTTTATCCCAAGGAAACACTAATGCTCCTCCAGATTTCTTAGGTCGGATTGGGTACTTTGCTCTGAACCTACCATGAAGACCAGAACCAAATTCTCTAGCTCTCGCATCTGGAGCATTTTTCCCTCCTGCCCTTACACGAATGTGGTATTTACTTCCATCTCTTTCTACACTGCTATGTATAGTGCTGCCAATTCTTGTACTGCCAACATTCTTCCTAGCTAAAACTGTAACATAACCAGCATAACTTATAGCCGATCTATAGATAGCGTCATCAAAGTTTTTAGTTGCCATTACTGTATCGACCTGCTACGTTCAACCCTTTTCAGAACAACTTTCAAGAATGATCTACTGTCAGATGGGTGCATGGACGAGAGTTGAGGGTTTCCCATCACTCTAAAGAACTCTCCATAGTAAGGACTATTACTTGGAGAAGTTATTTCAACTTCATTATAATTCTTTACTCCGACTGTCAAACATCCAATCATTCCTTCGTACAAATCAATAGACTCTACCCCTTGTTCAAGTAAAACCATTGTAGGAGGTTGTGCTGACATTCGCATACAGACACCTTCTTGCAGGATAGTCCCGCTAGGGACACTACCTCCAGTTTCATCATCCGATTCATAGTTAAACTCCCAAATAGTTGCTGTAAGGTTTAGTCCTAACATTAGATTTCTTTCCTTGTCATATTCTAATTCTACTTTAATCTATTTATATGCGCAATGTGGTATTATCTCTCTATGAAAAATATAAACGTACTATCCCTATTTGATGGAATGTCCTGTGGGCAAATTGCTTTAGAAAGAGCAGACATTTCAGTAAAGAATTACTATGCGTCTGAAATCGACAAATTTGCCATCTCCCATACTCAATATCGACATCCTAATACTGCTCAACTTGGAAATGTCAAGAATTGGGATAAGTGGAATCTTCCTAAAATAGATTTGCTTTTGGGTGGTAGTCCCTGTCAAGGATTTAGTATAGCAGGAAAGAGATTAAACTGGGAAGACCCTAGAAGTAAACTATTTTTTGAATATGTTAGTTGCTTACATCACTATAAACCTAAGTATTTTTTA
>Ga0233413_10000349_pt1 | contig 22616 bp, 22 predicted proteins | sample Na_anoxic_6_MG_FD_189019 | JGI IMG/M metagenome (GOLD analysis project Ga0233413, IMG submission 189019) | Seawater microbial communities from Saanich Inlet, British Columbia, Canada - Na_anoxic_6_MG | ecosystem: Environmental > Aquatic > Marine > Inlet | place: Canada: British Columbia...
CTAATTCATCATCACTGTCTTCTTCCAATTCAATATCGCTGTCTTCTTCCAACTCACCGTTTCCTTTATTATCATTACCACTATTACCACTATTATACCCATCGATATCTTCATGTAATTCACTATCATTATCACTATCATTATCACTATCATTATCAATGCCATTATCAATGCAATTATCACTATTATTTGTATTTGATGATTTAGAACTACACGATGAACACGTCGAATTACTTGAATGAGATGAGTAAATATTAGATTTAAATGTAGTATTAGCATCTAGATGAATAGAACTAAATATACATGCATTACTTAAATCAATTATTCTGTTGGGTATATTGTTATTCGCAGAATCATTATAACTAGAATCATTATAACTAGAATCATTATAACTAGAATCATTATAACTAGAAAATAATGGAAAATGGAGTTCATCTAACGAATTAATATCAATCACATTTATTTTATTATTAATAATAAGTTTCTTTTTGTTTGTTCTTGAGTAAATATTAAATAGTTCTGCATGCTCGCTATTGTCAATAGAAAAATAATTATCTTTATGGTCGTGAAAATAATCACTTTCATTTAAATAATCTACATCATCTGCGATGTTATATACGAATTTTTTTTGTTTTGCAATATATGCACCATAGTAATCTATACTATTAATTACATTGTATTTATGTAAAAGTTGACTAGATAAGTAAGTAAAAAATGAATCTATGTATGCACTGTTATTTTTATCTATTAATTTAGGATATTTATTTTCAGTATTGTAATTAGGAAGTATTATTTTATTATTAGATATATCATATTTTCCAGTCAAATATTTCAATGGATCTAATAATGGAGAAAATTTACAAAATATAGTTTTGTTTATTATATTATTAGAGTTATCGCTAATATTTGCATTTAAAACATTATTGGATATTGAATAAGAAACATCATTGAGATAATATTGTTGATTTAAATTGATACTATTGTAATTCGTATCGTTAAGGGAAAAGAATTTTTCATATAATGGAACATAATTTTGCAATTCATAGAGGCCACAAGTTGATTGTTCTAAAGTTTTAAATAAATCTTCGTTTTTATTTTTTCTATAATACAAAGAAAAATTCATCTTCTTTATTATTCTTAAAGTAAATATTATGAATATTTTTAACTCATTATTTAGAATAATGTTTATTTCGTAAACTATCGATATTTTTTTTCTTTTCAAAAGTTAATTGAATGACATTGGATTTAAAAAAATTCGATATGAAAAATATTAGCTTTCGTCCGGATGAAAATAAAGGCCCTGTAGTCGTATTAATTGGCAGACGTGATACAGGTAAAAGTTTTTTGGTAAGAGATTTATTATATCATCATCAAGATATTCCTATAGGTACAGTAATATCTGGTACGGAAGCGGGAAATGGGTTTTTTAGTGAACATGTTCCCAAACTATTTATTCATGATGAATATAATACGGCTATTATAGAAAATATATTAAAGCGACAGAAAACAGTACTAAAACAGGTTAAAAAAGAACTTGATGCATATAAGCGAACCAGTATAGATCCGAGAGCATTTGTAATATTGGATGATTGTTTATATGATAATAAGTGGACGAAAGATAAAATGATGCGACTGCTTTTTATGAATGGTCGTCATTGGAAGATTATGTTAATAATTACAATGCAATATCCATTAGGTATTCCACCTAATTTAAGAACAAATATAGATTATGTATTTATACTGAGAGAACCGTATATTGCTAATAGAAAACGTATATGGGAGAATTATGCCGGTATGTTTCCAACATTTGAATCATTTTGTCAAGTAATGGATCAATGTACTGAAAATTTCGAATGTTTAGTAATAAATAATAATGCAAAATCGAATAAATTACAAGATCAAATATTTTGGTATAAAGCTCAAAATCATGGCAATTTTAAATTAGGATCTAAAGAATTTTGGGATATATCAAAAGACTTAAATAGCGACGAGGAAGACGAAATATATGATCCAAACAGCGTACAAAAACGAGGTGCAGGACCTAAAATTAATGTTAAAAAAAGCAAATGGTAAAAAATATGATTTTTATAATAATTTTTTTTGTATTATTATTATAAAAATGAGTAATAATACAAAATCTAATATTAATAATGACAATAAAAAAGAAAATGAAAAGACCCAGCCAAATAAGGATTTATCAAACAATGATTTATCAAACAATAGTAAAAATCCAATTACTAATGAAATAAAATCTATTAATGATATAAAAAATAATATTAGCGATCATGATACTAATAGCAATAATGAAATAGATAACGATAACACCCGTGAAAACATTAGTGAAAACAATAGTGAAAACATTAGTGAAAACAATAGTGAAAACAATAGTGAAAACATTAGTGAAAACATTAGTGAAAACATGAATAGAACAAAACAACCGAATAATTTATTTGAATTAGAAAAGAATAGTTATAAATCCACAAAGGAGTATAATATTTTCAAAAACGAATTAACTTCATTAATAAATAATAACTTGTTGATTTTGAAAGAATGTAAATCCAATAAACGCTTATTAGATATTAAATATAGCGAATTAAATAGAAAAATTAATTATATCCAAATATCGGTCATTTTATTTTCAACATTGTCTGGTTTTTTACAATCTACAAAAACTTATTTTGATACAAGTGAACCGATTGTATCTGTTACAGGAATTACAATATCAACGTATATTAGTTTAATTTTATCTGTTTCAAAATATTATAAATTCGACGAGAAAAAGGAGTTAATACACAATTTAAGAGAAAAATATGCAAATTTACATAATAAAATAGAATACAGAATGGACGTGTTAGGACCATATACCAATCATAGTTTATGGGAACATCAAGATGCTAGTGAAAAATTAAAGCAATGGACGGAAATAAAAGACGGGATGGAAGAAGAATACTTATCGTTAATAGAAACAAAACAAGCATTAACTACTGAATTTGAGTCTATAATGGATTCTAAATCTAGAAATAAAAATTATATTCGTGATCGCGATTTAGTATTAAATAACAGAAGAAAATTATTAAAGGCACTAGAACAACATAATGAATTGGAAAAATATATCAAAACAAAGGATATACCAACAACATTTGATAGTTTGATTCAATTACCAGACGATGATTTAAATAACTGGGATGATCCAGTATAATGTAGTTTGCTATACTCTAACTTTATTTTTCATATCCACATTTTTTACAAACCCAATAACTTTCACCATAAGGACCAATTTCAATTTCTCGTTCAAAATCATGACTACGATTATTCATAACACAGTTTTTTTCAATAATATCGTTAATTTCATGTATTTTTTGTCGCAGACTTGTTATTTTCTCTTCGTATATGATTATTTTTTCATATAGTTCCTTTTTCTCAGTTTCTTGGGTTTCAGTTCCAAAAACCATTTTATAATACAATATATTATAAAATGAGGTACAATTAAGTAATTTTTGATTATATTTTACAAGTTTTACAAGTTTTACAAGTTTTACAAGTTTTTCAAGTTTTACAAGTTTTACAAGTTTTTACTGTGTATCATTATGCAAATTAGATATAGTTATACTAATTATGCACCAGTTATTTGAGATAGTCCATGATCTCCGCCTTTAGATGTAACAATATTATCTCCTTCAAATAATTCGGCTTTCACATCTTCTACGGTTGCATCTTCACCAATACTCTCAATTTGTGTATTTGTATTTGAAATAGATACTAGGTTTCCTTCCTCGTTAATAGTTTGAGATAGTTTATTACCACTTTCTTCAGCTTTCTTCTTATTATCTTCAATTGCTTTTTCTTTTGCTTCTCTTACACGAGTGTCAAATTCGTCTTTAGCTTTATCTTCATTCTTCTTTTTTTCACTCATTAGTTCATTAAGAGTTTCCTCCATATATTCTACCCGTCCAGTTTTGTATGCTTCAGGGTGGAATGGTACCCAAATTCCAACTGGACCTACATATACATCGTGATTAGGATCAGCTTGTCTTAACATTTTGCATCGCAATTCAGCTTCTTGTTGGCTTGGAAATACACCACGAACTTTAATTCCTCTAATAGAAGTTTGAAAATTGTGTTTTTCTCCGAATTCTTTCTCAAGGTCCTCCTCATGCTGGTCCAAGAAATTTTTATAATCATCTTCGATAGTTGTAGCAATTAAGTTTTGTTGTTCCTCTTTAGTGAATTCTTGGAAATCAGCAGTAATCTTTTCAAAATCTACATGATATTTAACGGATAGAAAATTCAAAAATTGAGTAAATTTCTCCATTGACTTTGAAAAATCCCATTTTTTAATAAATTCCTGAAAGAGAAACATATCTTTTTGTTTCAAAACATGCTCTGGTGAAATAAAAGATAGACAGACAAATTTTTGTCCGGCGATTCCCTTGTCTTCATCTAGTAAATCTATATATTTAGGATTTTCACTACCGTCTGCATTTGTTTTTAATTCTACACTATTAGGAATAATTTCTTTTGAAAAACTCATTATACTTATTGTTAACTATAATATTTAAGTAATTTTAATGTATAAATTATTATACTCGTATTATATTTAGTAGAATTATTTTTTTCTTATTAGTTTATATAACTATGGTCGGTGATATGTTAGATTTAGCTGAACTCGTAAAAAGAGCAATTAAATACTTAGTGGAAGGTTTAATGGTTGCCATTGCCGCATACGCTATCCCCAAAAGAGGTCTTAACTTAGATGAAGTAGCACTTATTGCATTAACTGCTGCTGCCACATTCAGTATCTTAGATACATATGTACCCAGTTTAGCTGTAGGTGCACGTTCCGGTGCTGGATTCGGTATTGGTGCCAATCTAGTTAGATTCCCTGGAGGATTTTAAATACCGTAACTAATAACTTGTTACAATTTAATCAAAAATATTCATATGAAATAAATAAATAATATATTCGTTTTTCATATGAATATATTATTCAAGATATTGATATTTTATATTATAGCAATTCTAATTACACCGAAAGGTTACATATCAGTTTATCCGTCATTACCTATTTATCCGAATAACGAGAGAGAAATATTATTAGTAAAAAAAGAAGTTAGCTCGAGAACCAAAAAGGATGTAGATTTTTTCAAATTAACAGATAAGTCAATAGTTTATTCGTTTTTACCACTGGTTGATGAGAATTATGAAGAACTAAATAGTATTATAACTCAAAATAAAATTATAATCGCGATTTTAGCAAATAAATACTCTATTAATCGTGCAAGACCTTATCAGGTATGTAGTAGTCTAAACTATTTATCTAGTAGTACTGACAAAACACCCTCTTATCCCGCAGGTCACGCATTTCAAGCATATTACTTGGCAAAAGTATTAGGAAATAGATATCCGGATAAACAAAAACAATTTGCTGCAATTGCAGAAAATTGTGATAACGTTCGCGTAAAAGCAGGTTTTCATTATCCAAGTGATGGACGATATTCAAAAAAAATAGTCGACTTATTTTTCTAATATACTTAAATCGATATATTATAATTATGAAACTATTTTATTATATATTTTTATTACCTACATTTATGTAGTATATTAGTATAATTATTTTTTCTGTATTTAGGAATAATAAAATAGCTTTAGTATATATAAATGTTTTGGTTATTTGGATTTTTATTGTTTAATAACATTTTCTCTCATCTATGTATTTGTCAAAGTGAATTGGAGTCGATTAAAAAAATATCACAACCACTCGTTTTGAAATTTAATACAACGAATAATATTTTATTAAAGGGAGAGATAAATGAAGAATCATCCAGTAAATTTATTTATGATTTTAATTTAATTCCCAATAAAAATAAAAACAATACTATCGTCTATTTAAATACACCAGGTGGATCAGTACAACATGGAATGAAAATAGTAGCTGAAGTGGAGAAATATAATTTGAGTTGTGTTGCCGAATCGGCATACAGTATGGGGTTTATTATCTTTCAAGCATGTAAAAACAGATATATATTATCACATGGTAAATTAATGCAACATCAAATGGCGCTCGGTATAATGGATCAAAAATCAAGAATAGAAAGTTATTTGGATTTTATAAATCAACTAGAGAGAGAAATCATAGAAAATCAGGCGAAAAGAATAAATATTACTAGTAGTGAATTTAAAAACAAGATTGATAACGATTGGTGGTTATATGGAGAAAATGCAATTAAAGAAAACTGTGCCGATGAAATCGTTAATGTGGAATGTAGTGAGGCTTTAACTAGAAAAACAGAAACTATTTCAAATGGAGGTTACGTATATACTTATTCAAAGTGCCCGTTGATTTCCAATTATATTAAAAAGGAAAAAGACAAAAATGCCATGAATGAGTTTGATATATTCAAATTATTTATGTAAAAATTTAAAATTTAAAATTGAAATTGATTTTTATAAATAAAAATATATTAAAAGCAATAGAAAATATATTCGTAATGTCGATTACAACGCGCATAACATTTTCCCACATTTATAATGTAGTAAAATCAGCAGGGCAACATAACAAACCTCTTTTGGGTAGATGGAAACTAAGTGAAGATAGAGATATTGCAACGATAGTTAAGTATGCAAATGAAGATCATTGTGGCACATGTATTACATGTGATACCAATAATAGTACCAATAATAGTACCAATAATAATAAAATAAACAATATATATAACAATTTCATAAAAAATAACGATAAAAACAGAAACAGAAACAGAAACAGAAACAGAAACAGAAACAATAGTAATAATGCGAGTATATTAGAAATCGACTATACATATATGGTAATGAATAATCCGAATTAGAAAGTAGTATGTTTCTATTTGGCAGTTAGTATAATGAAAGTTGTATTTTTTCAATATAATATGTATATACTAACGTCTAGTCATTTTTCTTAAATCATATTGAATACTCCATCTTCCATAACTTTCACAATATGTGCTGCAGAAATGGCATGTCATAAAACTAATCCGAATATTAGTTTTACTATTCTCATGTCTTATATCGAATTCTTCTTCGCACATATCATTATCACATATATAAGTATTTGTTTCGTATAGTAATTCTTCATGAACCTCATCTAAGCGGATACGGTGTTCGGGATCATAGCTATAAATATAGTTAATTAATTCACTAGGTAAATTAGACATGGTTATATAGACAGGGTCATTATAATTATTTTTATAAAATAGATTCCACATGTATTCAATTTTTTATGTAATAGTAATAGTGTGTAAATATCAGAATGTGCAATACAAGTAATATATTTATCTTTGTAAAAAATATAAATATATAAAATTATAATTTATATAATTATACTTTAACTATGGTAAAACAATATTTGTTAGAGTATATATGGATAGGAGGAAATGGAGAATTGAGAAGTAAGATTAAAATAGAAAAAAATAATGTAAATTGTAAAATAAATGACAATATGGCAGATAATTTAAATAATGATAAGTTTCCAGAATGGAATTTCGATGGTAGTTCAACAGGACAAGCAAACGGTGAAGATTCTGAAGTCATTTTAAAACCCCAAAGATGTTATAAAAATCCATTTTTCAAAGAAACATATGAAACAATAGCATATATAGTTTTATGTGACACATATTTACATTCAGGTGAAAAAACACAAACAAATACACGTTATGAAGCAAACAAATTATTTAATGAAAAATTAGAGCAAGAACCGTGGTATGGATTGGAGCAAGAATATTTTATAATAGATTCAAAAACAAAATTACCATACGGTTATAATGCAAATAATATGCAAGGACAATATTATTGCAGTGTTGGTACAGAAAATGCTTATCGTAGAGAGATCGCAGAAACGCATATGCAATATTGTTTATATGCTGGTATTAGTATTTCTGGAATAAACGCTGAAGTAGCACCAGGACAATGGGAATTTCAAGTAGGACCTTGTATCGGAATAATTGCTGGCGATGATTTATGGACTGCTAGATATATTTTACATAAATTAGGGGAAAAATATAATGTAATAATCAATTTTGAGCCGAAACCATTGGATGGCGAATGGAATGGTTCAGGTTGTCATGCTAATTATAGTACAAAAAATATGCGCGAAGGAACAAAAGAAAGAAAAGGGATAGATTATATTAATGATGCTATTGAACGACTATCAAAAAAACACAAAGAACATATGCAGGTATACGGAAAAGATAATGATAAACGAATGACCGGAAAATTTGAAACAGCATCATATGATATATTTAGTGATGGAATAGCAAACCGATGTGCATCTATTAGACGTGGAAATGATACTTTCAAAAATGAAAAAGGCTATTTTGAAGACAGGCGACCAAGCTCTAATTGTGACCCATATTTAGTTACTAGTAAATTATTTGAAACAACGGTATTATAAAAATAAGAACTTAGAAGTATATCTGTTATGGCAAAGAAGTTAGGTGTAGATATTTTCAAATAATTACTTAATTATTTTATTAGGTAATTATTTTACAAAAAATAGACTTGTTAAATAGTAGGTATGAATTCCCAATTGAGCTCTCCACATATTTTTTTCCACACTTCATCTTGTTCGATTCTTTTTTCACGATCTTTTAACATGGGAAAATACGGAAGAAATTGCACTTGGTCTAATAATTCACATAATTTGTAAACTGTGTAATAATAATTCAAGAAATTTACGCGATCATCGGGACAAAATTTAGCATAAGGTCCTTGGATTTCCATAAATAAATTACACAACGACTCTTCTAATTCTTGTGTCATAACTGGAGGTTTTATACCTAGTTTATCTTTAATAAACGGTATATGTTCGTAGTATTTATTGTACCCAAGTTTTTTTAATATTTCCTTTGCTTTCTTGTTGTTTAATTGTGTCAATTCAACACGTTCCTTTTTAATTTGATTTTTAATATTTTCAAGAACTTCTTCTGGAATCTGTGTAGTTTCTTTAGCTTGAAATTGCGCCAATATTTCTCGAAAATGATTAATACGCTTATATGCATAAAAACAAGCTTCCTTTGGTGGCTCTTTATAAGACGGCTTTTCATTTTCAACTAAATAAGAAATATGCTTATGACAATTGTTACATACCATAATACCTTCATGGTCTATTGGTATTAATTCACCTTTTCTGCAGTATTGACATACATCTGTTTCAAAAATAAATTTATTAATGTCTATAAAAGATTCATCTAGATTTGATAAATATTTTTGAATATCTTCTTTTGTTTTACTGTTTTCTTCGTCTGTTTGCGTGCCATCTATTTTAAAAAAGGAATTTAATAATTTAGTTTTGTTATTATCTTTTGAAACTTCTTTCTTATTCTCAAAGTAATTAAAAATATATTTGTTATTATCCAAATAATAGTTTTTTTCATTATGCTTTAATTCTTTTATTTTTTTACTAACATCTTGGATTGTATCTTGTATTTCTAGACGTTGTTCGATATTTAATCCAATATTATTATCTAACATATTTTTTAGATATTTCTTTTTTGCACGCAATGTAGGCAAAGTTTCCTGTTTAGTTTTTTCGAAATTTTTTTCGATTTCTTTATGCTTGCCATCTAGAGTGACTATACTTTTCTCGTCTAATAGTATTTTTTTGTTTGTTTTATGTTTAAAAGATGGCATATTATCTATATATATATTTGATTAATAATTATATTTAATATATATTTTCATCTAATTGTTATCAAGTTTGTTTTTTATTTATGTTTTCTCTCTTATTAACAAATATGAAAATAGATATAGATGGTTTCGATATAAACGACCTGTCAAAAAACACGCTTAAAACAATGCATTATTTGTATGACTATTTAGAAAAAGGATGGAAATTAAAAAAAAAACATAATTGTTACATTATAACAAAAAATAAGAATAAAATATATACACTAGACAATATTATAGTAAATTGTAAACCGGTCGCTGAATATTGTGATTGTGATTGTGATTGTTATAACCAACAAGATAACAATGACAATCACAATAACAGTAAAAAACATCAATATATTTTGGCATTTTTGTATAATTCATTGAATAATAAATGGACTATTCAAAAAAATAAGAATAATTACATTTTTATTAAAAACCACGAAGGTAAAAAAGAGATTTTTTCAGATAAATATTTACATACATTCTTCGAAGAAAACTTTAATTTCGGTTTAATTAAATAATTTCATGTAGGTATTAGTAATTAATTCAAAAAAAAAAAATATTTAGCAATATTATAAATATGGGAGGTGGATTAATGCAACTCGTCGCTTACGGTGCCCAAGATGTATATCTTACTGGCAACCCTCAAATTACTTTCTGGAAAGTGTCATACAGACGCCACACAAACTTTGCTATGGAATCAATCGAGCAAACATTCAACGGACAAGCCGATTTCGGTCGTCGTGTAACATGCACAATCTCCAGAAATGGTGATCTTGCATACCGCACATACCTTCAAGTAACTCTTCCTGAAATCAACCAACAAATGAAAAACACAACAGGCCAAACAAACGGTGTATATGCCCGTTGGTTAGACTTCCCTGGAGAACAAATGATCTCCCAAGTCGAAGTAGAAATTGGTGGTCAAAGAATTGACCGTCAATATGGTGACTGGATGCACATCTGGAACCAACTTACTCTTACATCCGAACAAAACCGTGGATACGGAAAGATGGTTGGTAACACCACCCAACTTACCTACATCAGTGATCCCTCTTTCAATGATGTCGATGGACCTTGCGAAAGCACCGCCCCTCGTCAAGTATGTGCTCCCCGCAATGCTCTTCCCGAAACAACTCTTTATGTTCCCCTTCAATTCTGGTACTGCCGCAACCCTGGTCTTGCTCTTCCTCTTATTGCCCTTCAATACCACGAAGTCAAGATCAACCTTGATATCCGCCCTATTGACGAATGTCTATGGGCTGTAGGATCTCTTGACTGCTCCACTGGTTCCGCCAAGGTAACCACTGCATACAACCAATCTCTTGTTGCTGCTTCCCTTTACGTCGACTACGTCTTCCTTGACACTGATGAACGTCGCAGAATGGCACAAAACCCCCACGAATACTTAATCGAACAACTTCAATTCACTGGTGACGAATCTGTTGGTTCATCCAGTAACAAGATCAAACTTAACTTCAACCACCCTGTCAAAGAACTTGTATGGGTCGTCCAACCTGACGAAAACGTTGACTACTGTGCTTCTCTTGAATGCAGCCAAACACTTTACCAAGTTCTTGGTGCACAACCTTTCAACTACACTGATGCTATCGATGCTCTTCCCAACGCCATCCACTCATTCGGTGGCCCTGATGCCGTAGCAAATAACTCCACTTCCTACCTTGATGGAGCTTTATTCAACGATGCTGGTGCCGTTGATATGGCTGCCACTAGTAGTGCTACTGACTACTGGCCCAATGCTAGTGAAACCAATATTGGTTTCACCAATATCCAAAACTCTGGTGTATCTGATGCCGGAACATTCGTTCTTGCCGAAACCGCTCTTGACATGCACTGCTGGGGTGAAAACCCTGTTGTAACTGCCAAATTACAACTTAACGGTCAAGACCGCTTCTCTGAACGCGAAGGAACATACTTCGACCTCGTTCAACCCTACCAACACCATACCCGTAACCCCGATACTGGTATTAACGTGTACTCATTCGCCCTTCGCCCTGAAGAACACCAACCCTCTGGCTCATGCAATTTCTCCAGAATTGATAACGCCACTCTTCAACTTGTTCTTTCCAACTCCACAGTTGAAGGTACCAAGACTGCCAAGGTCCGTGTATATGCCACAAATTACAATGTTCTTCGTGTCATGAGCGGTATGGGTGGTTTAGCCTATTCAAATTAAATTTTCATTATATATATTTTTTATATATTAAGATTGTTTTAACTTAAATATATTCATATTATAAACATTATAATATGAACTGTCAAACAAAACCAAAATATTTCAAAAATATCGTTTTTGAAAATAGCTGGAATATTGAATATTCTAATGGAAAAATATATATTGTTGACGAACATATTTTTGAAAAAATATTAAATTTTAACAAAAAATTTATATTTAATAATAATACTGATCTATATCCTTCATATGGAGTAAATAGAAAATATATTACATTAATTGAATACATATTTGAATTTAATCCTGAATTATATAGTTATACTTTTAAAACAAATAATATATTTGACTTAAGATATAAAAATATCAAAAATATAGTTCCAAAAGATTTTATTGAATTAACAAAAAACTATAATGTTGTAGAATATTTAACTGATGGAGTATTAGTTCGTAGAGGTAAATATGCAGGAGAATTAAAAAATCCTATATGTAAAATATTAAATAAATATAACAAAGAAGAATATTTAATGCTTTGTAATAAAAATAAATTATGTAAACTATGTCCTATTTCTTATCAAAACATATTAGATTTTGAAAAAAATAATACAGATAATACAGATAATACAGATAATACAGATAATACAGATAATAACAATAAAATAATTTGGTCTTATCATACTAATGGGTATATATTGGGTAATAATTCATTATATATCCACCAAGTTATAATGAATTATTATTGGAATGGTAAAGGAACCAAAAATAAAAGCGTAGATCATATCGATCAAGACCCATTAAATAATACTTATGATAATTTGCGTATAGTATCTGAAGAAGTTCAACGTCAAAATTCTAACGGTATTAAGAACGGAACTAAACGATCAAGACAAAAAACAGCAAAGTCATTACCAGACGAAATCAATGAAGATATGATTAAAAAATATGTTACCTATAATAAAGAATGTTACAACAAAGAAAAAAATCTTTATAGAGAATTTTTTCGTGTTGAAAAACATCCAAAATTAGACAAAGAACTCTCCTCATCTAAGTCAGAAAAAGTATCCATATTAGAAAAGTTAGCTCAAGCAAACAAAATCGTGGACGATTTGGAAAATGATATTTATCCAACATTCGAAGAAAAGATATTGCCTACTTTTGTGAGTAATCGTGATTATAGAGGAAAACCTCATTTAACATTTGATAGAAATTCCCCTGACGGTATAAGACAAAATCTTAGAATGGTTTTACCACCAGAATATGAATTAGAAGAACAGTTAACTATATTTAGAGAGAAAATTAAATTGAAATATGATTTTGATGTGTAATTTGTTAACTAAGCGAGTAAATATTGAAATGTGTATTAGAATGCGTATATTACATAACTTATTACCATATAGATTAAAAATAAAAGAAAACTATTTAAACCATGTCTACTATACGTATAGTATATAATGACTGAGATTACTGAAAATGCAAAAGAACATCTTTCTATCGTAGTATGTGGACACGTAGATGCAGGAAAATCTACTACCACCGGACATTTGATTTTTAAACTAGGTGGTATTTCAGCAAGAGATATGGAAAAACTCCAAGCAGAAGCAGACGCTCAGGGTAAAAGTTCATTTGCATTTGCATACTATATGGATAAAGACAAAGCAGAGCGCGAGCGTGGTGTAACTATCAATTGTACCACTAAGGAATTTTTTACAGATAGCTACCACTATACTATCGTAGATGCACCAGGTCACAGAGATTATGTTAAAAATATGATTACAGGTGCAGGTTGTGCTGATGTAGCACTTTTATTAGTACCTGCTGAATCCGGTGGTTTCGAGACAGCTATTGCCAAAGGAGACCATGGAACCGGTGAAGTTCAAGGTCAAACACGTCAACATGCACGCCTACTTGGTCTTTTAGGTATTGAAAAATTGATTGTAGGTGTTAATAAAATGGACTCATGTGATTGGTCCGAACAGCGATTCAATGAAATTAAAGAAGAGATGACAAAAATGATCCAAACTGCTGGTTTTAAACCCAAACAAGTCGCTTTTATTCCTTATTCTGGTTTTAGAGGTGAAAATCTCGTTGACAAAACTGATAAAATGCCTTGGTATAAAGGATGGAAAGTAAATATTTCCAAAGATGAAGTTGTTGAAGGCTACACGCTATATGATGCATTGGAGAAAATTTCTAGACCCCCAAAACGTTATCCAGACAAACCACTTCGTATTCCTATTAATGGAATATACAAAATTAAAGGCGTGGGTGATGTAATTACAGGACGTATCGAGCAAGGAACCTTGAATTCTGGCGATACTGTAAGAGTCACTCCTAGAGGTTTAGACGGTCTTAAAGTGTTTAGTATTGAAATGCATCATAAAACGTGGGCTAGTGCAAAACCAGGCGATAATGTGGGTATGAATATTAAAGGGCTTGACAAAACAAATATGCCAAAAGTAGGCGATGTGATGTCTTTGCAAAAAGAAGCTATTTTAGAACCGGTAGAAAGTTTTACAGCACAAGTAGTAGTTCAAGAACATCCAGGACAATTAAAATCAGGATTTAGTCCTTGCGTACACGTTAGAACCGCCAAATCAGCATGTAAAATGAGTAAAATTATCTGGAAAATGGGTAAAAAGACAGGTAATGAAAAAATTGAAAACCCAGAGTTTTTAGAACAAGGAGAAAGTGCTGAAATCGAATTTATTCCTCAACAACCGATTTATCTAGAAAGTTTTGATAACTGTCAAGGTCTTGGAAGAATTGCTGTAATGGATTCGAATCAATTAGTAATGCTTGGTAAAATCATGAACGTAAAATATAAACCATATAAGAATTAAAGTAGTGTATTAAAATATAAAATTAGTATAAAATATAACGCGTTATGTATATGGACGATTATTGCTTTTACCTTTATTTTTTGTTTTTTATCCTTATTTTATCATTATTAGGAATGTTTACTTCACCCCCGGTTATAAACAGTATTAATTTTAATAAAAATAATAACAACAGATTATCCGTATTAGATAATTATACAAATAGTACGTCATTGCAATGCTCTAAGGAAAGATCGTGCCCTATGTCTTATTAAACATACAAACATACAAACATACAAACATACAAAACATCCGTGCAATATTATACCACTGTAGGAATGCGCCAATTTAGGAAATAATTATATATTATATATATAATTATGTCTCAATTAAATACTTATATCAATCGTCTCATGAAATATGAATTATCATGGTGCAAAACAATGGGGTTTTTAAATCCATATGTAGATCCATTTGAGTTTTTTATTTCTAAAAATATACCGTACTATGATAATCCGGCATTTTATAAATATAAGGAACATAATTTTGTGTATGATAAGTTATGGGTAGTACAGTCCCAGGGATTATTATGTGGGGAATTGAAAACACTCACTGAAAAAAATAGTAATAATATCGAATTTCCTATATTTATTAAACCACGATGGGGTCATGAATCTGCAAGTAGTAAAAACTGTTTTAAAATAAATTCATGGGATAAATTAGAAGAATATAGACATATTCCAGATATGATGTGGAGCGAATTTATAGAAGCCAAAGAACAAATGACAGACTATTTTTTATTGAACGGACAAATAGTACATCAAATTACTTATGTATATTCAGACACGCAAAAAGAATTCATAGACGATTGGAAATACATTAGTCCAAAAAATCAACCTTTACCTAAAATAACAGATTGGGTAAATCGTCATATGGTTGGATTTACTGGCGCAGTCAACGTACAATACAGAGATGATAAAATAATCGAAGTGGGGTTAAGATTAGCACGAGGTGGTGCTTACATATTAAGCACAAAAAATAAATACTTAATAGAAAATATCAATAATTTAGTAGACAAAGGTTTGTGGGATTATAACTTAAAAAACAAAATGAATTTCACACCGTTTTATTCATTTAAATGCTATACTAGTGTCCCATTAATTTATGTATATCCACAATATACTATCGATTATATTGTTAAAAAACACAATGCCATGCCGTTTTATGAATATTATTTCGAACCGGCAGGTAAAGCTGGTATGGTAACGTTTCAATTTATGCATACAAATTTTGAGGAAGGTATGAGGACAAAACATCATATTGAAACACTGATTGATTTGGCACAATATGCATTTATTTTACTATTTATATTAAGTTTAATTGTCTTTAGTTTAAACAAAGTGCTAGGTATTATTATGTTATTAGTAGTAGGATCGTTATTTAGTACCAGATTTTTAAATCCATTGGGTGTTCAATATCAACAATGGAAAGCAACGAAACAATTTATTTTTGGATAGTACATTTTTAGATCATATGATGGTCTACACAGTATTCGCAATATGCATACAAAAAATTATATGCAATCATAGAATAATATTTAATAATGTCGTAATTTATTTTGGAAAAATCTACATCTTTCCCACTTAATCCAGAAAATAATGAATTTATATTATCTTCTTTATTTTCTGTATATTCATGCATTTTTACATAATGCAAATATTTTTATTTCTATTTTTTTATGAATATATGCATGAGAATATTTAAAATATATCTTCCTCTAAATAGGTGTATTAAATAGTTTATTCATATTTTCTACTTCTGGCTTATATTCAGAAGCAGTAAATATTTTTTCAATTAATACATCATCTCTAAATCGAATACTATAATCTTTATTGATTTGATTTCTACCAATACGTCCCAGAGCTTGTATTGTCTTCTCTTGTGTCATATTATTCAAATCTTTCCCAACATATCCATGACAGAATTGATAGTTGGTTCCGTAAATATAATCACTTGATGCAATAATCAAGTATAGTTTTTCTTGCACGGCCAATTGTTTCATGACCTCCGTATAATTATTATCATGATTGTTTGTAAAGACACCAATTCCCATTAGCAATAGAATTTTCCAGCTACTACTTACTTCCATCAACATAATTTTCTCTACATCACTTTCTTCAATATTACACGAAAATTCTCTACTAAGTACTTCTTTGGAACTCCACTTACGCAAATGGGCTAATTTATTTGGAATAAATAATTCACCTAGAGCAATTGTTTTTACCATTTTTTGCAATCTCTCTACTTCACTTCGTAATTTTTTTTGTTCTGGACTAATAGCCTCCTTTGTCATTTTATGTTCTTTTTCGGCTTCTTCGCCAATACTATCTTCTAAATCCTTTTCCTTTTGTTTTAACACTTTCAAGATTTTATCATTGTATTCAATTGCTTGCATCATATCTTTAATAACTTGTTCGGGAATTTTAATACTTTGCAAAATAAATTTAGAAATTTTTTCAACATTGTCAGCTAGATATATAGTAGGTCCGTCGGTTAATGTATATGCGTCACATGTTGCAATGTTAACTGTAGAATCATACTTTTTAGAGCGAATATCTTGAAAATGCTTATAAATATTACCCCATTTATTCTGTGGAATTTCTTGTAAAATATCCAAATAGTGAAGTTTAATATTATTCATTGTCAATTCACCTAAGTCTTCGTAACGTTCTTTAATTTGTGTTTTTTTACTATCTATGATATTATTTTTATTCAAGTAATAAACAAATTGAACTATAGAAGTCAAATCGAAATAACGAAGAAGTGTTTTGTATTTTAAACAGTGTGCAATGCTTTTTTGTAACTCACTATATAACTCATACTTCAAATGCGGCATTTCAACCTCACCGCCAATATTTAATAGCGGAATGGACTTATTGCAGTCATGACTAATTATATTATATACCTGTCCGTTTTCAAAACGACTGTTAAAATCACATATCGTTTCTTGTAGATCTTCTTCATGTGGCAATGTAGCTGATGACAAAATAATATTAGGAATTATATTTTTTTGCCAAATATCACTAATATAACTGTGGAATTCGTGGGTTTCATAATCCATAGTAATAGTTGGTTCATCCCAATACATAATCATTTCTTCTTTTTTATGAAATGCATTCATATAATACATAGCACATAAATACGATTTGATGTCACATATCATAATTTCTACATTGTCACCCACACTATTATCGATTTTTTTACTGCCATCTTTATATTTAATGTCCTGACCGGTTTTATTATGTTTCACGTATTCTTTACCTGCAAAATAGTGTAAGCGAATATCGGACACATCGTTACATCCAAAAGCAAATGCAATTTTCTTACCCATTGAAATAGCTGATTTTGCTAAGGCTAATCCTACGTGACGCGCGGCACAAACAAATACGATTTTATGTGTTTCTGATAAACCAATTGGACTTAATGTTTTTCCTGTACCTGTTGGTGCAATATATAAAACTAGTTTAGGATTAGGATTTTTGCTAATAGTAAACATTTTTTTTTGATGTTCGTATAGTTGATAATCCTTATATTTCGCAATGAATTCATTCTTTTCAATGAGATCACTACTCTGTAAAAACATTTGCTCTATTGATAATTCTACATAATAATCTGCTAACACAGCCTCTATAAAATCAAGGACGTGAATATTAATATGAGTAACTTTTAGTTTCATTAAGTGATGCAACGTATAATAATATTTGTGAAACTTTGCAGTATTATCTTTGTAAAAATAGCTCATCATTTTTTCAGTAATAAATAGCAAATAAAATTCGTAAATCTTTTGCTTACAATCATCTATATTTTTATTCAAATTTTCTAGTTTTAATTTTTCAACAGAGTTGATTTTCTGTAACTTTATATTAGAGTTTTTACTATATTCAAACTCGTATTTTTTCATCAGTTTTTGTATGATTTTTTCAAAATGGTCTTTATATAAATGAAACATAATATTAGCATCTGGTTCTAGTCTCAAATAGGTAACCATAGAAACGTTTTTATTGTAAATAATATTGACATCATGATATCCGTTTACAATCATGGTTAATATCTCTTTTTCCTCTCCAGAAATTGGAATTTCTGTATTTTCCCATTCGGTTTTGGTTAGTTTTTGTTGATTTAAATCCATGATGGTTTATTTCGGTATAATTATTATAATCGTATTATAATTAATTCAATTTTATTATTTTTTTTAATATATTATTTAGTAATTATTTAGTAATTATATAAAAATTGATGTTTGCAATATTATAAAATATTATTATCATTCTATATAAAATGTCAAGTCCTATTATTTTAAGTATCGATGGCAATATTGGGTCCGGTAAATCGACCCTGTATAACAATTTACAAAAACATTATAGTGATAATGACACTATATGTTTTGTACCAGAACCAGTAGATGAATGGAAAAATATAGTGGATAGTAATAATGTACCAATTTTAACAAACTTATATAAAGATACAAATAAATACGCTTTCCGCTTTCAAATGATGGCATATATTTCTCGTCTTCATCTTTTAAGACAGAAAGTAAAAGAAAACAAATATAAAATTATTATTAGCGAGCGTTCTGTTGAAACCGATAAAAATGTATTTGCAAAAATGCTTTATGATGATGGATTAATTGAACATGACGAATATCAAATTTATAACAAATGGTTTGATGAATTTATAGATGACAATAAATTAACGGGTATTATTTATGTAAAAGCAGAACCGTCCGTTTGTAATGATCGTGTTAAAATTAGAGCTAGGGAAGGCGAAGATAGCATTCCTCTAGATTATTTACAAAAATGTCATCAATACCACGAAGATTGGTTATCTACCATAGAAAATAAATTAGTAATTGAAGCCAACGACCACATTAGTAACGAAGAAACCGATACTATTCGACAAAAATGGATTAATATCGTAGATGAATGGATAATTGAAAATAACAATATTCATTCAGACAAAGAGCATGACGATCAAAATAATACAAATGCTAAATATGTAATACACGAAACCACATTTGATAAAGATTCATTGCATATTTTACGGTTTGATGGTGCATGTAGATGCAACCCGTCAGAAGAAATGGGATTAGGTGCATTTATTACATATAAAGACAATGTCGTTCACGAAACATCTAAAAAAATAGTTGCCAAAAATGGAACTAATAATGTTGCCGAGTATGAGTCACTTATTTTAGGTATGAAACTAGCTTTAGATAATAACATTCGTCATTTACATGTGGAGGGTGATTCAAATCTAGTAATAAATCAAATGACCGGAAAATTTGCTGTGAAATCTGAAAACCTCATAGACTTATATAATACAGCAAAAAAATTGGAAAAACAATTTACAACTATCGGATTTCAACATATTAAACGCAATCTTAATAAAAAGGCCGACGAATTGGCAAACAACTCTTTGGATTTGTAAATAGATTACATAAATATATGTACGTTCGCGTCCATATTACACCGACTAAAAAGAAAAATGAGACAAGATTATCTTAAAAAATAAAAATTATCGGTCATTTCTCCTTCTTTATTTGATAAAATGAATTATCAAATCAGTGGTGTAAAAGCACCTTTTTTCATAGGCATTAGACTACATTTGACGACCTCTTCCTTTTTTTCTTCGTTATAAGGATTCGGTGGTTGGTCTATTCTTTCAAATTTGTATTCTCTACTGTATTTCATCGGTCGTTTTCCTGTCTTCTTGTAGTAGTCGAATACATATTGGATGTTCCTACATCCGTTCTTATCACGATTGATACACCCTTTCCTATTGTTTTCCATTTGATATGTTAGGATTGAGTGGATTTTTCTGTCTTCGCCTTTCTTATCCGGCAAATACAGATTTTTACAAAGGTCTTTTGTTTTGTAGGATATACACGATGTTCTAAACTCATCTATGTTATACACTTTGAAACGCTCCTTTAATTTTCTTTTCAGTGATAAGTTAGGTGTGGAAATAAAGTGTCGCATCTGCTTTCCTATACTCCAATCGCCTATGATAATGGTGTGGTCTTTACTATACTTTTTCTCAATCATATTCAACATATTATCCTCACTTCGTTTCTTATTTATGTAAGCATACCATTTGTATTTACTAAAATGTATGTCTTTGTATAGTGGAACGACTACCTCATTCACTTCCAGTTTCTTTGCTATGTATTCTTTGAACTTATCCAGATTACAACTTTTGGAATTGAAAGTATTGAGTGTTTGTTCTACTTCTGTAATATGTGTTTTGTCCTTGTGATTTTTCAGTAAGCGTTGGTATTTTAACCGTTTTGTATCTTTGATACGCATACCATTTGTATAAGAACAAAATTGTCCTTTATCGTCCATCATAGAAAACAACGACCTTTTACCAGGGTCAATAAAAATATGTTTTCCTTTTAATGCTTCCATAGGTAATTCATCAATATAAGGAAACTCTGGTAATTCTTCGGTAGTTTCTTTTTTTTTTGGTGGATTTTCCTTGCGTTGTTTTCGTAATAATTTTGAAAGTTCTTTTTGTTGCGTTTTCTTATCTTCTTTTCGTTGTCCTTTTTCTTCTGCGGTAAGACCTTGTAATGCACGTTTTCCTTGCTTCTTCTTTTCCTTTTTCGCTCGTTCTTCCTCCACATAATCTTTATGAAGAAAGCGTAATGAAGTAGCATATCCATCAGTAATAATGGTATAATCAAACTCGTATCTTTTTCGTGTTTGCTTCACATCCCATAAAGCATCCCAGATAAACTCCTTGTTGTCCTCTAAACAATTATTTAGATTTCCAGAAGTCGCATTCATTACCTTACCATCTTTTTCAGGAAACTTACATATTTTCATTAGTTTCTCATCACGCTTCGTATCCACAAATAATTCCACCATCGCCTTTGTATCTATTTGAATATGTCTTGGAATAGCGTTGGTTTGGATTGGAAAAAACTGAAATGCTTTTGCTTCTAATGTTTCCAGTTCTAAACACATAAAAATCATATGTTTTAGATATTTGTATGGTTCGCAACACACGTCGTAATAATAACTTGTATCATATTCCTCTGGAACTATTTTGTAGCGGTTTTCCTTTATCCAGATATGGTATTTTTCATCACATAACAAAGTGTTATTCAATATATCATTCTTCACTATACGAAGTTCTTTGAAGAGTTGTTTTTTGAATACTTTATTGGTGATTTCATCCTTGTAAATAGACTTGAAATAAGAGTTGATGAACCGATTTACATAATCAAAAAAGTGTATTTTGATGTTATTTGTAATAGATGTAATCATCGTGGTCGCATAATAATCCAATACAGCAGATAGGTTTTTACCATCTTCTAATGAAAAATCATATAAGGTTTGAAACTCGTTGAATAAAATAAGATTGTTTCCTTTTGGTTTCGGTCCAGATGAAGATTTCAATACAGATTTCATCGCCATAGAAACAGTATCCTCTGTAAGTTCAGGAATCGTGAGGTTATTATGGTATTTTTCAAGAACCCATAATCGTAAGAGCATATACGATTTAGAAGTGATTGCGTTTGCTCGTGAAATAGCATTTTGTAAAATATCCATATTTCGTTCAGCAACCTCACTATCGCCGTGTAAAATAGCAGTAATAGGAACTTTCAAGCACCTATATTTTTCAGGATGTTCTACTGATTTCTTCTTTTTCACCATCCTATATACTTACTAAATATTTTATTTTAAATACATTTAATTAAATGTATTTATTTTTCCTAAATATTCTCAATAATTTCTTTTTCTTTTTGTAATTTTTCTTTTCGTTTCAAATATGCCCTTCTTCTATATTCTTTTAATTTTTCTGGATTTTCTTCTTTGAGTTTATTTAAGTGTATATTCCCTTTTTCCTTAACTATTTCT
>Ga0233413_10000351_pt1 | contig 22497 bp, 9 predicted proteins | sample Na_anoxic_6_MG_FD_189019 | JGI IMG/M metagenome (GOLD analysis project Ga0233413, IMG submission 189019) | Seawater microbial communities from Saanich Inlet, British Columbia, Canada - Na_anoxic_6_MG | ecosystem: Environmental > Aquatic > Marine > Inlet | place: Canada: British Columbia...
CCATTGTGTATCCTGAGTTTAAGAATAGATTAGTAGCAAAACCTGATAAACCTCCTCTTGAAGTATTACCAAGGGCCATAGCTCTTTCATATTCCTCAGCAACTTTAGTATCTACCATATCCCCAAATCCTGCAGCATCTTTAGCACCTAGTCCCGCTAAAGATGACCATGCACTAACAGCTCTACCAAAATCTTGTGCAGCACTACCTTTTTCGCCATAAAGTTCCTCATTATCTCTAAACGGTGTAAAACCAAGATGCTTATAAGCACTGTGGCTTGAATACCGTTCCATGAATTGATTAGGGTTATTAGGATTCCGTAAATCAAGTTTGGTTTGTTTACCTCCTTGAAATTCATCATTTGTTAAACCTAAACCTTGTGTTTGAGGAATATTCATGAAGTCTATGATCCCTTGTGAGCTTATAGGATCAATAGGATTTGTATCTCTAGGAATAGGTGCCATTCCTGGCGCACTCATGTTATTATCAGATAAATACTTTTGTAACCCTTCGCTAATTGGTGTTTGTCTTGCTGTAGGGGATTGGACTATTGAGTCTTCCGGTATTAACGGATCTGTTCCATGTGCTCTACCCGCACCTGATAATCCTACATAATCCGGGTTTTGTATTTCTTCAGCCATGGGTTATTTATTTTTATCTATCCACAATTGTTCATTTGCTTGGTTGCGCCTTACAAGCTCTGCAATGAATTTATCTGTTTGTTGAACAACTCCTGCAACAGGCTTGATCATATCTTCAATTTGATCATACCATTTCCAATTAGGTAAGCCCGTTTCTTCATCAACACCCGCTTGGTAATAACCTGTAGTACGCCAATAACCTGAAGAGTCTTTGGTAGTCTTGAAGTCCTTAATCATAGGTGATTGATCATAGTTTACAGCACCCGTCCAATCAATTAAGTTTTCAATAGCGTTCTTCTTAGTACCTTGTGTGAATACGTTATTAGTTTTATTCCTATCAACATATATAGTCATACCTTGTGAAATAAGTTCATTCATGAAAGGTCTCATGATACCTTTAGTCTTCTCACTTCCTTTATACCTATCAATATATTCAGAGTTAAATTTAATATTAGCAGCAACCATATTAGAATCACCACCAGCTATATCAGAATAAGTAGTAGTTACAATAGGTCTATTCTTTTTCTTACCATCAGTTTCCCTTTGCATGTCACCAAGCAATGTCATCATTATAGCATTATATTGCTTTGCATCATCTTCATCAACTGAAGGAATACTATTTTCAAAATCACCTAAAGCAATGGTGCCATTAGCAAGACCATCTTTAATGATACCAAGAGTTCCTTGTACAGCATTACTCTGAAAGAATTTAGGATCTACATTTGAAAACTTCAAAGCTTGTGTTGCTGAATCTCCAGCACCTGTTAATCCTAACCATGCTTTGTTACCGTCAGGCTCAGCAAACTCTGAAAAAGCTCTCTTATAAAGATCATGAACTCCCGCTCTTCCCATAGCAAGATCATCATCTTCCCATTCAAAAGCAGGACTTGTGAAATTATCTGCTGATTCTTCTGCACCATAACCTCCCCAATTAGCAACATCTGTTGGAGAGTCATATTCAAACCCCCTAGCCCAGTTCATGTAGTCCCAGTGATCCTCATCATCAGTAAATGCATTATGTAATCCAGTTACACCAGCTTTAACAACACCGAAAGGTAAGGTAACAGCACCAGTAGCTGTTGTCGCTATGGCATCCATTCCTGAAACAACAACACTCTTGAAACCTTCCCACATACTAGACTCAACTTCACCTTTTTCATTTATATACTCATCCCATTCTAAACGTCTATCAGGGCCCCAAAGCGCATCTGCTTGTTCAGCAGTGTATCCTTTATCCACCATGTTGCTAATAAACGTAGGGTGATCTACAGTGTGACCTTTACCATCAACATATGCTTCAACAGCATCTGCCCACTTAGGTGCATACTTATTTGATCTTCTAATACCATTAGCAACTGATTGTGCTTCTTGTCCAACCCAGTCATCCATCTGCTCTAAAGCATGTTGCTTAGCTGCAATGTTTCTTCTTTGTGATGTAGTATTTTCATATACAGGTTGTAAATAAGATCTTAACGCTTTATTTCCTTCACCTGGTGCTAACATTGGAACTACTGAATTGTTATACATGTAATCCAATGAAGCTCCGCTCATACCTTTTGGTGACATTGCAATAGTCTTAGCTATCTCATACTTCTCTTCAAGAGTATTGGCCTTTTGAAGTCTTCTGTAATCGTTAGCGCTTTTAGAGGCTGTTGCTCCAGCTGTAGTTGCAGTGGCTTCTGTAGCTGCACCTGAATTACCTGCATCAAATATGTTTTCATTAGCTTTCTGATTAGCTTTAAGATAGACCTCAGTCATTCTCACAAGATCTTCTTGTGCTGTAACATCTCCTAATGCAGCTTCTGCTTTAGTTCTGTCTATAACTTGACCCATGATCATACTCTCGTTACCACTAAGGTTTGTTCTTGATGCCGCTCTTTCTACATCTAATTGATTAGCACCCCTGTTTGCAAATTCATAACTTCCTGCAGCACTCCCTCCAGCAGCAGATGCTCCTAGAATATCTATAACTTCAGGTTGCATCATTGCAATACCTCCTGTATTACGTAGCTTCTCTTCAGCCATCTTTAAATCATGACCGTGATTAAGAAGATCTTTTTGGTTAAGATGTCTGTACTCTTCCATGTACATTCTGTTCTTAAACTTGGTTGCTTCTAAAGCATAAGGGTTAACCTTACGTGTTTGTTCAGCATCTTTATAAGCTAATGTTTGAGATATGCCTGCAATGTCTCCGCTTAAACCAAAGTTAGCTAGCAACCCATCAATCTGTTGTGCACTATACTGTCCGTTTCTTTTAGCAACATCTACTTCACCCTTGGCATTCTTAACCTCTTCAGAAGTAGCTTCATAACCTAGAAGCGCTTCTTCTAGTTCAGAACGTATAGCATCAAGTTTTGTTTGTGCTTCAGGAATAGCATTAGCAGCAGACTTATCAACCTTATCTATCTTTTTCGTTATGTTACCTTCAGCATCCTTTAAAGATCTTTCAGTACCGTAAAGCATCTTTTCTATTGCCGTGATTTGTGGCATCATTGAATTGATGTACTCTTGTTCTGCAGCTTCAGCTCCACCTAGGGCTTCTTTATTAGAATAAACAAAGTTCTTTCTCTGAAGACGCGCCTTGGCATTGTAATATTCTTTTATTTTAGGATCGGCTCCTAAAGTTCCCATGAAAAGATTCTGTAATGGTGCAACTAAAGCTTGGCCATTCTTTGTAGTTGTAATCCATTGTCCAGTAATCTGATCAGTAGTAATGCTCAGATTTGCTTTTTCAGCAAGATCCATAGCTTGTTTAGCAACATCTTGATAAGGAGTAAACTCAGCATTAGCAAAACCTAAAGCATCGCTTGCTGTAGCATTTCTAAAATCTTCTCTTTCGTAACTCATCAGCTGTTCGCCACCTTGCCACCAACCGCCACCGCACTTAGCTGGATCTACACAATTCTTAAAGCCTTCAGCTCTTTGTAATTCTGATTGAAAGTTCTTAGTCCAAACCATATCTTTAACAAAAGCTTTGTTATCAAGCATTTGGTTAAAGACATCTTTGGCAGCGCCTACGTTTTGCGCTAAGGATAAATCCATCCCTGCCATTCTTTGGATGTCCTGATCAATTGTTTTAAAAAATTGGTCTCTTGCTTCAGTATTATCATCTCTAGTAAGTGGTGCATTAAGAAGTGAACCATAGATGGTACTTAATTGATCTTTAGCAGCGTCATGCTTACCTTGGCGCATTTGCAATGAGCCTGCATAAAAATTATAGTCAGGGCTGAATGGTTGTATTTGTGGTATGTAATCAGTTACTCCCGGTATGTATGTTGCCATTCTTTTCTTTTTACTTTGTCAAAAATAATATAAGTTTATCAAACCTAGTAAGTTTATTAGGTCCTTCTTTGTCCTACTCCAGGATAAGAATATGCTGCTGGATTAACGCCTGCTGGATATTCAGGATCACTTATACCAGCATCTGCTTTAGCCCACTTCAATGCATCACCTGCTTCCATCCCAGGATTCTCTCTCATAATCTTTCTAGCTGAATTAGACATCGCCGTACTAGGTGACTTAGGATCAATTCTACCATAAGTATCTTTTTTATATGTAAACCCTGTGGTAGGATCAACAGCAAAGTCATCATGCATAGCATTCAAACTTTGAGTTTGACCTCTGTTTGTTATCAGTTGGTTAGTAGCATTTCTAATTTCATTAGCTGCTTTCCATTTAGCGTTCTTGAATTGTTGATTAACAATTTGATGCTTGTCATAAAGTTTAGTTGCTAATCCTTGTTTTACCTGTGCTGCTTTATTGTGCACTCCTGTATTAAACATTTCAAATTTATTCAAGATGTTTTGGTTACCCTGATACTCCTGTTCTTGTAATTTCATTGTAGAATCAGCAGCTCCTTTCTGCATATTAGCAAATGTTGCTGCAAATGCTTGAGGGCCCATGAGTGTTCCTGCTTGTTGTGCACCAGCAGCAACTTGAGAACCTATTCTTGCAGCACCTCCTCTAAAATCTAAAGTATTAGGATCTGCATACCTTGTATCTAAAGGTGCTTCAAAAGGTTTAGCTTTCTCTATATCAAAGTATCTTGAACCCGCAAAACCTAAATTGACTAAATCTTGTGTCCAAGGTTTAGCTCCTTGATATGTAGGAGGTACCTTCATATGTTTAACATCTGCAGGACCATCAATCTCCGGCACATCCTCAGTAGCTAGTTCGCTATCCATTGCTAAAGCAGCTTGACCAATTGTAGTATTACCTTCATATCCATCAATATCTGATATAGTTCCCCTACCGCCTGTTAATGCACCTGATTCATCATCCACACCAACATCAGCTATTTTGAAATTCTTAAGTTTACCTTTGTATTTATCATCTTGTGATAAAGTATAAAGACCTGTATAAGCTGCTTGGAATGCACCTATCTGATCAATAGGTAATTGTTCAAAATCAAGATCATTTAGTATCTTCTTAGCCAAACTTCTGTCATGATCCATTGCATCTTTAGGGTCATCAATATTACCCATCTTATTCTGTACAGCTAGATTCTGTTTCTGCTTTAGATAGAAGATGTCCATGATTTGTTTATCAGTAAGACCCCTCATAGAATTAATCTGTGCTTGAGTCAATTTACCAACCTTAACCTTTTTAACAGTACTTCTATAATTATCTATGAAAGCTTTCTTAAGTTCAGGATCTTCTTCAAACGTTTGTTTAAGTAATGCATAATCATCAGCATACTTACCTAATCTTTCATCATCATCAAAATATTTTGCATCAGCTTTAGCTTTAGAGTGACCTGTTACTTTTCTATACTTACCATCATCACCCATAATGTAATGATTTTTTCTAACTTTAGTACGGTCGTAGCCTTCAGCTTTAGGGTCCCATTTAATGGCATCCCTTTTCATATCTTGTACCTTCTTAGACCGACTTGCAGTCTCAGGTATTTGGTTACTTCCTGCAGGTCTAATCACTTGAACTACATAACCTTTTCTGTTACGCATCTCAATAGAACCATCAGGCATAGTGTAATACTTCATTCCTCCAGGAAGCCTTGGTAAAGCTCCGGTAGCACCACCACCATCAAACTTTTCTTTTTGGCCTGGTTTAACCACACCAATAAATTCACCACCTTGAGTTCTTATTTCAATTGTGCCATCAGCCTTTTTAATATACTTATTCTTGTTTGATACTTCAGCACCATACTTAGCAAGACCTTGAAACTGTGCACCCATTTTTGAGTTGTAAGGATCTGGTGTACCTGAAGGTAGGAATGTGTTTTGTCCAAGATCAACACCTGAGTTAGAGTCAAACATATAGTCAGAACCCGTTCTTGCAAGCATCTCCTCCTCTTCATCTACGCCTGTAAGAGCTCTGCCTATACCAGCAATCTTATCCATGAAAGCACCTTTAGTTTTCTTAACTGCATTCATCCAGTCAGGTCTCTCCTTCATAGTTACTTCCATAAAGTCATTGGCGCCACCACCTTCCATTCTTCTTGACTCACCACCCATTTTCATCTGTGGCGGAGCTGTAGGTTGGGGAGCCTGACCCAATAACTCTTCAGGACTTATTCCTGCGTGTTCCATGTAACCCATCGCTAAGGCAGGTATACCTGTTTCAAAACCTTTCATAGATTCTTGAACCAGTGCTAATGCTCCTAGCTTCAAGTTGTAGTTCTGAATCATTTTCTCTGCAGTTTCCCTTTGGATCTTATCATTATAAGGATTAGCAAGTACTTCTCTATATTTATTTAAGTTGTAAGACTTTGATATCTCAGCGGGTGTATAACCTGCGCCCTTTGCAGTTTTACCAAACATCTTTAATGTATCAGAATCTTTAATCTTAAGCTTATTATTTTGTGAAAAGATGAAACTATTAGAAGGAAGATTTAATGGTGTACCTCCCCTTGAGTGTGGTTTACCGGCAATCTTATAAAATTCAGGAAGACCTTCTCCTTGTAAATTAGTAACTACAGTTTCTCCAAGCTCAGCTTCAAGAGTGGCATTCTCTTTAGAAGTAGGTTGTAGCGTTTCATTAACTTTGATCTCAGGTGTATTTCCACCACGGTATGAACCCGTATATGGATTTGACATATTATCAACAGGTGGAGTTTGCGCTCCATAAGCACCACCTCCTACAGCTTTTGGTAATCTTGTTATCTTGATCTTAGGCATAGTCTTGGTTTAAATGTATTCTATAGTACCTCCTGCAGCAAGTATTTGTTGTACTTCATCTTCGGTTACTTCATAACTTCCACCTTGTTCATAGCTAGGTCCACCGTACTGTGTAACTTGTCCTTGTTGTCCGTCAACTTGTTGTAGTACCATACCAAATGGATCATTCTCGCCATGTATTTGATTCCCTAGCTTACTAAATCCTTGAATAAAAGGTTGTTGTGGTCCAGGGATATTTGGAGCAATCTTTCTACCTTGCTGCCACATATCGTTTAAGCCTCCACCTCCGGTATACGCAGGAACTTCCATTCCGTATTGACCAAACATGCTGGCAATTTGCATTGCTTTCTGAGGGTTAGGTTGATATCCTTGTTGTTGAGGAGCTGGTTGAGCATTCACAATAGGTCCGTTAGGATCTTGAGGTGCTGGAGCTGGAGCACCTTGTCCACTAAACATACTTGGCAACTGTTGAGCATGCTTCATACTTTCGTCAAATACAGTATCACCAAAATTCCAAGGTCTTAAAGATTTTCTTTCAGCTCTTCTTGCTTGACGCTCTCCTTTACGTTGGTCTCTTCTTTCTTTACCTGCACCACCAAATAAATATTGCGGGGTTGGACCACCTTGTACAAAGTGCCCACCATATTGCCCAACTACAGGTTGATTCCAATCCATACTGCCAGCAGCAGGTGCTGCGCCAGTAACTTCTTGTCCTATTGGTGGTGTTGTTATTGGTGTTGTTGGTTGTTGACCTCCGCCAAACATGCCACCTATGTTACTCATCATGCCACCACCTTGGCCGCCACCCATTGGGTTCATACCTTGAGCTTGACCCATTACACCTTGAGCTTGACCCATACGTTTCTTAGCATGTTTCATACCTCTTTTAGCACCAAGTGCACCTACACCAAGTGCACCTACACCTGCTATAGCAGGGAGTGCTGCTGCACCTAATAGTCCAATACCTAAAGCTTTACCCCAGTTTCCACCACCTCCCATGGCAGGTAATTGAGATCCACCATATTGTTGTTGAGGAAAGTTATATTGTGGATTTTCTATACTAAAAGATTTATTACCACCACCCATCCATTGAGGTTTCCAGTACTCATAATTAGTCATGACTTGACGATTTGTTGGATAAATTTTAGATCTTTTAATTATCTCCTTTTCTTCAGCAGCTAATTTTTTTAATCTAGGATCATCTCCTTCTGAAAAGTCTTCAACGTAAAAGTCACTTCTCCCCTCTCCCGTCTGATATTGTTTAGAATAGGATTCTTTCTCAGGAGTAATTTTTTTATAACCATAATCGTAACTCCAATCAGATAATTCTTGATTTTCATTAGTATCAGTATAACCAGCCTTAGTTAAAATAGCATTTCTCTGAGCACCAATTTGAACTAACCGTGCACTATCTGCTTCAGCTTGACTATCTTCTTCTGTTCCATAGTCAGTGTTAAGTGCGTACTTAGCTTCTTCTTCTTTTTCTTTTTCTTTTTCTCCAGCTACATAGTTGGGATTAAGAGTGATACCTGCATATCCACCACCTGGAGATTTTTCAGGTGTGCCATATCCATAATTATAAGCTGCACTATCCTGTGATGTTTTAACAGTTTTTGGATACTTCTTTTCACCACCATCAGGAAACAATTGGTTTCCGCCGTACCGTTGTATTCTTTGTTCACCCTCATTCATAGGACCATACTCTGAACGTCTATCAGGAACTCTTGTGTCTCCTTCATTCATAGGACCATAAGGAGAACCGCTGTTACCAAACTTTTCATACATTGCTGCAATCTGTTCAGGGTTTATACCTTGTTGTCCGCCTTGTATAGGTTGTACAGGATTAGCTATTTGCTGCCCCGCACCTTGAGGGTTCATACCTGGTTGTTGAGATGTTCCGTATGTCCACTTCCTACTCTTATTTCTATTACCAGGCATTATAGCTCTTCTATTTTTTTCTTCATAAGAAGTAAGTTGAGAGTTAGGAAGGTTCATAGGTATACGCCCTCTTCTTCCAAAAGGGCCCATAGTAGGATATACATAAGCAGAAGAATCTTGATTAGCTACATTATCTTCAGTAACTTCTTCGTTCTTAACATTACCTTCAGTAACCTCATCATCTTTAGCAGCAGCAGCAGCAGCAGCTTCATCTTTTTGTTTCTGCGTTTTCTTACCATCTATCACAGCCTCAACATCATCAAGAACAGTAGAATCATCAGCAACATCAGTATTATTAGGAACAGTAGTATCATCCTGAACCTCTTCAGGAACATCAGTTTCTATTGGTGTCTCATCACGCAACGCGTAAAACTCCTCGTCACTCATACGAGTATGGTAATTATAATCAGCTGTTTGTGATGCATACCACGCGTCTCCTTCAGGACTACCAGGTTGAAATCCTGCATTCCTTATTTCATCATATTTATTTTTTAAAGACGTTTGTTGAGGATCAACTGCGTACTCTCCAGCAACTTCATAATACTCTTCAGGTAACATACCACCATAACCATATTCCATTGGCATGCCACCATAAAGATATTCTATAGGCATACCGCCATAAGTTAAACCTGATCTTCTATATTCTCTTTCCATCTTTCTATATTGTTTTCTTAAATTGGGATCTAAAAACTTAGCTTTAGCAGTAAGTTTATTACTTAAATCAACATTGGTTATTGCATCAGTAAAATTAGTCTGCATTTCATTTCTTTCAGCATCATTAATAATCTTTTGATCTATGTAAGCCTGTAACTCAAAATTACCTGAAGGATTATAACCGTAAGCTCCCATAGAAGACGCCCCTCCCATATTCATCATTCTTCTTGGAAGATCATCAGTGTCTTCAAATTCATTATCCAGTAATGCTTTTTTAGCCCGTCTAGATGAAAGCTCTTTAAATAGTCCAGTTCTCTCACCTACAACATTGTTAATATCTCTATTTTGTTCTGCAATAGAAGGTGGCCCACCCATTTTTAATTTTACTTTCTTGTGTGTGTAACCAAGATTAGTTAACGCTAAATGTTGTTCCTGACTCTTTACTGGATATGCTTCTCCTGTTTGAGAGTCATACATTGTATGAGGTTTAAATGCCCCACCCTGTTCATACGTAGGTTTATATACTCTAACTCTTTTTTTCATAAACTAGCATTATACTAAATATAACAAATTTCTATGACAATATCAATAAACACTAAAGGTTTATTAGATCTCCTCAATATGGTAACCCATCTTTTTATACTGTTCTATAGCGGCTTCATCTAAGTCAACCTCATGATATTCACCACCTCTTTTTAAACCTGCTATAGGTTTAGCTTCTTCTTCTCCTTCTTCTATAGGTTGTTCAACACCATAACCATAAACTTCAGTCATATATCTTTTCACTTTTGATACATACGTTTCATGACCTTCAGGATTCTCCAAATTATAAAGCTTTTGACCAACGCCTTTTAAACCAATCTTGTCAAAGTGCTTATACTTTGTAGCTGAAACATCACTAATGTAAGAGCCTTCTGTAGTTTGATTTCTCATACTTTGAATTTCTTCTATATAAGATTTGAAAGCTGAATCTTCATAATAAGAATCATCAGATTTATTATCTGTTCGTCTACCTAATGTAAGAAGCTTTTTATCACCTCTGTTATGTGCTAGGAGGGTCATAGACTTAATGTCCTCATCGGTTAGTCCTAATTCAGGATATTGTAAAGCATAGTTTTTAAAAGAATCATGGTACTTGATTAATGTATATGTTGTATTGTCTATAGCTTTGTTATCATCACCAAGATCTTCAGGAGTTTTAATGTCAAAATACTCTCTAGAAAACTTATCAAGAGAGTTGAATTTTGTTTTAGTAACACCTAATGAAATATCTTCATCTGCTTTCTCTGTTGCAGCATAAGCCAGCGTTTGTAACGTACTAGTTTCTTCTATATTTTCTCTACTTCTCGGTGCATTAATACCTGCAGAACTCTCAACACCTGCAATACCAACTACAGCTGCTTCTAACCAGTCAGAATCTATATCGGAATTAAGTAACTTGGGTAGATTTTGAGAACTTGTTGAAGCTCTTTCTATGACATTGCTTACAATAGTTCTTTCATCTAAAGATAACGTTCTACCTTTTTTAGCTTCAAAGTTTGTTAAGAGTTGTGGATTTTTTTCAAAAGCAGATGGTGTAGGTTCAGGATCATACTGATGTTCCATCTCACTAATCTTCATATCTGCATTTGGACGTTGAATCCAACCTGTATTAAGATTACTATAAGGTTCTGTTATAACAGTACCACTAATGTTATGTGTGACCATAGGAACACCATTTTCTATACCTGATACAAAACCTACATGTGTATTATATGTCTTTGAATTAAGTACTTCAGAATGGTGTGAAGATGCCGGATAAAAGATCCCAACAACATCACCAGTCTTATACATACTGGCATTAGTTTGATTGTCTTTCTTTACATCCCACGTAGTACGGACCAGATCAACTGCATTATTAACATTTTTAAATTTAGGATTATCATAGATGTTGTACACTTCAGTACTGTTTTGCATCTTATCCATATTCTCTTTGATGTCCCAAGCATTCTGATACTTTACACCTAGTGAGGTGGTCTTAACATCGTTCTGTTCCATGATTTGACACATCCCTTTAGCACATTGTTCTATTTCTAATGTCTTAGGTATATTTGAGAAAAAGAAAGCATCTGGGTTTTTATTGTTATTGTAGATCTCAACAGCGTCTCTAGTCACATCACCAAATTTTCCATCAACATCTTCTTCACTTAGATGACCCTTCTTTACAAGTTCTTTTTGAATATTAATTGTCCTATTTTTATAGTCCTCAGCATCTTCATCTTTATCTTTATATTTATTGTAATACTTATCTATAGTGGTTCTTGAAAGAGCATCATCTTCTATCTTAGATTTTAACGCACTTCTAGTCATCGTACCATAATCACCATCAATCCCGTCTTTATTTACTCCATACTCTCCAAGGTAATAACCATCTTCTTTCAAACTCTGTTGCAAACTGATAATCTCACCTTTAGTTGATCTTTTATAGTCGTTTAGAAGATCTTCTGTAGTATCTATTTTTTCCTTTTCTGCTCTGTCATCAAGCGTTTTGAGATACTCTTTCGCAGGCTCATAATGTTCATAAGGTCTTTCAGTAACTATTTGATCAACAGCTTCCACTTCTTTACGTGGGTTATTCCAATTATTAAAATCTTCCATAGAATCAACATCTTCAGGAAAAGCTGCTGGTTCAGAAGGTACTTCTCTTGGTAAAGAGCTATCTTGTCTTGATGTTTCAGTAGGAGCTACTAATGAACTATCAAATTGAGGTAGTTCATACTGTGAAGGATCAACAGGTGGTGGAATAACCTCTTCATTTCTATAGGGAATTGGAGCGCCTTCAGGCTGAGCTGGAAGTTCCCATGCTTGATAATTTGGTGCAGGTTCCCCCTCATAACGTAAAGGTCCTTCACCTTCTCCACCTACAGCATAGTCTTCAATTGTATAACCTAGTTTTCTATATTGTTCAATAGCGTCATCATCAAGCTCCATGATCTGACCACCATCTTGCTTGTTAAACGCAGGGTTATTAGGATCAAACTCACTAAAATCATTAGTATTATGAATCCTACCATACCAAGTGTTTTGATAGGCAGGAGACCATTCCCCATACTCACCTTTAATTTGATTTCCTTGAGCATCATACCCATAATCATAATCCCCCTTTGGAGCACTATTCTTATAATACCAATCTCTACCTAAGTTCATGAGAACTCTTCTCTCATTCTCTGGCAATGATCCTATTTTCTCTTTGTATAGCTTATCATATTCGGCATCTGATAATCCATTTCTATTTGCCCAATCACCTTTCTCATCTAATAATGCAGGTTCATTCTTCCTATAATATTCTTGAAGAGCATACCTTTGAGGGTTTTTACCAGTATTGTAAATGAAATCCCCAGCTTCCCCTTTTTCCATAGCAGATTTATAAGGCCCTAGTCTAGGTTTTACCTCGTCATCATATTTTTTTGTCCAAGCAGGGTCGTTATAGTAAGGTAAACCAGATCCACTTTTGTCACCTTTTAATACCTCATACTGTATAGTCTTGTCCCGTTGGTGATTCAGACTGTCCGCAGAAGAAAGTTGTGTATTATAATGAACACCACCATCAGGAAACATATTACTACCGCCTTTCTTAAACAAGGGGGGTACAGGCCCTACATCCAACATATGATCAGGTGAATGTGTAATGTAGTTAAGAAGACTGTCTTTTCTTATACCTTTATTAGCATGAGCTTTTCTTGTATCTCTGTTTAGTTGTAATTTATTAAAGCTCATTATCTAGGCGAATTTAAGTTTAATTGTGCAGCTATTGCTATGATCATATTTTTATCACCTGACACCAACTTTCTTAATATTACTGTATTTTTATAATGCCGGAACTTCTTTCTTTCCAGTTCAAATTTATTATAATTTATATTAGCAGGATTCAAATTTTTAATATAACCGTTAGCTTCTGTTAAAAATATTGTTCTTTGTGCTGCTGCATTAAACTCACCCCTGTCATCAGTGATATCCCAAAACTGATTAAATCTGTACTTCTGTTCTTCTTTAGAATACAGGATATCAATGTTTGTAGGGTTAATAACTGGATATTTCACTATTTCAATTGCGTTGTTCTTAGGCGTTAAATTAAGCTTCAATAACCCTGAACACTGTTCTGAATTATAAATAACAGCTTCATCAAAGTTCTCATCTAATACGTGAAATCTATCATAACAGTTATCATCATAAACATAAACTTCCATAATATATAACACATTACGTAATGTGTTAATTTGTGCAACAGTATGTAAAGCAAACTCAACTTCAAATGGATAATCAATACCGTAGAAATTACAATAACTATCACATCTGTCTGCGTGAACCCAAAGACCATTGTCTTTAGTAGTCATAAAAGTCTTCTTAGAAGGCAGTACTAGATCAGGATGCCAATCATGAAATCCAATCCATGATTGAATCTTTGGATCATAGGACGCAGTCCAAGATGCTGAAGTAAAATACGCAGGGTCTCCTAACTCTACATCAAGAATACCATTTACTTTAAAGGTTATGCCACTGACATATGTAACAGTGTCAGCTATATCACTTCTAATTTCCCAATCAGTTTTAGAGAAGAATACAATACCATTTTCATTATCATAAACTGTTTGACAACCTATACCAATTACAGGATTGTCTAATAATTCAAACAGCCGTTGGTCTCCAGTCACTGCATCCAAGAATGCAGTAGGGTGTTTAGTTAATTGGTAAGGAAGGAATCTAGCAAACCACCACTTCAGATTCTGATTAGATATCTCTTTAAGTCCTTTACCCAGTTGGAAAATCTTTCCTTGGTTCTGACTTATAAAGAATATACCCGCAGGAGTATTTACTACAGATAATCTGTTTTGACAAGAAGCATACTCATGAGGATTTTCAGCATTAACAACAGACTGTAAAGGTCTTGCAAACAAACCACCATCTCCAATAGTAATCTTAGTACCACCATCAGTTCTTAATTCATCTCTACCTGGAAATTGCTTGGGGCTTTCGTTCTGGAATAAAATAAGAGCACCAGAAGCAGCTATAGGTTTTACATTTGTAGCTACGCTATTAAAGTCCTTATAATTTAAAGGTAAGAATACACGCCAGTTGTCTTTTTTGTTCTCCTCACTTTGCGGTAGGGAATACAACATCCTTTTTGGTCTATACGTAAAGCATGTTTCTGCCACAAGAGGATCATAACTTCTTTGTTGCACTGAAGACCAACTCGCAAAGTTATAAAAGAGCTTACTTATGCTAAGGCTGTAATCATACTTTAAGAAGTTCCCGCGTTTAATACGGTCCGTACTAAATAGTTCTCTAAGGTTTGTATACTCTTTATGATCATAATGTCTTTCGTTAAGATCATCACCCCAGTCTCTAGCATCAAGATTGATCTCAGACTCACAGAAGAAATCCCTAACGCCTGAATTAAATAAATACATGTAAGCAGACTTCACTCTGAACCTGAATTTCCCAGGATATTCCATATCAAAAGCAAACTTATCACCTGGTGTAACTATACCACTAAGAAGATCTCCTATGAACCCTTCTTGATCTCCATCTAAACCATCAAGATATTTATCATAGCATTTATTTACTTTTTTATCTCTCTTCTTTTTCTTTCTGTTTAATCTATTTTCAAGACGATTGATTTTTCTAGCCCATTTACCTTTACCTTCATCAAGGTAATATGCTGCAGAACTTGATACAGTACCTATAGTAGGCGGAATCAAAACTACAGCAGTTTTCCAGGTAGGACACACTGTACATTTACCTGTATTATTTTCATAAGGAAAGATATATGCAGGGCTGCAACCTTCTTGAGTAGCACCATTAAATTGATAAGTGGCTGTACCTAGAGGTCCTATAGGAGCTAGTAATCCAGGGTTATCTATATCACCATCATTACATTTACCATCACCGCTATCGTTCTTAAAACAAGCACAATCTTTTAAGAATTGTATATATAACTCAAGTTGTATAATGTCTTCGTCTAACTCACAAACATCTTCTATCTCGCTATCGCAATTGTAAGGAGAATCTGCAAGAAGACATGCTTGCACACCAGTAAAATTATTAGCAATAGTACCCCCTTGAGCTGCAGATATAGTAAACGTATCACCATTATTATAAAAAGGTACAAATTCACAATCACATAAAGCAGTAGGTGCTAATGGATCATATAAAGGTGATGATGGGTTGTTAATTTCTCCTAAACTTGGAGACACCATATAAATATCAAAACTTCCAGGCGTATCTGTACCGTTGATATCAAAGATACTTCCAATACTTCTCATAAATTCACCCACATCAAAAGGATCAGTATCCATCCAAAATCTAGGATGTGTAATCATCTCTCTCAATTTATAATCATATTCTGCTCCATCAGGTTGACCTTTAAGCCAATCATAAAAGAAGAACATTGAATTCTTTTCTGTATATCTTCCTACATACACATCTCCATTGAATAATACAGGCGATTCTGCTACTGTAGCATCTTTGTCATGCGTATCCGTAGATACAGGCACTTGAATAATGTTAGCTATTTGACCATACTGATTTACCAAACGCTGCTTATATGCAACGTAGTGTGAAGAAATAGGTCTTACAAATTCAGCGTTAATAAATTCATCATTTTCCCAAGCATTAGGATTATTCGTCCTGTCCCATACATCAGAGAACAGTGCTTGTGAATCATCTTCAACTTTATAAGGTAAAGGTAAACCCCTACCTAATTTAAAAGCTACTGTTCTAGATCTGTATATGTTGTTTATTTTATAGTCCCCTGCAAAATCTTGGATCTCAGGGTTCATATATGTTTGGTAATCAATAGGTCTTCTTGTTGAACCTAAATCGGGTGCGCTAAATGTATTATAGAAACCATGAGATATCTGCTGTAATGCATATTGTCTATACGGTGTGAAAGCGTATATAATTTTAAGCATCTTATCTACACCCTCTCCCCAATATGTTAAAAAAGAAGGTATACCTTGTAATTTTCTTATTCCCCCAGGTGTTGCACCCCAAGCTGTTTCTTCTCTTGAGTAATTCATCTGTCCGCCTTGACCACCTATACTTCCAACGATTGTACTCCCTGCTTGTAAAGCGGCTTCTCTAGGACCATTAGGATTTAATCCTCCAACTATTTGTAATACGTTAAGCGCACTATAGTTTAAAGCTTTATTAATAACTTTATTAGCAATATCACTAAATGTTTGTGCAGTACTCATCGGTATTGCAGCTAACGCTGATGGTCCTGCCATACCTGTTGTACCAACAGATGCTGGACCAACTTGAGTATAAGTACCACCATAGTCAATTGAAGGAGCCGCGTGTGCAGTACTTTTTTTACCCTCTGTTGAAAGCATTGCATAACCCACACCAATTATAGCGCTTACTAAAAAGGCTGTGTTAGTTATAAACTTGTGTCTAGGATGATCTTTAGGATACTGAAACTTACCAGTCATCTCTCCATTAAGCTCTCCATAAACTTTTAATTCTTTACCTGATAAATAAGGGTTTCTAAAGTTAGTCTCAGGAGAATGAAATGTAATAAAATCTTTCCTAATGTTACTATAGGAATCTCTTTCATCTGTTGATGTACCAAAGAATATATCTTCTGCTCCTAAAGGAGATTCAAGTTCTAGATAAGCATTAAAATCATTTAAAGACTCAACGGGACTTTCACCTAATCCTGGCCCTTTATAAGATGAACGTCTGCTGGTCAAGAAATGATCTACTGTAGCGTTAGGGTTGCTAGATGCATAGTCCCAATCAGAAGGTATCTTAGCTGTAGGATTGTATGGATAATTAGGATAAAGATGTGTCTTCTGAGTTTGATTACCGTATGCATTAATGTTATCAATAGTAACATATTCCCGCATATTGTTAATCATTCCTTTAGCAAAGACAGTCTTGTTTCCTTCACGGGAACCTCTTAAGATTTCATATCCTACAACATTACTTAGTGGAACTCCGTCATTATCTACAGGTGGTTTGATATTAGCAAACTGAACACCCATAACCCTTATAGTTGTACCACCGTTAGGATCATAATGATTTGTAATCATCTCAAGACTTGTATCTAAAGCATTATCAGGAAACTTATGATGTCTGATATTTTTACCACATAGATTGTAATCGCTAGGAAGAGTGTTACTATAAGGTGTACTAACTACTGTAGACCATGGGTATTGATTAGAATTCCAGATCTGGGGTTTGTCATCATCATAGATCTCACTTGATTGCCAGTAACCCATCTCTCCACCACCAAGTACATTACCTCCATCAGGCACAGTACTTGTAGGATATAACGGATCTACTATGGCCGTGTTGTATATTTCCCATTGCTTGGCACCTGTTGGATCCCCTGGGACAATGTCATCAGGATTACCTACAGGAGCAGTGTCCGAACTTCTAGAAGGTCGTCCAGGAATATGGTATGAGTTACTCTTATCACCAGTATTGAACTTCCATCTAACAAAGAAAGAATAAACTTCATCACGCATGTACCCTGTATTAGAACCACCGTCTCTGTAGTAGTCTGCAGGGTATTCAATTGATGTCCAGCTAGTTTTAATCTGATTGGCGAGTGGTTGATAATTAAAATCAAACTTATCAGTAGGACCCGTACGTATTAGGTATTCTCCATTTCTGAATATAGCATCTGTTTTATCAGGTATATTATTTTGTATAAGGATACTTCCGGGATCAATAGTGGGCAGCGTCTCACGGACTGTATCAAAAGTAATTTTATTTTGTCTTGTGGAGTAAACACCCATCTTCCTAGCAACAGTATTGAAATTAGTAAACTGTACAAGAACTAATTCAAACTCATCAAACTCAGTATCCGCCTCTTGAACAAATACATCCAGTGACCCAGATTTAGGGAAATGGGAAAAGATAACTTGAACATTAGAAGGTAGAGAGTAATCACTAACCTTTACACCATTCACTAGATATGCTCCTACCACATAGAAGGAACCGTTCTCCATATCACCTGATGCTTGACCTAATTCTAAATTGAATGATAAGTCTTTAAACAACGGAGCTAGTCTGATTTTATCACAGTCTAACTCATCCGTATCTACACAAATATTACATGCGTCTACAACGGAACAGTCTTGAATCCATGGAACGTCATCAAGGTTTAAGAGTCTCGTAGGGTTGTTACCATCATCCCAGTACACCTGTCTACCACAATCAAATGTGGTGCGTCCTACACCTTTAATAAGAAACTCTTTCTTTAAACTTAAACACGGGTCATTTACTATTGTCTTATAAAAACAAGAGTCTTCTTTGAATACTCCTATCTCTGAGTCAATGTCATTAGTTGAAAAGATTGCCCATTCATCTCCACCCACATGTATAGACCCTATAATAGTATAAGGTGCTGTTGCACATAGATAATTAGATGCTTCATTACTAAGCTCTCCTATATCACCCCTTATAGTATTGTTAACAGCATTACGTGCTTGAGTCCATTCGTTAGGCTTCTTATGAAAATTATCAGCATCTTCAGCCAGACCTTTATCAAAAGTTCCTGATTCTGCTGAACTAGTGCTAACCGGTTTTTGTTTATTAGCCATAATTATCTAAGTCTACTGTCTGTTCTTGGATAGCTAGCAAACATATCATAGTACTTACCGTACATTGCATTTCTGTTAGCTTGAAATAATTCTTTAAGCTCTCCAAAGTTAGGAGTATTCACAATAGATAATGCAGCATTTCTAGCAACTCTATAACGCTGCTCAATTAACTGAATCTTATTAACATTTACTTCTTCGTCATTCATGACTAAGTTTTCTACAATACGTTGCTTAAGAGCATACTCATAGTAATCATTAATCATATCATGGTCCACTACAAGTAAATTACCTTCATCATCCTCAAGATGTCCTTGATAATTCAAGTATATTTTTCCTGACTGAAAACTAGTATAGATCCAACCATCTCTAAGCACTGCAGTAAGAACACTATCCCAATAAAGATTTGGACAGTTACCATTAAGATCTTCTGTATTTTGAGCAATCCTGATGGGTTGAATTCTCTGATACTCTCTAGTTTCTGATTTTAATACCTGCACTAATTGAACCAGTTCTCCATCACAATTAAGTGTACAAGAATCAGGGTTAGTACAACACGTATTACACGGTTCACATGTTGGACAAGGTGTTCCACATTGTGCACATGGATCACATGGATCACAAGATTCTTCTACTAAAGGAACAGTGCATACATCAATTACTTCAGGAGGTGCTGCTTGATATTCTGGAGTAGCAGTACCAATTATTTTTTCTTCTATATGTGTTCCTTGAGGTAAGTATTGTTTTATCTTATAATCACCTACACTAAGTGCAAAGTTTAAAGTATAAAAATCATTAGGCATTCTAACCTTACCTTTCTCAATCTCAAGAACTATCTCTTTAGTCTTATTAACTCTGAGTCCTAAATCATAAGTAACTCTTTTAGCCACCTTAATTATTTCTTGTGGTTCTATGAGATCTTGAAGTTGATACTTCTTAAAGTCATTCATTACATCAGCCAATAAAGAGTCAAATGTTCTGTACTTAAGTGTGTAATTATTTGCCATTATCTCATTACGTTTTGCCCATCATCGGCTCCATCAGATGGAATCTGTCCAGCAGTTAGTATTTCTTGTCTCACCATTTGTTCTATCTCAGAGAACAAGTCCTCGGGTATAGACAGTGTTTCGTCTTGTTTGTTCTTACACTCAGAAGGTTCATCCTCACATGCATTCTGTACGTCTCCTTCAAACATAGCTTCCATCCGTACACCTTCCCATTCAACGTTAGGGATGTACAGGTACCCATCTATAAACCAAAAGTATTCACTCTTGTTATATTTGAATGTGGTCATCTTAGTCATATTACTATAGATAGAAGGTAATGTCTCTGTGGCTACTTTAGAGAAGTCTAATGTGACTACCGTTCTAATTACGTTGCCTCCACCAATTACCACTATCTCAGGCAGCTTATCCTTACTCCTCTTAAACGTACACCCAGTTTGAATAGAAAGACAGCAAGCATCTATTTTGTCAACATCTATAAGCTCAATACACGTAAGTTCTGTAAACAAACTTACGTGTTTAAAGATGTTATCCATTCTTGCATCTCTCTTGATTAACGTCTTAGCATATTTCATGACAAGGCTATGTATAAACCTATCAGTCATAAAAGGATCTTCCTTTACAGTCTTTAAAGTATTACGTACTCTTGATATAGCTTGTCCTATAGTATTCATAACTTATAGTTTAAATTCATCATAGCCTTCAGGTATGATTGGTTTTAGATTCTTCATGTATTCTTTTTTGCGGTGTCTATCAAACATCGCAGATATCTTTTGAGTAGGATCTACTTCAATGTACATAGGCCAATTCTCTCTATACGCTTTGGATGCTTTTCTTTTGAACTGCCTTACAGCATTGAAAGCCCAAACTTGTTTGTTCTGAAAAGAATGCTTTGCGTTACGGTTGGTGTAAAAGATCTTTAGAAGCTTGTTATTAGAGTCCCAATTCTTATGAGTAGTCTCTACACCATACTTCAATGATTTTTGATAATCAATGTTCTTCTTCTTTGCTTTAGGGCAGGTACCCATGAAGATGAATCCTAACCCTTCAGGTAATTCAACACCGTTTCTATTATCTATAACTCCGTCAATTATGTTCTGGTTGAATGTTGTAATGATATCTTTAAACTCCTTAAATTGAACATCTTTATACTTAGGATATTTTTTCTTGAACTCCTTTAGAGTTTCCATGGTCAGAATGTTGGTACTTCCATTTCTGAATCTTGGTGCGTTTAAATCAGGTTTTCTTATGGTTTTCATAGAGTCAAGGTAGTAGTATAATATAGCTAATTTTTTTGTGGTTTGCAAATAAACAAGCTATGTGTAAACATCAAAGATAATTATTTTTACCCTATAAAAAGAAAACCCCCAGTCCTAAGACTAGAGGTTCCCATCGTCAGTCATAGAATAAACCAACAAACCATGACATCTTTAAATGCTCATGACATTTATATTTTAAGTACAAAATGTAGACGCTGATATTCCAAGTACCGCATTTAGATCACCTTGATCAATTTTTAAAGTGCTTTCAATGATACATCCTAAGAGTACCGTTGAACCAAAAGGAACATTTTGCGTAATCATTTGTGTAGAACCAAGTCCGTTTGAACCATCCCAACAAGTTTGATATGTAATTTTACCTGAACCTGAGCTACCTGCAACTGCTACGGTAACATCATTACATGGTTCACAATGACAGTTCCCTGTTCCTGAGACATCTGTAACAACAGTATCTACAAACTGTGCAGAAAGCCCTCCTAACGTAGTATCGTCAGCACACAAATCAACATACTCAGTTAACGGTAACGCATACGTTGGTGTGTCTGATAAATTAGTTTGTGCAGCGCAGTCATAAGGCGAGAGATCTAAAATAGGACAGGTAGCATCTAAAGCAGCTGTTGCCGTAGCATCACCATTACCTATACCTGTAAGGTCTAAGGTAGGTGTAGCTTTATAAGAACCTGGAGTTATTACAGTAATGCTAGCAATAGCACCACCTGCTTCAGAACCTACTTCAAGAACGGCAGCTATAACTTCATCCCCTGGAGTAACTTCAACAACTGTAATTACTTCTCCTACAGCATACCCAGTTCCTAAAATTACAGCATTAGCACTATCAATACCAACATTGTCACAAGTAATTCTTGTCTTAATACAAGGATCAATTTGTTGAATCATGTTTACAACCCACATAATTGCTAAATCAGGAACACCATTTCCGTCTCCATCATTTTGATCCATACAAGCAGCTATAACATAACCGTTATATCTAATGTCTTGACTACCCAAATCATCATTAGCACAATACATGTTGCCAACCACTTCAATTTGCTGCGATTGAATACCTGGTGCAACTACATTAACTGTTATTACATTATAGGTATTAGGAGCATCATTATAAGTTCTCCAACCTATATAATGATCTCCTGAAGTATTCGCTTGAAAGTTTATAGTAAAATTTGCCATCTCTTTTTTAGTTATGTTGGTTTATGGTAAAGTGACGTTAAGTATAGGACTAGTCCACCCACCACTTTC
>Ga0233413_10000357_pt1 | contig 22275 bp, 20 predicted proteins | sample Na_anoxic_6_MG_FD_189019 | JGI IMG/M metagenome (GOLD analysis project Ga0233413, IMG submission 189019) | Seawater microbial communities from Saanich Inlet, British Columbia, Canada - Na_anoxic_6_MG | ecosystem: Environmental > Aquatic > Marine > Inlet | place: Canada: British Columbia...
CCCCAATTTGTAGTCCAATCTGAATGATAATCTTCTAAATTTTTTCTTGCTTCAACTAAATTTTCTCTAATACTAAAATCAGCTGAAGGACAAGGATACCAACCACTTTCACAATAAAGTTGGAATGTACCTGGATTTCCTATAAAATCAGCTGCAGCCATACTACCGCTTAAAGGTGGTATATTACTTGGTGGATTTACAAAACCATCATAAGGAGGGTAATCACAATAAGTAAGTGCTAGAGAAGGAGAAGATGGAACAGGATAACTATAACCCCCATTAACCGGTAATGAATAATTTCGGAAATTAACACCTGTAACACCTATTTGTATACCTATCTTTTTATTCCCTTGATTTATATAAGGGCCTTCACCAAAACCAGCGTTTCTACGGAGTTTTATCCAAGGATGATTATAAAATTCTTCTATAAATTTAGTAGCTGCATTATCTGCATCTTCATAAGGTTGTTGATTTTCTTGAAATAAATGAGGAACAAAATCACCAACTATAGGAGGTCTATTATCATAAAGAATAACAATATCTATTGGTATATTTAAATCATCAACATAATGAGGTGTAACTATTCCTTCATTATCTACTACTGTAACATCTGCTAATGTAACTGCATTAGTTGAACTAACACATTTATCTGTTAATGGATCATATGAATATCCTGGTGGACAATAAACATCTGTTGAATCACCAGGAACTGTCATTGTTGTTAAGAAGTGATTAATACTTGGTAGTACTAATTCAGGATGCCAATCATGGAATGATATCCATGCTTTAGCTTTTGGATCATATGATACTGTCCATGATGCATTATCAAAATATAAAGGATCACCTAATGTAATTATCAAACTCATAGGAGGTGTTCCATCAGGATCCTTAGGTTGAGTATATCCAAATTCATAAGTTACAGGATTAAATGATATATCATCAATATATTCTTTTTTAATACTATAGTCTTTCTTTATAAAGTAGACTATGCCATCATTAGAATCATACACAGATTGGCAACCAACGCCAATAACTGGATTATCTGCTAGTTCTGTAAACTCTAATTCAGGCAATTGTCTTATTAAGATGGAAGGTAAATATTTATTGAACCACCACTTCATTCCATTATTTGCTATATTATTAAGAGAACGCCCATAATGAAATACCTTTCCTTGTGCCTGAGACATATAGAATATACCAAGCGGTGTATTAATTACACTTCTTGCACTTTCACAAGAACCATATTCATGTGAGATATCTGAATTAACAAGATTTTGAAATGGTTGACTAAATAAACCACCATCTCCTATTGTAAGTTTTGTACCTAAATCAGTTTGTAATTGATCAAGCCCCTGAAACATTTGCGGAGATCTATAAGGGAAAAAGATTATAGCACCGCTTTTATTTACAGGTTTTATAACATTAACTTTATCTTTAAAGTCTTTATAGTTATTAGGCAAGAATACTCTCCAGAAATCTTTTTTAGCTTCTTTCTGAGCCTGAAGAGAATAGATTAATCTTTTAGGATAAAATGAAAAACAGGTTTCTGCTATTTCCGGATTATAATCTCTTGGTTGTATATTACCATAAGATGTTAGATTTGTAATAAACCTACTAGCACTTAATGAATAATCATATTTATAGAAGTTATCCTTCTTAATTATCTCAGCATCAAATAATTCATCAATGTCATTATATAAGTATGTATCATAATGTCTTTGATGTTTTCTATCTTCCCAATCTCTCTGTGCTGTATTAACCTCAGATTCTACAAAGAAATTCTGTACACCATTTACATGGGTGTACATATATCCATATTCCATTGAAAATAATGGATTAGGATCACCAGTAGCTCCACCACTACTACCCATTCCTGGTAAAGGATTAACACCACATGAACTTCCATGTCTATCTAAATAAAAAAGATCTGCTGGTATTGCATTTTTAATATCACTATTTGTTGCAAAACCACCAAAAATATAATTTATAAGATTAGTTATTTGATATTTTTGCGTATTCATCCAATATCTTGGATATGGTATATTTATTCTTTTTAAGTAGTCATAAACCGTTTCATCAGGTTGTCCATACATAAAATCTGCAAAAATAGGCATTATTGTTTTTTCTGTATATCTGTTTATATATACATCACCTGAAAATATAGGATCTGTTGAATGAATAAATTTATCTGGTTTTGAAAAATCAACATCTTCTATACACCCCCTCATTTGAACTTGCTTAATACCTTCAAGTTGTCCATATTGGTTTCCAAACTGAAATTTTAAAGCTCCGTATAAAGCTGATATTGGTCTTATTACCTTAGTTCCTGGATGTAATAAAGAATATTCAGAACTCATTCCCCCTAGTAGATGTTTATCTACATCAGTATTACCAAGTACATATCTGGATCTATCTTTTATTGAAGGTTCTGTAAGCTCTCTACTTGTATTAATAGCTACAGTATCAGGTCTAAATAAATTATTTATTTTATATAAACCTAAACTTGTTGCTTGATTTTTTTGACCAAATGTTTGAAAAGTGCTTCCTACATAATTACTATCAATATTTTTACTTCTCCATATATCACCTGAAGAATGAGTTCTTTCAAAATCATTATAAAAACCATCAGAATTATGTTTATATGCATAATCACGGGGTTTTATAAAATTATACATTAACTCTATAATTTCATCAGCACCAACTGAAAAATGAGTTATAAATCCCATCATACCTGCTAATGCTCTCAATGATTTAGGCATTGATTTAAAACCACTACCTTCTGATTCTATTTGTTGACCACCACCAAATGTTCCTGATAATTGTCCACCTTGAGTAATAGTATTAACATTTTGTGTTTTTAAATCAGTTTCTGTAGATAGTCCTCCATCACCAACAGTTGCAAAATTAAATAAATCATTAACAAGAAAGTTTATAATACCGCTTAATGCAGTTCCAGAGTTCATGGATGAAGCTGTATCTGTTGCTGTTTTTAATGCTTCCGCATTTCCACCTGGCATATGCTGTGCAAATTCATCTGGAACTTTATCTTCATTATCATTTGGACCATAATCATACTTGATTTTAGTTCCATATACTGCACCTGTAGGGGTTTTTAGAGGCGTTGATTGCCCTGTTGCCATCCAGGAAAAAGGAAGAGTTTGTCCGGTAAGTCCTTGATAATTTATTTGTAAAGGTAAATTACTTACATTTTTTTTACCATTTATTTTCTGCATTGCATAACCTATACCTACTATAGAGGCTATTAATATAGATCCATTTCTAAGAAGTTTATTTTTAGGATGCTTTTCAGATGGTATAAAATAACCTTCTGCTCTACCAGATAAAGTCCCATATATTCTTGTTTCATAAGCATTTAAAAATGGTCTTTTGAACATTAATTCTGGAGAATGAAATGTAAATACATCATGAGCAACACCTTCTAAAGGTGGATAATGATCCATTGAAGTCCAAATATTAGCACATTCTTTTAAATGGACGGTACCTGTTATTTTTGCTACTGTACCATCATGAAAATAAGGGTCAGGTCTTAAATCATTATAGGGGTAGTTAGGGTATAATCCTTGAGGACGTTCTGGATTTGTTATAAATGAACCATATTTTTTATTAGGTATATCATACTTTCTCATATTACGGAATATACCTTTTGCTAGAATAGATTTAGCACCTTCTCTTGAACCTCTTAAGATTTCATAACCTACAATATTTTCAATATATGTACCATTATTATATCTAGGTCTTTTTATATTTTTAAATTCAACACCTAAAATTCTTATTTTTTGTCCATCAGAAGTTGAAAGTTCTAATGCTTTTAAGTTTCCATTTGGAGGTGTAATTTCCTCTGTAGGCATTTTATGATGTCTTATATATTCACCACATAAATCATATCTTGTATCTATTGTATCACCTATATTAACATTTGTAATAGGATTTGTATATGTAGAATTCCAAATTTCAGGATTATTGGATGGATATTTTTCTGTTGATTGCCAATAAGCCATTTCACCTTTAGCTATTATTTCACCACCATCACCTGTAGGGGTGAGTGCTGTAGGTATTGTTGTAGCTGTATTATAAACCTGAAAATTCATTTCACCAGGAAAAACATTAACACCTGCTGTAATTTTTATTTCATCCACTTGATCCCCAAATTGAGTTTTACCCCATTCTGGATTGCCTCTTTTAGGAGGTCTTCCTGGTATATGATATGATGCAGATCTTTCTCCTGTATTATAAATCCATCTAATAAAAAAAGCATATTGCTCATCACGCATAAAACTTGTTTTATTACCACCTTTATAATAATAATCAGAAGGATATTCAGCTACCACCCAAAGAGCTTGTATTTGATTAGCTAAAGGTTGGTAATTAAAATCAAACTGTTCTGTAGGTCCTTGTCTTATAAGCCAATCATTAACAACATACATTGCTTCTGATTTTTCATAAGCAGGACTCCTTTTAAATAGGAGGGTTAGCGGCACACTAGTTAATGCGGGGTCTATAAAATCTAATTCTATTGATGATTGTTGTGTGCTATAAATACCTATTCTTTTAGCTACAATCTGTTGTTGAACATTACTTAATATAATAAGTTCAAAATTTTCAAAATCCTGATCTAAATTTGTTAGTTCAAGTTTTAAAGAACCTGCTGTTTCTGAATGGTCAAATAAACTTTGAATGTTTGAGATTCCAATATAATCTGTAACTGTTTGACTTTTTAAAGTGTAAGCTATAAAAGCCTGATATGATCCATTCCTTAATTGACCTCCGCTTTCTGACTTTCCTAATTTAATGCATGGAACATCTAATAATGGTGCTAATCTAATTTTTTCACAATCAAGAGCTGGAGTATCGCTATATTGTTTACATGATGCACCGGGTAAAGTAACTTCTGTTTGTATCCAAGGTATATCATCTACATTTAATGTTCTTGAAGGATTTAAATTATCATCCCAATATATCTGCCATGTACAATCATAATTTTCTTTTGATGCACCTGTAATCAGATAATTTCTATTAAAACTTAAACATGGATTATTAACAATAGTTGTATATCCGCATTTACTATCATCAAATAAACCTATCTCTGAACTAATATCATTAGTAGAAAAGATAAACCATTCATCTCCCTGTTTATGGATAGCTCCTATTACTGTATAAGGTATAGATCCACATTCCAGATTTGCTGGTTCATTACCTAATACACCAACATCTCCATCCACTGAGTTATTAGCCGCATTCCTGGCATGAGTCCAATTTTGTTTAGGTTCTAAAGATGCATTAACATCCTTAATCATACCCTTAGTAAAGTCATTGGTTTCTATACTAGATGTATTTTTTAATTTCTTAGCCATAATTTATTATCCTAAATTTGGGTAGCTTTTAAACATATTATAATAGTTATGATACTGTGCTTTCCTATTCACCCTCCATACTTCCTGAAGTTCTCTAAAGTCCGGTGTATTTATAAAAGATAAAGCATTATTCCTTGCAGCCCTTAATCTACCTTCTATTAAACCTAATTGGTTTGAAACATTTTCTCCTGCAAATATCATATTCTCTAATATTCTTTGTTTAAGCGCATACTCATAATATTCATTACAATAAGGATGATCTAAAACCAAAAGATTTCCTTCATTATCTTCCATTGCTCCCTGATAACTTAGATAAACCTTTCCTGTTGTAAATGTAGTTAAAATAAAACCATCCTTTATTTCAGCAATATCCAAAGCCTGTTCACTTATATTTGGACAATCACATACATATTCATTTACATGTTTAATCCTTAAAGGCATAAAAACAGTATATGTTCTGTATTCTGAAGCATTGATCCTTTGTATTAATTGGTATTCATTTGCACCATTACATGTTTTAATTACACAAACATCCTTGCATTCAGGATCATCACATGGTCCACTTTCATCAGGTGCGGGTACATAAGGTACATCATTAAATGTTTCCACACATGTCCCTGAAGGAACTGTACTTACTACATCATAATCACCGCATCTGAATGCATAGTTTAAATATGCAAAATCATATGGGAGTTTTGCTTTTCCATGTTCTATATCTAATACAACCTCTTTTGTTCTATGGATACGTAAACCCAAATCATAATTAACTCTTGTTGCAACCTTTATTAATTGTTGCGGTTCAATCATTCCTTCCAAGGCATATGTGGCAAAATCAATTGATACATCCTCTAAAAGTTGATTAAAGTTCCTGTACTTATGTGATACACTCATTATCTATGTAAGTTTGTTTTATTATCAGAATCTTCACTTGGAATTTTTAATGTATTAAACATTACAGTTAAAATTTGATTTTCTATTTCTGCAAATAGAGCTTCAGGAATATTAATTTGTTGTTCATATCTGGGTATACAGGCTTCAGTTTCATCACAAAGCCAACTTGATATATCATCATCAAAAACGGCTTCTATTTTTATAGCATCCCAATCAGCATTAGGCAGATATAAATATCCATCTAAATACCAGAAATACTTATTTTTATTATATCTAAAGGATGTTGTTTTTGTCATTGATGTATATGTACCCGGTTGAGTGAGATAAACTTCTATTGATCTGTCAATAGAGCTTACAGTTCTAATTAAAGGTCCCCAATAACCTTCTATTGTATCAGGAATTTTATCTTTTGTTCTTTTAATTAAACAATCAGATTGAACACCTACACAATTAGCTTCTATTTTATCTACATCAATTAACTGAACATAAGGTAATGTTTTCCATATAGCATTAAACCTCATAAGTTTATTAGAAAAATCTTGCCTCCTCATTAATAATTGGGCATATTTTGTAATCAAGCTGTATATATATCTATCTGTTACAAAAGCATCTTGTACTTCTGCTTTTACCTGACCCCTTATACGTGATATTACTTCTCCTATTGTTGCCATTTTATTTACATTTCAAATTCATTATAATCATTTAAAACCTGCTCATCATCTTTTTTAGTGTATGAATACATATTAGCAACTCTAAATTTATTTTTCATAAATATATACTTTGTCCAATTTTCAGGATACTCTTTAGCCACTGTCCTCTTAAAGTCTCTAACGGCTTCAAACCTCCAAAGTTCCCTATTTCTAAATCTATATTTAGATGACCAATTTGTATAAAATATTTTAGCTATATTTCCATCTGTTTCCCAGTTCTTATTTTGAAGAACTTTACCGTATTCTTTTGACAGTGCATAATTAGTATTAACATTCTTTGGAGGAGGGCAAGTTCCAATAAATAAATATCCTAATGAATTAGGTAATTCCACACCATCTCTGTGTTCTATCACCCCTTGCCATAAATTCTTATTATAAAGCTTTATAATTTTTTTTAGTTTTGAATTATCTATACCATTATATGCAGGATATTTTTCTTTAAATTCTCCAATAATCTTACTGTTTAATAATCCAAGTCTTTTATTTCTAAATCTGGGAGCGGAAAGATCAGGTTTTTTAAAGTTATTTATCATAAGTTATAAGTTACAAAAAAAATCAATAATTTAAAAAGTTTACTCCAATCTATATTTTACAAACAACAAAGGAGTCTTGTAATCAAGACTCCTCCAACTGGTGATAGGAAACCAAAAAAACCACCACTTTGTTGTATTTTTTTAACTTAATGTATCAACCAAAATTTCTACACTATCACATGTAGCAGCTAAAGCATCTGTTGATGTAAGTTTAATTTTATAATTAGTAGTTGGAGTAAGTCCTATTAATTCATATTTTAAAACACCGGCAGCTACAGGCACTGCATTAGCTAATATCCATCCTGTTGGTACTATTGTATCATAATAAACACTTATTCCTACAGTTTCGGTTGATTCTCCATTCCAGAGCAATGTTACAGTAGTATTTGTAATGGCGGTAGCATAAAAATTATAAGGCGGATGATGAACATCATCTGCAGCACAAGCACTTGTACCTCGGCTAATCATTAAAGCAAATTTTTGAATTATTGAATCAAGTCTTTCTCCTGTTTCTATTTTAATAACTTTAGTTGCAGCTCCTATTTGAAAAGAAGTTCCACAATAACTAACGCATTCTGCACATTGAATATCAGCACATCTTTCACTACCTGTACTACAGTCTGTATATGTACAAGGTGTTACTATTCCTGTATCGGCACATCCACAATTTTTAGTTGGATTACATTTATTACAATTACAAGCCATATTATTTTAATTTTATAATGTTACCACACATGCTTCACAATCTGAATAGAATGTAATGGTAGCTGTTGCAATTTCTGCTGCTGCTGCAGCTGATATAATTGTTAAACATTTTTCTTCATTATTATCCCAATTGTCTCTGCCATCTCCTGGTACAAAACTTGCGCCTGTATTTTGTACTTTATATACAAAACCAATTCCAATACCTACTGTAGCTCCAAAATCAACTTTATATTGATCAGTTGATTGACAATCCTGAACCAGGAATATTGTACCACAACCTTCACATCCTGTTTCTGTACTTATTGCTACACCAAACTCCCAAGCTGCAGCTCCTACACCATATCCTACAAATCTAAAACAGACATCGGTTGATAATGAGTTATTAGCCGCTAAACTTTTATAGAATGTTCCATAAGCAGGATATAGTCCAGGAGTAGTAATATGCACAAGTTCAGTTGCACCTGTATCACATCTTGCTAATTGATAACGTAATGTAGCACCTATAGAAGTAAGTGGATATGTACCAGCACAAAGTTGAACTGATAAATCTAATTGATTAGTCCACTCTTCATCTGTACTAGCAGCAATATTAGCATATGTATCAGCTCTGAGTTCATTATTTAAATAAACAAGCCAGCCTTTTTGATATAAAGGATCTATTGCCGGTCCTGATGGGGGTGTAGCACCTTGATATGGATTTGTTGCTGAAGGTATTAAACCTTGCATTAAATATCCTGTAACATCCACCATTGTTTTAATACCATATTCAGTTGGTGGAATCATTTCTCCAACATAAGCTGCAAGAGACATTAAGACTGCCGCTGCATCTGCTGCTGTAGATAATTTAGTTACAAAAGGATAATAAACACCACTGAAGCCATCAGGATATTGATTATTAAATAAACTTAATCCTGTTGCCCATGTAGTAAATGTAGTTCCATTCAATGCATCATTGTAAGCATTGAAATCATCTAAGTATTCAGTTGTGGGTTGAATAACTGTTGCAAAACCTGCAGCTAAAGTAGATGCATGATAAACAGTTGTTGAGTAATTACTTAATGCTAATACAAATGCTGCATTTTTATATATTGGAGCACCTGCTGACCATGATGTAGGTAATAATTGTAATGCAACCCAAGGTGCTGCAGGATCTAAACTAGCACTAGCTCCATCATCTACAATAGCTTTTTGATAACCAAGCCATCTACTACTTGTAGTTGGTATAAAATAAAGATTACCTGTATAACTCCATGCTGTATTCCATGCTGCAATAGTTGCTAACATTCCTGTTTTAATATCAGCTCCTTCTGCAGATGTATATACATTAGTATCAATAAATACAAATATAGGTTGATCTAAATATTTCATGCTTATATCACATGGAATTATTTGAATCTGAATAGTTGCTATAGAACTTTCACAATCTCCTGTTGTTTCAGGAGAAATTTGCACCTCAAATGTATCTGCATATGAATTTGAAGATGTTATGTGTGTATATGAGAATTGATGTGAACCTACAGCTGCTTGTGTTAAAGTACCATTTATAGTAGTTGATTGAGCAGTAATTACAGGATTACCATCTCCTAATGCATAAGGAATATTTATAGTAATCGTTCCTCCTTCCTGACAATACAATCTCATAGTATCTGTAAGTACAAAAGCTGGACAAACACAACATTCTAATATACTTGTTACACCAGATGCCTGAGTCCATCCTGCATAAACATAAAATGTTATACCTGCTCTGGTATATTTACGTATAAAATACCAATAAGAATCAACACCTCCTCCAAATATAGAATATGAAACTGCATCACAAGTTAAATTTTGTCTGGCAACTTGTACACCTGCAGGACAACCATTTGTAATTTCTAAATTATGACAATCACTTGGACTTTGAATTATTTGCCATTGAGCGGATATAAAGTCATATCTTAATATAGAATATTCACTTTGAATTGGTCCTGTACAAGTAGTATGGGCTCTTATATATATTGAACCTGATGTTGCACCAGAAGCATATACCCTTACACCATCAATCCCAGTATTAACATTACTATAAGTTATACCATCAGTACTGGAATCAACAACAATTGCTATACCAACAACTAATCCATAACTTAAATCTAATGTAACATTTCCAGTTGCAGGGTCTATAGAATATGATGTAAATTTAGTAGCATAACAAGATGGTGTAGCAGGTGTACCAACAACTATATTTTGAAGATCAGGATTATAATGATATGATGTTTGAACTCCACCGCTATCTGTATGTCCTAAATAAATATCATTTAAACCAGCTAAACCTGTATTAGTTGTAGAGAATGTTGCACAATTTACACCTGTTGTTGTAAAAGCCTGAGGAGAACATGTAATTGGAACACCACTGCTGGTAATTGTTACATTAATTGTATAATCTGTTCCGGATGCAAGTCCTGTAAATACTTTAGATATATTTGGTGTTGGATTAATTAATGTAGTAGTTCCCACTACTGCAAGTGTACTAACATCAATAATTTCTATTTTATATTCTACACCTGTCCCTAATGAATTTGTAAATTCAATAGTTGCTGCATCATCTGTAATGCTTACAGCAGCAATATCTGTAGGACAAGGGATTTGTAATGGAACTATTTGTGTATTCTTTTCCTGACACATGTTCACTCCATCAGTTGCACAAAAATCAATTTGAACAGTTATTGAATTTAAAACATTAAGTCCTGATAAATCTATATTAGCACCAGATGGATTATTTTGTAAATTTGTTACATTAACTGTTGATGTAGTTGAAGAACCATTAGAATCTGTTAATGTTACCAAAGTTCCTCCCCCACAATCTGAATAAGAAGGTGGTATTACACTACTTGTAAAATTTAAATTTAATGTAACAGGAAGGCTAACTGCATCATTTATTACATTATAAGTGAATCCAAAGTTTACAGATTCACAACCACTACTAATAAAATTATCTTGTATATCTTTTACAGCTGTATAAACATCACTAAGAATAACCCATTGATCCTGATGTGATTGAGCTAAAGTTGATGGATTATTAACCCAATTAGGTAAACTACCATATGAAGCAGTGGAAGATAATGATATTGTACTTGCAGATAATGCCTGTGATGATATTGCTGTACTTATTTCACTTATACTACCCACTGCAGTTATAAAATCACCTAAAGAAGATTCTATTGCTAATGTTAGAGTTGATACAGGGGTTAAAACTGCAGGAAAAAAATAAGATGAAACAACATCAGTTTTACCACTTACACCAGTACCTGTTGTACCACCACCTCCAGTTGTACTACCCGGTACACATGGAGGTCCAACACAAAGTTCTAATGCAACTATTCTATTTGTAAGAGCAATATTTGCATAATTTAATACCTCTATACGGTTTAAAATACTACATAATTGTGTAGAAACTATACCCACCCAACTAACTGCATATCCAGTAGTCCATAAAGGAGCTTGTTTCCATACTTGTCCAGAATTATCTTTAAACCATAAGCATTCAGGTAATTCAATAGTAGGAATTTCTGCTGTAGGTGAAACTACCGCACAAAGTTGAGTCATAATTGCCTCAAGTATAGGCGTTAATTCTAAAGTTGTACCTGCAGGTATACAAGATGCAAGAGTTAAACCGCTTAAATCAGGATTACATACACATGTTTCATCAATTATAGCACATAATTCTAAGGCAAGTTTATTTACTACATCACTTATTGTGTCACCATTGCATAAATCAATACATGCAATATCAGGACCTTGCCATATAACACAATTTGATGATATTGGAGTGCAAGGAGATTGGTTATTACTATTTATAGGTAGCATAATATATTTTTAACAAGGTGGTTTAACATCACATGGTATACTCACAATAGTTAGATCATCAGAATCTGTTGGTTCTAAAGCATCTCCTATTTTTTTTAAATCCTGATAATCACAAAGTTCCTTTTTTATTCTCAGTTCTTCAAGATCATATTGACAGCAACTGGTTAAACCATATCTTTTTGAATTAAAATCTTTATACGCAGCTTGTGCAAAATTTTGTTCTGCCTCTATTTTTTTTAAAATACTGCTCATACTCTACGGTTTAATATATTTGATCTTGCTTTATTTATAGAACTTGTTAATGAATCATTATTAACAGGTTTATTTTTAGTAGACATATTATATCTACCTAAACACTGTTTATGGACTATTTTACCATTTGTAGCTTTAGTTTTTTGACATCCGCAACTAAAGCCTTTATTACAATAATTGCACTTCATAAATTTTGGTTTTATTTACAAAAGCTCACTGAACAAGATATTTTGTTTAATCTTTTTAACGCATAGTTATACATTTCCATCCCAAAATTGGGACTATTACAAAACTCAACTTTAGATACAGCTCCATCAATTAATGTTTTAATATATTGCATTTCATCAATCAAATCCTTTCTTTGACTGCTTGGTTCACATGTATCTAAGCCAATATCACATAAAATTGTATAATAAGTATTTATAATACTTGTTATTCTAAGATGATTATACTCAACATATACTTTATCATTTGGAGCTACACTATATTTAATTATATAAACACCATCTGATAATGCAGACCTTGTAGTACCACAATCAACTGTTTGTAATCCTAATTGACAAGCTGAAATATTAATATCAAAAGAAGTTCCTGTTCCAGGAGTAAATGCATCTAGCTTTATTAATGAAGCAGAATTAAATCCGGGAGTTGTTATTATTAATTCAGGACAATCTACAGGTAACAAAGATGTATATTGACTTGTATCTTTTATACTCAATATTTCACAATTTGTTACTGCAGGCACCTCTAAGCTTAAAATATGTTTATCAGCCATTATTTTACTTTTTGTACATATACAATATACTAATTTTTAGATAAAGTAAAAAAGGGAAGGGCATAATTATTATGCCTTTCCCTAATTACTAATAACATATTAAACATCATCTATTTCATTATCAAATACAACCGGATTACCATAGTTAGCTGCTGCAAGTGCTGCAATTTGCGTCCATAAAGTAACCATAGCCGCTTGAGTGGCATCATCATCACAATCAACATAAACCTTATAAACATATTGATCATTATCAAATGTTCCTGATGGATTATTTAAACGTGGAATACTATGTTGTAAATAAAATACCTGGTAAAGAGCAGTTCTGGTAACAGCATTTAAGATATCATCAGAATGTTCAATCTCACGGATTCTTGCACTATCAGAATTTCCCTGGTTAAAAGGATTCTGTAAATAACATTCTGTAAGTAAAAGATCTCTTAGAACAGTTTCACCTGATGTTTGCGCCATTGTACCAGCTGTTGAAGTAACAACTCCACAACTAACACAAGGATTGCCTGTTTCATCTAAAATAGAAGCAACCAATTGTACAGGTTCCATTTCATAATGATCTCTAGTATCAAATGAACAGTTTCCAAATTGAGTATCTACATAAGCACCCTGGAATGTAACAGTTGCAGTAACACCATCTGTACAAGGATCTGTAGAAGGTGTGTAACCTCCATTAATAACCTGAGTTATTGTATAAGTAGCCGTATCAGCAACAGTAGTTATAACCACAGTTGCATCTCCTGTACCACCAGTAATAGTTACTACATCAGCATTGGTATATCCAGATCCTGGACAATTAATTGCTACTGCTGTAACTGGACCAGGTGTAACAGCACAAGTAATATCTACCGTCATTCCAGATCCTGTTCCTCCAGTTACTGGAATATTTGTTGTTCCATCTACATAAGTTGTACCACCTACAATTGCGCCTAATACAGAAGCAGCATCAAGGCCACCTGCACCTGTTCCACCACTTGTTTTTGAAATTGACATTCCTCCACCTGTTTCTTCTTGTACAAATGGCATAATTATAGGATCAGCCAATAACATTTGAGCAGCGGCAGCAAGAGCTACGGCAGGATCAAGATGTGTTTGTGTTGCTGTACAACAAATACCTGGTAAAGCACCACCATTTGCAGCAGCATCTCCTGAACTATCACCAAGTGCATAAGCATTGTGATTCAAGAAACGTAAAGCAGGTGAACCTTTGACATCAAGTCTAAGAAATAAATTTTCTCCACAAGGAGCGCAATCACATGCAACTGCAACTGAAACAGTAGCAGCTGTGGCGGTTTCACATGAAGAAGACCATAATCTTGAAATATACCTGGGATTAATTCCCTTGGATTTAATAGATTCTGAATATCCCCCATGACCTGGGTTATTGCCGATTGTATCTGCAGTGTGAAAACTACCTTGTACAAGATAGAGCATATCACCTGCAGCCAAAGTTGCAGGATCTGTAATTGTAGTCCAGTCAGAACCTTGAACAGTACCAAACTGACCTGCCGTAAGAGCAGATGTTGCTATGTTATCTGCCGGTTCTAATTTAGCTAAGAAAGCTTTGCTAAAAGCATGATTAAAATAAGCCATTTTAAAAAAGTTTTAATTTACTAAATAAAAAAATAATATAATAATTTTAAAATCAACACAAAAGTAACGCTACATTTTTATTAATTATTTCTTTCTGCAGCTTGTTGTTCTCTTTGCATTTGATTAAAGTTTTCAATATCTCCGGCAATTAATGCTGCCGCATCATCCAATAATAACTCAACAATATCATCTTTAAATTCACAAGGAATATCAAAAAGTGATACTATACCTGTATATGGATTTACTACATTTAGAAATTCTACATAAGTGGGCTTTCTATAATAAGTTAAAACAGGCTTGACAATATTAAAATCAGAAGTCCTGTATATTCTTATTTTATTACCTATCATTGTACAGAATGTCTCACCCCATTTAAAATTAGGATTTTTTAAGGGATCTCTAAGATAAAGTTCCACATTAGCTTCTTCAGCTAAATACACTGTCATTGCTAAAGGATCTGTACAACAATCATTAGTTGCATCAGTACTTATCCTTTTATATTCCATATATGTATGCACAGGAAAATTATCAGATTCAAAATATCTATCTGTCTGTGTTCCTGTTAATGGATGTTCGGTTAATAGAATTTGTAAATCATCTATTCTCCTCTTAGAAAATTCATCCCCTTCTTTAAGAATGTTACTACCATGTAGTTGTCTTCTTGCCCATTCAAGCTGTGCTTTATTAAACACTTCTATAATTTGCCAGTCTTCTATATTATCATAATCATTACTGTCAAGTTTATTAAGTCTCTGCTTAAGCTTTATTATGAGGGTATTATTTTCCATATATAAATTTTTTTATGTATTCCAATAAACCTGAACTTTAGCCATAATAGAATCCAGGATTTCTTCATTTCCAGGGTTCTTAAAGAACTCAACTACTTCACCAGCTCTTTTACCTAACTTCACATTACCATCTAAAGTTTCAATCCACCCATTTGCTTTTGGTGTAATGAATCTATAAAATAAAGCATCCTTAACTAAAGCTCTTAGTTTAAGGTTCTTCATTGTATCTTTTGCAGCATCAATAAATAATTGTGCAGCTCTTTTTTTATTTGATTCACTTCCATCTCCATTTATATGAGCATCCATATTTTCATATATGATATCATTAGGAGTAGATTTAGTATATTGCGTACTATCTACATCTACACATTTAGCCACATACATTAACTTAGTGGAATTTTTATCAAATAAAGTTTGAAGTTGTACTAAAGCTTTATTCCTTAATTTTTTATATTCTGTTCTTGTGCTAATAGTCTCTTCTAACTGATCTAGATAAAATTTCTTTTCCCGCACTGATGATTTTGCAAGCTTTAATGATTTAGCAACTATAGAAAAACCACCTGCATTAATAGCATAAAGTTTTATTAGATCATAAGGGTCTTTAACAGGATCCAAATAAACAGGTTCATTACCACATCTTATTTCAATTCTAGACCAGAACTTATCATTGTCAGGTTTTAATAATGTAACCTTATTCCAGAACTCTTTATCTTCAGGATCAATAACATTAGCGGCTAAATCTTGTTCAAGTTGTGCAACCACTTTTCTGATCTCTTTAACTTTAAGATCTCTTTCACCTGGAGGTAATGATTTTACATCAGGTGCAAATTCATTTAATCCTGTAACATACCTTTTAATACCATTCATTTCTAAACAAGCCAATGACTCCTGATGCCATACGCCATCATGAAGTGCCATGCCATAACTTTGTAACCCCATATTTTCTTTATTGGGGTTAAAGTAAGGTCTTATAGCTATTGACCTATTTTTAGTTTGCTGATATTTTTCTACAATTGTGTAATCACTCATAACTTTTTTTTTGGTTTTTTTAATAAAATATTAAGCTGTGTGAACAACACACAGTAGTCGTTGGCCTAGAAGCTGTTCAAGATATAAATCACCATCAACAAGTCCTGCTGCTTTTGCTGCTGCATTACTGACAAATAATCTTAATTCTTTTCCTGCACCAGTAGATACAACAAGTTTAGATACTGAAGAATTTGTTAATTCAGTAACTTTTGTGAATGGAGCGTTTTTATATATACTCATGTCTTTTAATTTTTAAAATCAAAAAATGGGAGAAGCGTGAGCCTCTCCCTTTATATAATGTGCATATTAGAATGAGCCTCCCGTTACAGGATTCCTCATAACTATTTTTAGAACCTTGGTAGGATCTTTTACCCAGATAGCAGGCATTGTTTGAGTCATATAAACTCTATACCCGTTAAAGTTTCCGGTAGATGCAAATCCTTGAGTTCTTCCCATGTAATCCATAGTTCCATTTTGGTAGAACCATTTCAATTGATTATCCCAGGAAAGTTTTAGTAAATGAATGTTATCATTACCTCCATCAGTTACATCAAAAATAACAAAGCTATATGAACTTAAAGGTCTTCCATCAATTAGAGGATTCTCAATGTCATTTGTATGTAAGTTATCAAATGCAGGGTTAAGGACAAACTTAACATTTGCTAGGAAAGGAATTGTAAAGGATGTATATGCAAATCCAAAATCAAGATCCATGCCTTTTCCTGAAACAGCTCCAATATCAGAAGCGTTTTGTACAAGACCTGATCCATAAACTTCATCAGCAATAGCTTTATTGATTAATTGCATACCACCAATACCTGTTTGAACAATCAGTTGACGTTGTGGATCTGGACCTTTAAATTCAACTTTACCTTGATAAAAGTTATAAAGTTCAGATTTAAACATATCAAGATTAAACGCAGCTCTGTTATATACCCTTTTAAAAGAGTTGTCTAATTGTGCCCAAAGACCTACAGAAAGTCTGATATCATCTGGTCCGTCTTGCTTAATTCTACCTCCCCTACCCCACATTAGGTAAGTTTCAATATCATTTGCAATTTTGGATAAGTGTGCAGCTTCAAGATTTGTAATAAAAGTTCTTGATAAACTTCCATTTTCAAATGCTTGTTTAGCACCAGCTTTGCCCATGCTTCCTACAAGCTCTTCTATGCTTGATACAGAAGGGTTAGCATCTTGATCAAAATTTCTCCAGATTTCTGTTACAGGAACCGTTCCATCAGCATTAAGACCACCTTTAATCATAAGATCTGCCTTAGATGAAATAGAATAATGAACATGAGCTTCAGCTCCTCCTACAAAGTTGTAGAATTCACGGAAACCTGATCCTGTTTGAATATCAGAAAATCTTTCACCGTATTCACCTCTTGCAGAGCCTTTACGGAAGTACTTAGTACCAGCTGCTAAATATGTGTTATCTAAAAATGCAGCATTATTATTATTTACAAGTTGGCAAGTGTAAATAAAACCATCACCAGCAGGTAGAATATCATCTGCTGTAATGTAAAGTTCAAGGCCATTATATTTATCATAAGTGATAATATCACCATGACCAAATGTCCTTTTTGATAATTTAATGTTGAAGGTAGTACCATCAATACCTTTAGTTGTTACTGCAGCTTCTATATCGCCTACAATATAAGGTAAATCTTGCGCTACCGGAGTTTGCCACTTGTACTCACCTCTAGCATTGTCCACCAAAATTGTATTTTTACCACCAAATGATGCCATCTGATACAAAGGCATTTCTACCTTTTGTGTCATAGCCCATAAATCTACAGGTCCCATATCCATAGGTTCCGCAGATCCAAGCATCTGAGTTAAGTGATAAGAATCAACATGAGAACTTGCTTTGTAGTTAGTATCCCGTAGGAAAATCCCATTATTTAAAACCGGAGTTGCCATAATTTGTTGTATTTAAAATGTTTATAATTAATTAAAGTCTTTTAAAGATATTATTTGATCTTTGTATTTTTCTTTTTGTTTTTTTCTGTATTGCTGCTTCAGTTTGTTGGATTCCATGGGAAGAACCTCCACTATTTGATTGTTCAGTTTTTAGTTTTCTTACTGTTTTCTCTATATTTTTTTGTGCTCCTTTACTCATTATCTTTGCTTTATATTGCACCGGGTCTGAAAGTAACCACAATGCTTCAGCAATTAATGTGTAATTAGGTTCAACAAATTGATATTTTTCTAATAGATGTCCTAATAAGTTTGTATTTCTTCCACTTACAGATGGATAGTTAGGTTGCACTAAACCATTATATAACATGGCTTGCGTCTTTCTATCAACCTTTATATCTCCTAATGCTCCTTCTTTAAGTGTATGATATACATTTGACATGTATTGTTTTGATGCTTGTTCTTGCTGTGCCCTACGCATTTCCTGTTCTTCAAGTTTACGTGCAACAACCTTTTCTTGCATCTTATCTAATTTTGGTTTAAACTTTGCAGCTTGTTGTTCAAGTTTTCCCAAATCTTTCCATAGTTCAATTTCTTCACTTATCTCTTCATTATCACCATAACCTGTAGCTAATAGATAATCTCTTATAATTATTTCCTGATCTCTTTCTTCAGATATATCAAGTTCTCTGGATTCTTCAACATGAGCCAATGTTGAGAATAAACCTTTTAAATCTGTACCTCCATCAGCTACATATCTTGCTGCTATCTGAAGTTCTTCTGGTAAACTTTCAAAAAATTGTTTTGGTGTTTCTCTTCTTACCTGATTAGCTTTTTCTTCAAGATTGGCTTCAATAAGTTCTTCCCAATCTTTTGCTGAATAGTCTTCTAAAGATTTATCATCATCAAAAGGAACAATTTTATCATCTTTTATAAGTTTAGTGAAAACATCAGAAATTCCTCTGATCTTTTTTCTCCCTCTTGTTTCAGTTTTTTGTTCAACTTCTTCTTCTTCTACAAGATCATCTAATTCATTAAATACATCAGCAGCTTTTTTGAAAGTTTCTGCATCAAATTCTGCTTTAGTTTCTTCAACCTGTTCAGTTTCTTCAACTTCAGGTTCTTCATCAGATTTAGTATCAATGAATGACATATCAACATCATCAGGATTTTTAAAGATGCTAATTTTATTAGCTTGCTCTGGTAATGTCACTACTTCTGCAGAAGGTGCTCCATCAAATAATTCATTAAGATCAATGTCAACTGTTTCTACAGTTGTATCAATGTTTTTGGTTTCGTTTGTCATAATAAGTTTGGTTTTAAAAAATTAATTATAAGTATAATATATAAAAAGTTTTAGTTTTTAAACTTAAAATATTTTAATAAAAAAAACAATTTCCGTAGTATATAGCTAAAATAAAAATGACTCTAAATGGAGATTGTAGAGTCTATTTAATTTCTTCTTTTATAATTTCTGCTGTTCCGCCTGGATATAGCTTGAGTTTGACTTCATTATTAGTGTTAGTATTATGTCCAATATAATAATAAACACCATCAATATTTGCAGTACCATTTACAACATAAGCTGTTACTGTTCTATTATATTCAGGGCCATTAACCACCCCAAGTAATAGATCATCAGTTTCATTATATTCCATCATTATTTTTAAAAAGGCCAGAGAATGGGAATTGCTAACCCACCCCCCGGCAACCAGATAAGTAATTTATTTTAGGGCTCTGACAAATAATCACAATATTCCCAAACCTTTAAAAATTAAAATCTTAAATGCCAGAGCCTTATTGTAACAGACTTATCAGCAGTGCAGTAGTCAAACCTACTGTTAATACCCCACCACCAACAAGACTTATTGTATATTTTGTTTTTAACTTTTTCTTTTCCTTAGTCAGATGCTTGATATATTCATCATTAACCTCTAACATTGCATTGTGTTCTAATTCAATATCCTGTAGCTTTCCTATCTGAGTTTTCTGATTTCCAATTACAACATCCTGATTCCCTATCACCTTCTGCTGAGTAGAGGTAAGAGAAAAACAAGAATCTCTAAACCTTAAACATTGCTCCTGCAACTTCTTGGCAACCTCAAAGCTATCCAATTGATTAGCTACCCTCTCCAGAATATGTCTCTCAACACAGATCTTATCTTCCTGACAGTCTGCGGATAAGGGCAACATCAGAACTATCACTATAATTAATTGTAATACTAAATTCATTTTTTAGCTTGTTTATCTCCCTGCTAATCTTGTCAAGGTTCTTCTTGTTATCAGGAATTATAAATTTTAAAGAATCTATCTTATCATACAGAACATTATTCTCGTTGCTCAACTGGTCAAACTCATACTTGAGAACATTTATAGTCTCCTGCATATTGAGCCTGATCTTATTGTAATTGATGTAAGGCTCAGGGTCTTTGCGGAATATTATAATAAAAAATAATATCAGTAGTAGTACGGACTGAACTATAAATACTATATGTGTTGTAGATAACTTCATAGATCATCATCTTGATATGCATCATTGAACTTACTCTGTAAGATCTCATTCTCCGTTGCACTATTCTGAATCTTACAGAATGTTAAAAGTGCATTCATCTTTTTATGGAAATCTTTTATAACGTTCTCTAATAATTCAATCCTCTCTTTTTGTAATGTATTTTCTCTTATTAGTCTTTTTATCTTTTCACTTTTAGTCATTTTATATCTTTTGATTCAATCAGGGTATAGGTAAACTTGTTTCCCCATTGATCTGCTGCTTTATGGCATATTTCCATAAAATCTTCAAAATCATCCGGATCTTGAAATACTTGACATCCTGCACTATATTTATTAATATAAGTTGTGGGTTTATAAGCTGAAGACCTATGAATATTAATTCCAAAATATCCCTGATCTATACTATCCTCATCATAATCATATTGATCATTCTTATTACCATCTCTATAAACTCTCACTTTCCCATTGCGTTGGCATAAGGCTGTATATTTTCCGTTATGTTTATCTATCTTATACACTCCGGAATATTGGTCAGGAACTAATATAGCACAACCACCTCTTGAGTTCATTGGATTATCTATCCAATACAATCCTGGATCTGTTGTAGCGGGCCAACAATGAAAATGCCAGTCAGCACCTAACTTATATGCTATAGTTATATGATCATCATAATGATTAGTAACCCTTCCTTTAGTAGAAGAATTTCTTATACCTACTATATTAACATCATAATTTCCTGAATTAAACCACTTATATTCTTTTTTATGCATAGCATCATGGATCTGCTGTAAAGAATATTTATGTTCAGCTTTATTCATTTCAGTCCATGTCTTTGAACCTACTATACCATCAGGCTTCAAATCATTATCACGTTGATAATCTTTAACAGCTTTTTCAGTCTTTGGTCCAAAATCTCCATCAGCAGTAATACCAAGAATAACCTGAAGCTGCTCAACATACTTTCCTGTACTTCCTAATTTTAGTTGCATAATCTAAATGTTTAGTATGTTAAGAACTCTGAGAATTTCTTAAAGGATGATATCCCATCCGTTCTCTTTTTTCATTTACTAACTTTAAAACATCATACTTAATTAATATCTTTGATTTTGACTTTAAATCAGTAACAAAATCTCTTATTTCAATAGCATCTTTTATGTTTTCATAAACTCCAACGCTTATACTTCTTGATCTTCCATGTCTTTCATTTTTCATGGAAAACTGTACTTGATATGATCCTTGCACAATTTTAATATTTTTCATGATATAATAATTTACTTATCCTTTTTTTTCTTCTTCTTTGACTCTACGTCATACTTGTTTTTGTTTTCTCTTGCTATCTCCAGATTT
>Ga0233413_10000358_pt1 | contig 22218 bp, 36 predicted proteins | sample Na_anoxic_6_MG_FD_189019 | JGI IMG/M metagenome (GOLD analysis project Ga0233413, IMG submission 189019) | Seawater microbial communities from Saanich Inlet, British Columbia, Canada - Na_anoxic_6_MG | ecosystem: Environmental > Aquatic > Marine > Inlet | place: Canada: British Columbia...
AATGTGTATTGTTGTGTTAAAAATGTTCTAGGTGCTTTTATCCAAGCACTAATAGTAATTGCTGATGTTAAACTTTGTATTGATGTAGGACTGCCTATTTCTATATAATCATCAACACCGTCTAATAGTATGCTCTTTGTATTTGCAAAACTTGATGCAGTTGGTACGTCTGTTGAGAATGTACTAAAGTTTGTCATAGTCCCGTCATTGCCTCCCGAACCATTGTCCGTAAGAGTTGGTGCAGTATCTCCATCACCCATACGATACCATAATGTAGGTGATAAACTACTGATGTCATTAGGGACACCGCTATTATAAATAGTTGCTAAGTTTGAAGATTGGTCTGAATCCCAAAATGCAGTTTCATCAACATTGCCATCATAATAACTTGTAACTACCTTACCAATTTGGTCTAACCTATGATTTCCTGCACCTACTTGAGACGTACTAAAAGATGCACCATTTAAAAATATACTAACGTTATTTGAGGAATCTCTAGATATTAATAAATGATTCCACGCTCCGATATTAATATTGTTACCACTACCTTCTGAGAATATATAGGTGCTAAAGTTTATTCTTATTCTAATTTGTGCTACGGTTCTTAGCCATACATAATCACTATTTGCTTGACGCCCAACTAAAAAGCTTGCACCTAAAGCATCAGGCTTTATCCAAAAGGATGTTGTAAACTCATCAGTGTATGTGACTTGAGAAAAGCTAACATAGTCATCAACACCATCTAATAGTATAGACTTTGTATTTGAAAATGGATTAGGCGGTACGTCTGTTGAAAAGGTTGAAAAATTAGTCATTGTTCCGTTATTACCTCCGCTTCCGTTATCTGTCAATGTAGGTGCTGTGTCGCCGTCACCCATTCGATACCAATTAATAGGAGGAGAACTTAAAGCATTTAAATCGTGTACTTGGGCATTATTATATATAGCGCTTACATTTGCAGATTGGTCATCATCCCATATTGCAAACTCATCCAAATTCCCAATGAAGCCATTATAACTACCGCCACCTCTATTTCCAATATATTGTAAAGCACCTTTATATATACCTCCTGTTCCAAATCTCCAATCTGTAGGTACATTAACTTCATTTGCTCCATCTGTAAAACAACGTATTGTAGCATTTGCTCCATTCGGATTCCATATAATTAATATATGGTGCCAATTGTTGTCTAAAACGCCTATAGATAAATTACTTTTAACAGCATTAACATCCATCCATTGAAAACTAGTTCCGGAAACCACCCAAAAAGTATTTTGATTATAATAATCAGCACTAAACAGATATCTATTTCTTGATTGCGAACCTCCTTTTATCCAAAATGAAAATGAAAATTGTCCACCATCTGCTGCTGTAGAACTTGCGCCTAAATCAACATAGTCATCAATGCCGTCTAATAGTATGCTCTCTGTATTTGAAAATGGAGGCGGTGTTGGTGTGCCACCACCCTGTGTGCCTCCGCCACCGCCTATAGCATTTGATATGGATATCTGCATAGGATTATTTTTTAAATGGGAACCTTCGATTCAAAGAGTCTCTACGTGCGTCACATCCACAGTCTTTTCCTGTAGCCTTAGCAACCTTATCAACCACAGCCTTTATTCCTGTAGCCCTTGTAAACTTCTCGATGCTATCACCAAGCCCTCGACTCTTTTGTTTGTGTGCCATTGCTATTATTTTACCGTTTTTTTCTTCTTTTTATAGTTGGATTATCTGTCTTTCCTTCTACCTGCTTTATCTTTGTAACATAATCATCGGATACATATTTTCGTTTCTGTTTGTTTTTTCCTTTTCTTGAGTATGTATCTTTTTGTTTTACAAGTGTTCCGTATTTTGCCGATTCTCTTTCTACCTTTTTATCGTAATCTGATTTATAGACATATTCTTTCTTCTTCTTAGGCTTCTTCTCATCACCATATGTAGGTGCTAACGGGTTTGCTAAATCTCTTTTATATACCATTAGTTATTTATTTTTAACTACAGCTATTTTTAGTTATTCTTTTATTCTGTCTTGCTGTACCACAATTGGGGTCGACTCTGCCTTTTCTGTTTTTACTACCCATTTGAGAATCTTTTTTCCCTAAACCTATTTTTCTTAATGCTGTTTTTCTTTTAGTCTGTCTTTGTTCCTTAGTAAGATTTCTATTTTTAAAAGACTTAGCTCCCTCTTTCTCCAATTTCTTTTGCTTCTTTTCTTCGGCTTTCTTTTTAATGTACTCCGGGTTAACTCCTCTCTTTTTAGCACGTTCAATTTTCTTGTCAAACTTAGAAGATTTTGATTTTGGAGCTTTTTCTACAGTTGTCTTTGTAGTTGTCTTTGCTCTATCTATTGAACCTGAACGGGCTTTATCTGCTTGCCTTACAGACATTCCACGAAGAGTTCTTGTATTTGTAGTTGTAGTTGTCTTCTTCTTCTTCTTCTTAGGCTTGTCATCATTAAACTGTGTTACTGCTAAGGGTTGTGATATTCTATATGCCATTAGTCCTTTCTTTTAGTTCTTCGTTCGTCTCTCTTTTTTAATCTCTTGGCTCGTGACTGCGCCATCTTGTCAGTACCAATCTTGTTACCAAAAAATAAACCACCTATTGCTGCTAAACCTTTTCCAATCATCGCACTACGAGGAGCATTCTTTTGGTCACCTACTTTATCTCCGGGTCCAAAGGTTTCTGCTAACGGGTTTGCTAAGTCTCTTTTATATGCCATCTTATATATTTTTAAACATTAACTTACTAAGGAACTTATTCCAAGTTCTCTTGCACCACAATCCCATTGCGATGATTTTATTTCCTAACCATACTAAAGCTCTTCCCATCACTTACAAACCTTTTAGCTCTTGCTTTAATTTCTTCTTATCAATTTTCGCTTTTATTTTTTCCTGTTTTTTAGCATACTTCTCTTTATTCAAGCTTCTTTTTGTTGTTACAGTATTCTTTTTTGCTACGTTTCGTGCCTGTCTTTTTGATTGATTGGATGTGTTGTTATCTAAAGCTTGAGAAGTTAAACTTGATGCTGTGTTCATAGCATCAGAAGCTGCTTTAGCGGCAGTCTTTCTTTTTCTTATTCTTTTAACTTCAGTACCGTTAGCTTTAACGCTCTTGGTTTTTGTAACAGTCCCATCTTTTTTAGATTTCGACACATCAACTTTAACGCCTCCACTCTTTACTGAAGTGGCTGTCTTAGTTGGACCCCCAAAGAAATTTGTAGGAGGTGTAGGAACGTCCGGTCTATTACCTGTTCCACCACCAATCTGTGATTTCATACCGTTTAAGCTTGATGGTAATTTTTTAAATGTAGATTGTTTTACTGCTTGCTGAAAGCTTTTACTTGGTTTATACTCTGCAGCTTTCTCAAGAGCATTCATTTTCTTTTTTGGTGGGTATGCCATAATGTTTTGTTTTACTTTACAAATATACTAATATTTTCCTTGACGATTTTTTGGTGAGCTCTTTGTAGAGCCACCCTTTCCCGCCCATAGGTTCTTACAGGACCAATACCTTGCAGTGAGTTTTGACTTGGCGGTGTTGCACTTGTGTCGTGCCTTAAATGACTTGCGAGCTGCCGGTGAATAGTTGTGACCATAACCCTTAGCACCAAAATGAATCAGCTTCTCCTTGCCACCTTCACAGGCTTTCACCATCTTCTTCTTGCCGGGTCTGTCTGATGCAGAAACCCGATTGCATTTCATCTTACTTTTTTCTGCCATAGCTATTTTTTCTTCTGACAGACTTAACTTTCTTTCCGCCTGCACCCTGCTTCCCTATTATCTTTTTCTCTGCCTGCTTCTTTTTTAGAGTAGACTTCGACATCTCTGATTTAGTTACGGGTGTCTTTGACGACACTCTCTTGGAAGGTCTACAGTATTCACTCTTGTTGCCTGTCCCACAGGGTTTACCTGTACGGGTATCAATCCACTTTTCTTTACCCCACCTCTTTAGGTTTGAGCCTGCTTTTGATTTTTTAACAATACCCTTCTTCTTACGACACTTAGCTGTAGCCTGTGCTGCACGAGCTGACCACTTTTTATAGCGGCGCATAATCTTTCTATAGCAGGCATCTTTAGCCATTACTTAGCATTAAATCCTTGAAACTTTGCTAAGCCCGTTATGTTTACACGAGATTTTCTAGCTCTACGTTTTTTTTTGTTGGCGGCTCTTTTGTCTTTTCTTTCTGCTATCCTTTCCGCACGAGTAGCCTTAGTCATATTCTCAAGACGCTCAAGACGCTCAATGACTTTGTTCTTAAACGGAACCTTGTCCTTATCCTCTTTGTTGTTAGATTCCTTGTCAGCCATATTATATTCTCTTATTTTTACCAAAAAAACCTTTACCTTTTTGGATAGCGTTGTTATTTCTTCTTCTACCTCCGCCTCCTGTTTTAGAAAAGTTAAATTGAATCCCTCTTCTTATAGGTTTATATCCCCCTTTTGGTTTTGGAGATGAATTATCTTCAGCTTCAATAACTACTTTATCAACACTTTTTTTAGTTTTTTTAGTTTTTTTTGCGGGCGCGTATTTAACCTTTTTCTCTTTTGGTTTAGGGTTGGCATCAGCCTTAGCTTTTAAATCAGCAGATATTTTTTTCTGCAATATCATATCTGATTTCTTCTGTTCTTTTGTTCGATTATCCTTTGGAACAGTAGGCTTAGGGGTTGGGTCGCTCTTAACACGCTTTGGCTTTTTTACAGTTTTTATAACGACATCACCACTCCGCTTTGTTCTTCTCTTAGTAACAGAACCGTCCGAGTTAGTTGTACGCGTTACACGTTTTTTATTTTTCTTATTATCTTCCGGGTCATTGGCAGTATTGCTCCTTGATTGGATATTATCAACCGCCCTGTTCTTGAATGAATAACTATCGTAATCCTTAGCCATAACTTTTTTATCTTTACACAAAGTTACTAAAATTAAATTTATGCCTGTTGATGATTATCTTAAGTATTGGAGAGTGGTCCGGTACTTTGTAAAAGCAAAATACAATATCACTCAAGGAGAGCTTGAGATGCTACTGTTCCTAAAAACAGAGGGATACTTCTCTAAGGATAAGTTCGATGAGTTCGATGAGCTACTAAGTTGGAGCGTTAATCGTTTTGACAAACTAAAACGTGATGGTTGGATAGAGGTGTTCAGAAAGAACGACGGTAAACGAAAAGCCCTGTATCAGCTTTCATTCAAATCTAAAAGATTGTTGAACTCCGTGTACAAAAAGTTAAACGGTGAGGAGATACCAACCTCACCATCTAAGAATCCTATGTTTAAGACTAAGGTGTCATACACAGATAAGGTGTACAGGAATATGATAAAGGAGATGAACGCGTTTATAAAACAACAACGATACGAATAGTTATTTTTTTAATAGTCTATTTCTATATGAATCTGACTTATCTGCTTTCATATATAATTTATCACCCTTTTCCATAGCTTTCCCTCTCGACTTACTTATACGCTTATTTTTTAGAGCCGCCTTTCCCGTAGCCTTTTCCGTAATTTTTGCCTGTTTTTTTTCTAACCTATCAGCTTTATCGTAAGATTTTTGACTTCTTTCTGCTAATCTTCTAACCTTCCTTGATGGTTTATTTTTTGCATCAGCAGCAAGTCTCTCTTGAGCCGCTTTACGTTTAGATAAAACCTTTTCGAATTTTTCACTTGTCTTTGCCTTAGCCATTTTCTTTCCTGACTTAGCCACCGTCTTCTTATCTATCTCAGAAGCACGAGCTTTTTGTCTCATACCCTTATCAAGCTTACCTTTACCTATATTCTTCTGACCTCTTGCTCTTAATCTTTCTGACCTTGATGGTTTATCATCCGGGTCATTTGCAGTGTTAGTCCTTGATTGAATATTGTCAACCGCCTTGTTCTTAAATGCGTAGCTATCGTAATCCTTTGCCATAATAATCTTTTTACAAAGATAATAAAATTAAATAACCACTACCACGTCGCGTTCTTGTATGATTGTGTACTGCTCACCCTCAATCATCATTGTGTAGCACTGACGCTTGTCAAAGTAAATCTCATCACCCTCGTTGATAATAGACACATCTGTGCCCGGCTTAACAACTGTAGCTTTATGGTATCTGAAGGCACTTGCATCCTGTGCGGATAATAATAGTCCGGAGTCCGTCTTTACTTCTTCCTCTATCAAGCTTACGATTATATGTTTTCCGATTGGTTTCATTCTAATAATTTTTTAATAAGACTAATGCTAAAATAGTTCCGACTATTGCAAGATAGAACAACCCTCCCCATATAGCGTACCGAAGAATAGTTTTTCTATTGCCTACTCCCTTCTTATATATTTCTTTTATACTCGCGCCTAAATCAGCATCGTTGGGATTTAGCTTTATAAGCTTCTTGATTAACTTATCTCTCATTCTTTCTCGTATGAACGTGCCATAGTCACAATGGCATCTGTTGATAATATGGTTACTGCAACACTGACCGCATTCTGTAATGCACTGCGTGTTACCTTCAGCGGGTCAATGACACCCATCTTGTACATATCTCCCCAATCTCCTGTCTTCACGTTTAAGCCATAGGTTGAATTACCTTCGTTAACTTTGTAAAACATTTTGTTATCTAAACTTGCGTTTTTCCAAATTTGCCAAAGAGGTTCACTAAGACAATCAGCTAACATCATTCCCGCAACAGTGTCATCTTGAGATAATGCTTGTTTATATAAAGCAAGCCCTCCACCCGGTAGTATTCCTTCTTCTAATGCTGAGCGTACTGCACAAACCGCATCATCTACTCGGTCATACAATTCCTTCTGCTCAAGGTCCGTGTTACCACCAACATAGATGACACCGATGCCACCCGTTAGTGAGGCTATACGCGAAAGGATAAACTCCCTGTCAGCTTTTTTCTTAGTCAGACTATGTGCAGCAGTTAATTCCTCAACACGTTTCTTGATGGTCTCATCATTATCTTCGTTCTCATCCTTAAGGATGACCGTCGAGTCCCTCCCAACTATCACCTTGGAAGCGTGACCCAAATCGCTAAATTCAATTAGACTCAAGTCATCCCCTGTTTTCTCTGAGAAGTATGTAGCACCAACACTCAATGCAATGTCCTGCATCAGCTCGTGCTGCCTGTACCCAAAGTTGGGTGGCGGTATAGCACAAACCTTTAGGTTGTTCTTCATAACGTTAGCCGCTAAAGTATTTATCACCTGCTTAGCAACAGGAGCAATAATCAATAGCTTCTTGCCTTCCTGTATGATTGGTTTCAATACCTTCTCTATCTGTAGGATGTTGCTGACCTCTGCATCTGATACCATAATGTAAGTGTCGTCAAGGACACTCTCATCTTTCTTTTGGTCATTGACAAACAGGTCGGTCAAGTATCCCCTGTCTATCTTTATACCATTGGTAGTCTCATAATATGTTTCCGATGTCTGTGAACGCTCAACTGTAACGACACCGTCCTTGCCAACTCTTTCGTATACGTCGGCTATGGTATCCCCGATACTCTTGTCGTTGTTCGCTGAGATAATCGCAACGTCCCTAAGCGTTTTCGAATCTACATCCTTTGACATCTTCTTTAATCCCTCTACTATCTCTTTCGTTTTCTCTACAAGCATACGCAAAACTTCCGTCCTGTTAGAATCTTTCATACGCTTAGTACCCGCTTTTACAAGTGCCTCGGTCAACACTATCGCTGTCGTGGTTCCATCACCCGCTGAGGTAGCTGTCCTATCTGCTGCTTCCTTCATCATACGAACCGCAAGGTTCTCGATTGGGTCCATTAGACTAATAGACTTCGCTACTGTTACTCCGTCTTTCGTTACCGTAATCCCGTGTGTGTGGTCCGGTGACTCTATGAGCACAGTGTTACCCATAGGTCCTAACGTACTCTTTACTGCTTTAGAAATTTTTGTGATACCGGAGATGAGCTTGTCTCTCCCCTCTGTGCCGAACTCTAAGTCCTTTGGCGAATAACCTTGATTCATTTGTATTTGATTTAATTTGAAACAAAGATAATATATTATTTTAACAATTACACAATGTAGACTTTTTCGCTCCCTACTCTCTCTCTCTCTCTTTATTATTATTATTAAACGTTTGTCTGTATAGAAAGAAAAGTTAACATCTTAACATTTAGTATTGATTATCAGTTAGTTAGATTCTAAAAGTCAACACAAAGTCAACATTAGGTTAACACAAGTATTATAATTTAGAGCATAAAAAAAGAGGACCGTAGGAGAGTCCTCTTTAAACTTAGGTAATAATGGGTATGTGTGTACCCGAATCATCAAACACTAACTTACCTAAAACATCTTTTTAATATTCTTTCGCATCTCAGCCACATCCATTCCGTCTGCTATCATAGAAGCTTTCTCTGAAGACTTCATAGCCTTACGCATCTTTGCCATTTTGCATAATCCTGTCTGTAAGGGTGGTGCGTTATTTATAAGTCTACCATTCTTGATGGTGTAATCACTGTCTATTAAATCTCTGTATGTTGACATAGTTCTACTAATATAGGGTTTATTTATCAAAGGTACAAATTTTTTTTAGATGCCCATAGTATTTGGGTTCTATGCCGCGCGCGCCGTGCCACCCCCTCGCCGGAACCGACCTGTGACCTGTATGGGGGGTGCTGAATCCCTGTCCGCACTCCCGTTTTTTTGACGTTTTTGTACGCGTTATGCTTAATGATAAATAACCTGCTATGCTCCGCCCCGTATACGTTACCGCTCGCTCGTTACATATACATTGTTGCCTGTTGTTTCCCCTGTGCCCTCCGCCCCTGCGCCCTGTCCCCTGTCTAAGTGTCCTCAACGACACTGAGAAAGCAAGCAACAAGAGATGTTGCTATACCTCTGCGCCTTGTGTACACTGCCCAAACAAATGAACGTGAATGTATCGCGCTCTTATCTATATAGAATCACGCGCCAAAGAATGAACAAACAAGATTTTTTTTTCGTCCTGTATCCCTTGCTGTTACTACGCCTCAAGAATCCGACAAAAATTATTTTACTTTTATAGTAGATTTATTCAACTATTGTAGTAACTTAGCAATATGAAAGACACAACGATACACGCCGAAAACACACCTAAAACGCTGAGCGTCAGCAAGTTAGGTCAATTCTCACTGTATCTGAGTGCAGGCAATCAATACTTACTAATTAAAACTTAAAAAAAATGCCGAATTCAAACAATGTTTATGCAGAACTATTCGCAAACGTTACAGCGTTCAATGTAACTGAAATCAGAACACATCTTGCAACGATGGACCGCCACGGGCTGAACAAGATGAAGGTGTCTATCTTCAAATTAGGACCGCAATTCGATAAAGCCCTAACGTGGTACAACAGCGCAGAAGGTCAATCAGAGATGGACGAAAGCGGGGCACATTTCAACGACGTTGAGCAGTTCTGTGTATCGTTCGCAGGCAAATCTAAAGGATGGGTTTACAAGTGCAGGAAAGCATTTCTGTTCTGCGAGGCTAACGAGGACGCATTAGATGCATTCTTAAGTTACGTGAAACGCAATAAGGAAGAGGGATTTGCAAGCGAGACATCTCTGTCTGTTGAGATGTTCAACAAATGGACCGCAAACGAATGTCCTCCTGTATTCGTTCCAACAGCGGAAGCAGAACCAACAGCAAGCGAAAGCGAAAGCGCAGATGCTGAAGAAGGCGAAACGGAAGAAAGCGAAAGCGGAACGTTTATAACCATTTCAATGAAGGCTGTTACAGGTAACAGAGGAGCCACAATCCGAATCGATATGGAAGGAAACGTATTGCAGGCAGATGGTGACCTAAGCGCTCTTAAATCGAGTATCGGCGAAATCTACCGAACAGCACTTTCAGAGCATTAAAACACGAACGCAGTGTCCTCAGCGACACTGCCCGTCCGAGAGTGAGCACTCTCGCTGATGAGACCAAAAGGTCGAAACGGAATTAAAACTTAATAAAACTTACAAAATGAGAAACGGAATTCAATTTACTACTGACGGTCAGTACGGACGTAACGAGGTGAGAGGCTATCACGGGAGCCCTCGTCACGAATTTAAAACGAGCGCGGCAGCATCAGACATCGCAGGGCTAAAAACACGTCAGCCAAGCAGCGAGTTAGTAACAGCACAGAATGAAGCAAGATTTAGAATTGGAATGGAGATTGAGAAGAACTCAATGACACGTTCATCTATAAAAGAATACCCGCTGTTCAAAGGCTTTGAAAGAGATTCTACCTGCGGTGGTATTGGTGGTGGTGGTGGTATTGAGGCAATCACTCACGTCCTCCCATTGTTACCTAAGTCACATTGGAGAAGCAAAGTGTTCAATATGTTTCACGAGGCGGAAAGAGTAATTGAGGACAGCCACAGCCCATCAGATGCTTCCTGCTCAACGCATACACATCTTTCTGTTGCTACAATGAATGGAACTGAACTTCTTGAGGCTGTACGTCCATACAGCGGAATAATTTATGCGCTGTTTAGATACAGGTTGGCGAATTACTACGCACTTGGAAATCCTTTCTTAAACACTACCGAAGGCTATGGTTGTTCGTCTTGGGAGTGCGGAACCAAATATTGTGTAGTGAAGAATACAGGACACGGAATCGAATTCAGATTGCCGTCGCGCATCAAATCTGTTAAGGGTATGATTCGCAGGTATGAACTCTTCTTCGAACTTGTAAACTTTGGTGTTAATCACGCAGGAAAGAGTCACGCATCTTTTCTAAAAAGAATCACCCCAATCATTAAAAGAATGTACGACACGCAAGAAGAGGTTGACAACATCCTTACCCTAGCAAAGGCTTTTCAGAAGGCTATCAACAACAACAGAGTATGCGCTGTGACACGTGAATGGTTCGAGGGTGACCATATCAGACATCAAAGAAGCAGAAGAGATGGCGATATGTCTTTGTTCTATACTAGGGCTCTTGCAAGAGAAACAGGTAACAGGTACAGAACCAACGAGGAGATAAACAGCTTAATCTGACAGCATCAGAGAGTGTCCTCAGCGACACTCTCCCTGTCCGCAGGTGTGTGCCTGCGCTGATGAGTCCAAGAGGACGAAACAGGAACTTTAAAACTTATAAGATGGAAAATTTAAAATTTGATTTACTATGTATGTTCGCGGTAGTATGCGGAGGATTTACTCTCCTGTCAATAGAGCAGGCGATACACTTAGATTGCAATGGTTTGCTTATCCTTGCAGGGATTACTTTATTAATCACGTGGATGTTCATTTACCAAGCATCACTAGAGAGTAGAAACAGAAACAAAAACAAATAAGATGAGACACGACACAGAGACAAAAGTAGGCTTCGGAATTGCGGTAGTGATATTGATAATCGCATTCGGAATGCTTTTACAAGTTTTTAATTCAGTTGAGATAGCAAAGAGAGACCAACAAAGATTGGATAACATAATAAAAAACAAATAGATATGGAGAACTTAGTTAAGGTATATTTTGAGAGCGAGAGTCACGCAGAATTAGTGGCTACATTTGAAACGGAAGAGTTATACATAACCTGCCTACCTGCACTGCAGAAAGAAGCACTAAACCAAAGGATGATAGTGACGGAGAGCATAGGAGAAAGCAATGGAAGAAGATACAGGTCTGACAACACGGTTGTATCTGAAGAAGAATACCAAAGAAAAATAGCGGGCAGGGATGAAGATAACTACTCCTTAGATTAATATAATGCAGGCAGTGTCCTCAGCGACACTGCCCCGTATCAACGTGTGTGCGTTGACTGATGATACCAAAAGGTTGAAACGGATTAATTAACTTTCATAAATTCAAACACTATGAAAACATTAACAAAGATTGAGTTAACACTCATCGCAATTACACCCATCGCTGTAGGATTCGGCGGGTTCACGATTGCCCAAGTATTATTGGGCACGTGGTAGAGAGACAATTCTACTACCACATAACCTGCACGCGCAGGTTGGGAGATTGGAGAGGGATATCCCTCTCCGCTCACTCCAAGTGGGAAGCCATAGACAAGGCGTTTACAATTCTCAGACAGGAATATCCTACACTGCAAAGAAAAGAACTAACAATAAAAAAACTAAAGTAATGACAGAACTAGAATACGATAACTTTCCGCAGGAAGTTAAAGCAATAGTAGATACCTACGATGACAATGAGAATCTATATGAGGAGTGTCATCGAATACAAAAAGAACTTGAACATATAGGATGGACGTGTGACTATGGATTAGATGGAGAGGTCTATTACGTAAGACCGACCAATCCAATACAGGCTCAATTAAAATTCAGAATGCCGAACGGAAAAGATAAGTACGTGACCAAGACATTCAATGATAAGAAACATATGCGCGCATACATAGACAAGGTATGCCGACAAGAAGACTGTTTCTTGGATGAGGCTTGGTACTAATGCAGGCAGTGTCGTCAACGACACTCCTTATTTAGAATGATTCTAAATTAGCACTCAGATTAGGAATTGTCAAATTTATGTCATATACTTGTATAAATCATTAACAAAAACACTATGAAAAAAGTAAACGAGGTAAAAAAAGTAGGAGACAAAATCACATTCAACTATGGTGGTCTCAAGGGTACTAAAGAGCACACGATTAAGAAGGTGGTCGTACAAGAAGACCGTAACAGGTTTAAGTATTGGGTATCCAAGACACGTTCTATATTGTTTCCTATAGAGGAAGAGGTTAGAGTAATAACAGGTGGCGGTTGGATTGAACTTTAAAGATAAACAAAAACACTATGAAAGACTTGAAAGACGTAAAGCACGTGAACGAAATCAGAACTGCTACAATGGAACAGGTTCAGCATTGGTTGACTCAATGCAGACAGGTTCAGCAGATGACAATGAGAGAACTGTGGGATAGAGAGTCTGAATTAAAAGATAAACGAAATAATTAAACTGAAGTAAGATGAATAAAGAAATTAAATTAACAATAGAAGAAATATCAACCGCTATTCAAGGCAGTGAAAGTGTAATCGAAAGAATTGATTACCTAAAAGAAATCTTAGAGGAAAGACGTAAGCACCTAGAGGATGAGCATATGGGGTGTGAGGAAGAGTATGCAATCAAAGACGTGATGAATCTACTCGACCTAGTAAAGAATCGGTCTGAGGAAGGTTATGACCAAGAGATAAGCACATTCTTTAGAGGAGATACAACAGAAGTCTCTGAGTTTATATCAGAGTTTAGATTGCTATTGGGTAGACACGTTAGTATAGACTACGGAAAATCAAAGAAACATATGTCTCATTTTGATGACTCGTGGTTGATATCAGCAGTAGTATCAGATAATGAGATAAAGAAGTTTAATCTTGAAATGGATTGGATGATATAGGTAAACAAGCAGTCACCTACACAAGCACTGCTTACAAACAGGGTTCGGTGTCGCCAACGACACTGCCCACAAAACTAAATAATTATGTGTGTAATTATCGTAAAACAAAAGAACAAACCACTATCGCGTGAGGTGGCTAAAACAAGCGCAAGAAAGAATCCTCACGGACTTGGTATCGTATGGCTCGACACGTTCGAGTTAACACGTCACGAGTCTAAGGAGTACGGTGTACTGACATCAGATGAGAACAAGGACCGCCCATTCATAGCGCACTTCAGATACGCTACGGTTGGAAAGATATCCAAAGAGAACACGCACCCATTCATATGTGGAGCGCAGACGGATGAACTTCTGATGATGAACGGAACGGTTGCAGGTTACGGCAACAAGGAGATGACTGACTCGCAGGCATTGGCTAACGAAGTCGGTGGTATACCAAGACAGGATTGGAAAGAGCACCTGAAAGTAAAGGATGTAAACGCACCTAACTATTGCAGGTTCGTATCAATAAATATGCGGACTCGTTCGTTCCAAATCTACAACAGAGAATTGTTCACGTATCACGACGGTGTGTGGTTCTCGAAGGCAAACGTCTTGGAGACAAACGTCATTGCAGTATACGGTACACTAAAGAAAGACTACAGCAACTACTATCACTATCTTAGAGGCTCAAAGTATGTAGGCGGTGGTACAACTAAAGACAAGTATCCCCTAATCAAAGACGGACTTCCTTATATGGTCAACAAGAAGGGTATCGGACATAATGTTGAGGTTGATGTGTTCAAGGTTACAGATGAGGTATTCAAAAAGATAGACGGTCTTGAGGGGCACCCTCAATGGTACAGACGTGAGCAGATACCTGTTCTTGTCAAGGGTAAGAAGATTGTTTGTTGGTTGTACTTCAATCCAAAAGAACTCAAGCCTCATCACAAATTCTTAAAGACATACACGCAGGAAGACAGACCTTACAAGGGTTATTCGTTCGACTATACCAAGACGTACAGAACTCCTGTAACAAAGCCTGCGGTCACAAGGATTGCAGACCTGTTCGACGACTGCAATGCAGACGATACAGGCACAGGGTTCAACGCGCTAAAGCAGTGTACCAATCTAAAGTGCAACGAAAACAACTTCGCATTCGACGGTTGGGGTAACTACTACTGCGAGACCTGTGGAGAATGGTACTCGTAGTCAGAATTATTAATCAAAAACAAATAAAATGAATCAAGCAGAATTATTATTAGAATTACAATCACGTTGTGAAACGCAGACATTGAAAAGAGATTTACAAACAATAAGTGAGAACCTATTTGAGAAGATAAACCACACTATACTGACAGACCTTATGTGTCTATTGGTAGAGAATGAGCAATCACTTATTGACGAGGGTATAGAGTAGTCAGATTTTAGTAAGTTTTAGTCTGACTCAAAGGGGAGTGTCGTCAAAGACACTCCTCCCGTATCGGGATGTGTGTCCCGGCTGATGATTCCTAAAGGATGAAACGGAAACTTTATAAAAAATTTAATACAATGTTTAGGACAATTATTTTTATATGCCTGTTGATGAAAGGACAGGTCGAAAGAATGGGGGAAGAGAGTAACGACGGAAGAAAACTTTACACGTTGACTATTGATACCCCGGACACACTGTTCAAGTATGAGCACGTATACAAGGAAGAGATTTACCAATACATAAAGACAGGTAAGTTTGAGTACAACGATTTTTTAACAGACGAAAACCAATAGAGATGGGTAACGCAACTAACATAGCAGATTGGATAGAACATTGGGATAGTTTTGACTACGGGCTGTACATAAAAATACTACAGGCAAAGAACAACGGAAAATAGTTTGGGGTGGTTTGGAATGAGAGCCACCCCAAACTTTATCAGTGTCGTCAAAGACACTATAAATTTATTACAAAAAAGATTAGGAATTGTATAATTCTTTTCTTATATTTGTTTTATTCAAATACAATTAAATGATACAACTAATAAAAGCAAAGGGTGATGTCACTGACAACTTTACAGCAGACACACTAAAAGAAAAACAAGATGCGGTAGGTGGATACATAGAGGTGGTCGCCACACGCAAGGGCAAGGTGCTCATCGTAAATGAGGAGGGACTTATGAAAGGTCTGAAGAGAAACAAAAAGGCTTCAGAGATTGCAGGTTTCGATATCGTTGGCGATGTCATATGCTTAGATGAAAAGGACTACCACAAATTTTTAAAATAAAATCAAATCAAATGAAAGCGATTTATCAAAAACAAATCCTCGCAGAAAAGATGCGAGTAAACGTAAACAGCGGTATGGTTCAGCGACTGCAAAGACTACAGGACAATAACGAAAACATAACCCGTGGTGTCTTCAACGACACTGCTCAACTTGTAACTTCGGATTACTTTAAAAAGAACTATAAGGGTAGTGTAAACTCAGACGCACAGACCGTTATGACCTACCTTGACGGAGAGTATATTGAATCTCTAAAAACAGGTGAGTGGATTACAACTATAGGCGGTCTTCCATTCAAGAGCAAAGACTTCAAGACTGTAGAAGAAAAGTTATGGGATAATTTTAAACTAAAACTAAAGTAATATGTCAACATTCAATGAATACGCCAATAAGATATCAGAGGTATTCGACGTGCCCAAAGAAAGAATATTTACCAAGACGAAGGTCAAGAGAGTATCAGATGCGAGACAATCTTTGTACTACCTGTGTCACGTTAAGCCTATGACTATGGCTTACATCAGGGACTATATGTCAGAGAATGGGTACAATGTAGCGCATTCGTCAGTGCAGTACGGAATCGCACAGACAAAGAAGCGAATGCAGGAAGACGATTCATTCAAGGAGATGATAAACTTTCTAATATAATGTATACCCTACAAGAAATATGGGAGCAGGCAAAGAAAGATACATTCGCATCGAACCTTGACTCAGCAGGATACCAAGCGCGCATAGTATATGGGTGCAGAATTGTTTGTGATGATGCAACAGGAGAGATACAGGTCTATAATACAGGCAAAGGTGGAGACTACTATAAGAGGATAGAAAATATAGATGTATTCTTGAATAATGGTTGGAGACACGGATGTTATGAGGTATCTTTGAGTAACTACAGGGATAAGTTAGACAGAATAGAAAAACTTATAAGGAATGAGATGAACGGTAAAAAGAATCCTAAACAGATTCAGTCTTACAAAACTCAAAGACAGAGCGTGTTAAATAAGTACGCAGAATTAATGGTTAAACTAAATAAAATAAAATAAAATGGCTAATGCTAAAAAGAAATCAGTGTTTGAGACACTGAACGCAATCAACGTCAATGGACGTACAGAAACAAAGAATAATCTAACGTATTTGTCTTGGGCTTGGGCTTGGGCAACAGCAAAGGAACACTATCCTGAGGCTACGTATACAATCTATGAGGATGCAGATGGTGTGTTCTATCACAGAGACCACAACTCTGCGTGGGTAAAGACCGGGGTTACAATCGAGGGTATCGAACACATCGAGTACCTACCCGTAATGGACTTCCGTAACAACTCAATCGAGTTAGTAAAGATTAAGTCTACAGACGTTAACAAGTCGATACAACGTAGCCTTACCAAGGCACTTGCTCGTCACGGACTTGGACTGTATGTATACGCAGGAGAGGACTTACCTTCAACAGAGAAGGAGAAATCCGAACCAAAGAAAGTACCTACTAAGTCAGATAAAGTGTCGTCAGCGACACCAAAAATACCGGGGATACCGAAAGGGAAATGGGATGATTTTGTTCTGTACGTAACAGCCAACAAACATATGGGTTACAAACAACTCGTATCAAACATTGAGGCTAAGTATACCCTTACTGAAGGTCAACTCAAGGAAATCAAAAAAATAACAGAGTAATGAGCAACGTTATAGAACTACTCCGTGATGACCAAGAGTATTACGGAGGGGTAGGTAAGCAATACCTATCCAACTCAGACATTGGAACATTGCTAAAGAACCCCGAAGAATACGGGGTTTCACGTCCCGATAACAAGAATTTTGCAGAGGGTAGATACTTTCATCAGCTTATTCTTGAACCGGAGAAGGCTAAGGAGACACACATCGTGGACTTCGCAAGCCGTAACACAAAGGGTTACAAGGAAGCCTGTCTTGATATGAACCTTGAGGTATTGCTACTGAAGAAGGAGGCAGACAACATAGAGAATCTTGTATCAAGAATGAACGGTAATCTTGACTTCTTCGAACTCATATACCACAAAAAGAATATCTATGAGGTCCCTAATATTATGACATACTCCTCGGTGATTGATGACAACCATTCAGTTACTCAGTGGAAAGGGAAGGCAGACATCGTTGGAAAAGATTATGTCATAGACCTAAAGACCACATCAAACATTGATGACTTCAAGTGGAACGCAAGGAAGTACAACTACGATAGTCAAGCATTCATTTACAGCAGGTTGTTCGGTAAGCCGATGATGTTCTTAGTCATTGAGAAGCAGACAGGCAGAATGGGAATGTTCACAGGTAACGATGACTTCTATATAAGAGGACAAGAAAAGATGCACAGAGCAATAGAGGTGTACCACAAATTCTTTTCTAAAGAAGCAAAGGTTGACATCAAGAACTACTACGTCAAGGACGAGATATAATTTTACAACTCACGCAGGGTGTATCCGATGTATCGTGTGTGGGTTTATTTTCTAATCATCGGAATCAAATACTATAATATGGCAGAAGAAAAAATTTTTGCAGACGGATTTGTCTTTAAGAGACAAGAAACAAACACAGCCTTGATACCATTGGCTCCAACCGAACCTAATCACTTTGTCTTAGGAAGACTAAGCGTAAAGACTGAGGATGCTATTGCTTGGCTTAAACAACATAGCAACGAGCAAGGTTGGGTAAGTATCAACGTAAAGCAATCCAAAGGAGGAAACTTCTATTGTGATTTGGATACTTGGGAACCAAAGAAGCAGGACGTAAAAGAACCTGCACTGAAGGATGCACCTGCGGAAGACCTACCGTTTTAAATTGGTCTGCTTATTGGTTAGAAATAGAGTGTCGTCAGCGACACTCTTTTTTTCCCCAATAGTATGTCAAGTTTTTTTCTGTATATATTTTATTATTTCTTTTATTTTATTATTATTATTCTTAATACAAGAGAAAAAAGTTAACATAGTATACAACTCACTGATAATCAGAGAGAAACTTAACACAAAGTCAACATCAACTCAACACTAACACTAACAAAGATGACAGATTACAGGATAACTATATTCAAAAACATTAAAGAAACGGACACGCCGTTTCATAGACCTATTGCCTCTATCCTTGATAGGATAAAGGGTGGAGCAAACAGGGAACTTGTTAAACGTATCAGACTTGAAACAAAAAAGGCAGAGCGTAACGAACTAAAGAAACAACTTCCCGCTATTTGCTTCAGCGGTATCTTCACTAAGAGAAGCGATGCTTCCATACAGGAGCACAGTGGATTGATATGCTTGGACTTCGACGGATACGAAAAGAAAAAGGATATGCTACAGGACAAGGAGCAGATGACAAGAGACAACTTCGTATACTCGGTGTTCATATCTCCCTCCGGAAGAGGACTCAAGGTTCTTGTTAAGGTTCCACAGGACACAGACAATCACGTTAACTATTTCAACTCGCTTAAGAATCACTTCGACAATTCACATTTTGATGTGACGTGCAAGAACCTGTCTCGTGTGTGCTACGAATCTTACGATGCACTTCTGTACATAAATGAGAACTCTTCTGTATGGGATAAGATTGATGAGAGAGAGTATCAAGAGAAGAATACATACAGAGATGCACCCACAATACCAATCACAGATGAGAATAAAATTGTGGACATACTTCAGAGATGGTGGGAAAAGAAATACCCGATGAACGAAGGGCAAAGAAACCATAACTGCTACGTACTTGCGGCAGCGTTCAATGACTTCGGTATCAATAGGAGTCTTGCTAAGTATGTACTGAACAAGTACATATCAGATGACTTCACTGAACGTGAGATAGTCAGAACGATTGACTCAGCATATGCGAACACTCAGAACTTCGGAACTAAATACTACGAGGACGAGGACAGACTAACCTCAATCAAAGTAAAGTTAAGGAGGGGTGCATCAAAAAAAGAAATCCGGAATCAGTTAGCCGAGTCGGACTTAGATTCTGAGACAATAGACTCAGTATTACAGAGGGTAGACGAAGAGAATAAAGAGCAACAGTTTTGGTCTAAGAGTGAGAAAGGCGTTATAAAGATTACTCATATACTCTTCAAGCAATTTTTAGAGGACAATGGATTCTATAAGTATTGTCCCGAAGGTGGAAAGAACTATGTGTTCGTTAAGGTAACCAACAACCTCATCGACCACACAGATGAGAAGAGCATCAAGGACTTTATATTAAACTATCTGATAGAGCTTGATGACATCAGCATATATAATTACTTCGCCGACCAAACAAGATTCTTTAGAGAGGAATTTCTTACACTGCTGTCAACGATTGATATTTACTTCATTGAAGACTCCAAGGAATCATCGTACCTGTACTACAGGAACTGCGCCATAAAGATTACTAAGAATGAGGTAACGACTCTTGATTACTTAGACTTGGGTGGTTACGTTTGGAAGGACCACGTGATAGACAGGAACTTCTCCGTGTGTGGTACAACTGAAGACTTCAGTTATAGAAAGTTTATCAGTAACATATGTAAGAACAACGAGAGCAGGATTGCATCAATGGAATCCACGATAGGATTTATGATGCACGGATACAAGAACCTGTCTTACTGTCCTGCTATCATACTTAATGATGAGGTTATATCAGACAATCCGGAGGGTGGTACAGGCAAGGGGTTGTTTATGAATGCGCTGTCCAAGATGAAGAAGGTAGTTACGATTGACGGAAAGTCATTTGCATTCGAGCGTTCATTTGCGTACCAACTTGTGAGTGCAGACACACAGATACTTGTCTTTGATGATGTCAAGAAACACTTTGACTTCGAGAGATTGTTCAGCGTCGTTACAGAGGGACTAACATTGGAGAAGAAGAACAAGGATGCTATCAAGATACCATTCAGCAAGTCACCTAAGATTGCAATCACTACCAACTACGCAATCAAGGGAGCAGGAAATAGTTTTGCAAGACGTAAGTGGGAACTTGAACTACACCAATACTACACCAAGAACTTTACACCGTTAGATGAATTCGGTAAACTAATGTTCGGAGATTGGAACGATGCAGAGTGGTGTGAGTTTGACAACTATATGGTTGGGTGTCTTCAGTCTTACTTAGCAACAGGGTTGGTTGAGAGTCAGTTTGTAAACCTAAAGGTTAGACAACTATCAGCCGAGACGAGTCACGATTTTATAGAGTGGTGTGGATTGATAAACGGAGCACAGCAAAATGAAAACTTGGTTGTTGATGAGAGAGTTATAATGCAGGATTGTTATTACGATTTCATACAGGAGTATCCTGACTATGGACCGAAGAGTCGTATGACAATCAGCCGTATAAGATTCAACAAGTGGTTGGTTGCCTATGCGATGTACGTTACAGGAGGAGCACCACAAGAGGGAAGAGATTCAATGGGTAGGTGGATGAGAATGAAGAGACCCGAAGAATTGTCGTACAGGAATTTTGATAATGATGAAATTAATTAAACAAAAACAAAGATGAGTGAAGTAATTAAAAAACAAATACAGGATTTAAAGAATACTCTTACAGGTAATCTGTTTGAGGATATGGAAACCCAACAGAAGATATACGACTTAAAGATAAAACTCAATCCGGAAATAGCACAACGTCCCGAACTTGACGATGACGAGTGTTTGTCCTGCGGTTCATAACATAATCATATGAACAAAATAATTAAAAGAATACCGGGATATAGTAATGATATGATGAAAGACCATTGTGATATTATGTACAGGGTTGTGTCTAAAACTAAAAAGGTAAAACAAGGAAGGGGTAAGTCAGCGATTATGGTTGACGTACCCAAGTGGAGAATCGAAGACGAGGTCATAAATAAAATAAAAAATAGTTTAGAACATTATAAAAATAAAGACGTGATAGAACTTAGAGAATACCAAAAAGAAATAATAGAGAAGGGAACTGAGATAGTAAAGCAGAAAGGGTTCCTGTATCTTGCGATGGAGGTAAGGACAGGAAAGACGCTCACGAGTTTAGGTATCTGTCAACATCTCAATGTTGATAACGTATTGTTCCTCACAAAAAAGAAAGCAATAGGCTCTATCAGCGATGACTACACCAAGATGTGCCCTACCAATTTTGCTATGTTCACAATCAACTACGAATCCATACACAAGATTCCCGATTTGAAATGGGACGTGATTATATGTGATGAGGCACATTCAATGGGAGCATTTGCTAAGCCTAGCAACAGAGCCAAGGCTGTCAAGGAACTGATACGAAAGAACAGGAGCAGAGTAATACTGCTGTCAGGTACACCAACACCGGAGTCTTACTCTCAGATGTACCACCAAGTGTATGGAATACCAAACAACCCATTCAGTCAGTACAAAAACTTTTACAGATTCTGTGATGACTACGTGAACGTCACCGAAAGAAGGATTAACTCTATGACGATTAAAGACTACTCAAAGGGTTATGATACCATAGTGCAGGCAATGAGCCCTTACACGATAAATTACACGCAATCTGAGGCAGGATTCAAGGTGGATACTAAAGAGCATATCTTGTCTGTGGATATGAAGCCTGTTGTGCACAGCATAGCAAAGAATCTTCAGAAGAATCTTGTGGTTGAGGGAAAGGATGAGGTCATACTTGCAGACACACCTGTAAAACTTATGTCTAAACTGCATCAGATATATTCCGGGACCGTAAAGTTTGAGAG
>Ga0233413_10000359_pt1 | contig 22089 bp, 14 predicted proteins | sample Na_anoxic_6_MG_FD_189019 | JGI IMG/M metagenome (GOLD analysis project Ga0233413, IMG submission 189019) | Seawater microbial communities from Saanich Inlet, British Columbia, Canada - Na_anoxic_6_MG | ecosystem: Environmental > Aquatic > Marine > Inlet | place: Canada: British Columbia...
TGATAATAGTTGTTGTGAATTTACTAAACCTGGTTATAAGTGTGATACAAGTAGTGATATAGATGGTGATGGAATGGGTGATTGTTTACAAACCTGTACATATGGTAATATCCCTAACACCACCAATCTTCCATTTGGTGGTCTCGTGACTATTTATACCCCAAGTTTTGAATCCGATGGATGTTATTCAGCACAAACAGAATGTGACGCAGCAGGATGTCCTTACTACCCAACCAGTATGCCGGGGTACTCATGTGATTATCCAAACAGTAATGTAGGTTGTGCACAAAATACTATATTTAGTTTAGTTAACCCACCTACCCAAAATCAATTACAATCAGGTGGACCATATTCTTCACTAACTCAATGTGAACAATATAACGGAGGTCCAGGTTCACCATATTGTACACCACAATCTGGGTGGCAATGTAAAGACAATGGTTATTTACAACCAGGATTAAGTATAATGCCTTTTGACCCACAAGAAAAAACTGATGGTACCGCAAACGGTAATAACCCTAATAACTTTTTCAGGGATGGCTGCCAACCAATTATTAATTATTATGGGCCACCAGCTAACGGAATTGTACAATCAAATAATTGGTGGGAAAGTGGTGAAGATTTACCAGCTGGTAGAATTTATGACTCAAAAGAAGATTGTTTGGCTGATTGTTATCCTTGTTTTGACCCAACTCAAAACTATCAAAATCAAAATCAAACAGGAAGCGGTACTCATTCAGCTGCAAGGGATTGGTGTCAACGTGTTAAAGATGAGTTACAAAATCAATTTGGTAACTTCTGGACGGAGGCTGATATTAATTCAGCACAATTTAAGGACCCAAACCCAACAAATCTACCACCATCATACTCTCCTAATTTTGACTCTAGTTGGTATTCTAAATATAAAAACTGTTGTACGGGTAGGATATGTTCAAGTTTGAAATTCAGTGATGCTGAGAAATACGCACTTAAAGGTGGAACCCAAACCAATCATCACGGTAACTGTGGGGCTTGGAATTACCCAAACCTTGGATTTGGTTTTCCACTGTATGGAAACAAAATCTATTGGAATTACGATAATCCAGGTTGGCTATGTAGTATTGCTTCTAATCAAGATATGAGTGGTAATTATGCTGGTTCACAAGCATCAGGAGGAGCATCTTATGAATTTATACCAGGACAAGGCTATCAACCAAAAACCACATGGCCTTTAGGTGCTGGTAATAATGGTCCTGATGGTGTTTGTGAGGATAAACCTGTAAAAGGTGTAGGTGGAGATTGGGATTCTTGGACTACTGGAGTAGGATTTAAAACATAAAATAATATTTATAAATAAAAAACATGACAAGACTAAAAAGAATTAAATTAGAAAATATTAAAAAGGCAAATGAACTTTTAGATAAAGAACATAGATTTCACCCAGAAAAACAAAAACAAGTTTTTAAACCTAGTGAAAATGTAACAAACGCTTCACCGGAATTTATAAATAAAATGAGTAGATTAAAGGAGGGTGTTGAATCCGGTAGTTATTATGTTATAACAAAAGCTCAAAGAGAAGACTTAATAAAATTAGGGGGTGTAGCGAAAGAAATAGGTGATGGTTCTGAGTCGTACGATAAATTTAAACCAAACTAAAACCATTTACCAATAAACCTATATTTATATATAAATAATATAATATGAAAAATAATAAGTTAACATTAAAAGAATCGGAGTTGGTTGATTTAATAGAGAAAATAGCTAAAGAAAGTAGAGGAAATACTATAGAAGAACAAGGAGGACTTAAAAAACAAATTAGGAAATCAAATAGAGCTAAGAGAAAAGACGACGAAGCAACATTTAAAATGTTAACTAACTCACTTCTAAACACTAATTTAGTTAATGATGATATTGAAGATGTTGATTATAAAAAATACCCTAAGTTAAATGAATTGTCTAAACTTACCTTGATGAAACAAACTATAGAGTCAGCAACAGCTTTATATATTATACATACTTTCTATAAAGCAGGTGAAACTTGTGAAGAAAGACAAGATAACTTTAACTTAAATGGTTTAGATAATTTTTTAAATAAACCTTTAAATGTTGTTTACGGTGGTATGGAAAGTATGTCTAAAGAAATTCCAGGTGGGATTTTAAAAAGAAAAGTAAGTAGATTTATAAAAAAAGCTGAGAAGTTAATTAATATGTTATATGACCATAAAACAGCACAAAAACACTTTAAAGATGCGGGACTAGAAAACCCAATGGACCAATGGTCAAAGATAAATAGTTATAAATCTACGGTGTCTGAAAATGCTTCTGACTTAGTAATGGATATGGTGGGTATTGACTGTGCAACTGAGGAAGTAGTTCCTGAAAAAAAATCTAAATTAGCTAGATTATTTAAAGGAAAGAAAAAATCATTTGAAGTTTAAAACATAAAAGGTCCTTACGGACCTTTTTTTTTACGATAACTTTTTCTTTTTATCCCATTCGTCTTTTGTTAACTTAACACCATAAAGATAATACTCTTTAATATTTTGCTCCTTATTCAAAATTGCGGGACCTTTATTATTGTGTGTTTGCCACAAACCATTCATGTCTGTCGCGTAAGTAGTAGTTCTTGAACCATCGTTTTCTTCTCTAATAAACTCTTTTGTTAAAAATTCTGTCATAATATATTTTTTTAGTACTTTAAAAATAGTAAAACTAAAATAAACTATCAAGTTTTTACATGTATATATAAGTATTTATATAAAAAACAACTATGAACTCATTTATCCTACTTAAAGAAGAAAAAGAAAGAATAAAAAAACTATACGAAGCTACAACAGCTTCTTCCAGTGGACAATTCAACCAACCAATGGCTTTTACAGAACCAGTAGAGGTTGTAGAGATTGAAACTACAGTAGAAGGTGGTGATAATTTAGCTCCTGATTCTTTAGAATTAACTTTAGATATTGATGAATTAAGTGATTTACTTAATATTGATGATGAGGAGGATGAAATAAGAATAAGAGAAATTCATAAAAATAATTCTACAATTAAAGAATCGTAAAGTTTACGATAATATTACTTAATATATAAAGACTTCATAATGGAGTCTTTTTTATTTATAGTGTTTATATTTATAGTATATGTATAACTTCAATAACACCTTAAAAATCTATAAAGACTCTAATCGGAGGGCTTTCGCACAATTCATGATTAAACTACTAAAAGAAGTTTATGAACCACTAAATAGATGGTCAAAAATTGAAACGGAAACTTGTAAAACCTATAGAGCTGGAGTTATTAACTATGATAACGATGAAATTATCTGGTCACCACTAAATAAAGTAGATGCTCATGTATTTGTTTTAGCTTTAATTCTTAATGAATTAGAAAAAGATGGTTTAGAACCAGTAAAAAACGGAAAATTAGATATGGATGTTCTGTTATCTTCATCAGAAAGGATAAAAAATGAGTTTTTAAGTGAGAATGGCCCATTTTATAATGATGTTTTAAGTTTAATTGATAGAAGTTCTGGTCCAGGAGATAGAAATGAGGAATTAGCTTTAGAATATTTAAAAAATATTGAAAATAGACCTGGAAAGTGGTTAAGGATGTGTCCCGGTGACGAAAGAGATGTATTTCAAGGAATAGACCTAATTAAAATTCTTGAAAATGGGACCGAACTAACTTTTCAGGTTAAGCCATTTAGAGAAGTAAATAAAGATAATGGAGTAGTTACAGTTTCTGGTATTGGGAACGCAAAAGAATACAAAGTTAATTACCTTCTTTTGGTTGGTCAGGGTAAAAATAGTGGAAATTTCCTATTAATTAATAACACACCACAGGTTAAGGGAAAATATAGTTCTTATATCTTTCCGGAAAACTTATTAGTACGTGATTCGGGTAATATTGTAGAAAGTTTTCAGTTATTTAAAAAATTATTTATTTTGTAACTTAAATTATGGCTAATATAACAAGAAAAAATATAATTTTTACTACAATAACAGAATCAGCTGTTACAACTACCGATAAAGTTACTAATAAACTTGATGAAAATGAATTATTTGTAGATGATGATAATGGTAGAAAAAAGGTTGGTTGTGTAGATATTAAGGCTATTAACTCATGTTCTGATTGTATAGGTTGTTATAACGATAACAATATTCCTGTTAGAGGTAATACTTTATGTTGTGAATATGAAAAATTTAAATGCACCAAACCAAATAATCCTAGTGTTAATTTATGTGTGGAAAATGGAACTTACGTGGGTGGTATGCCAGATTTAACAACAGCCATATTTAAAGATACAATATGTAATAGTGGCCAAACATGTTGTGAATTTTTCTGTGATGGTGAATATAGGGGTGATTATGATACAGAATCTGAATTAGGTGTTTGTAGTGATTATAATCCAGATAATATAAAACGAGGCCAAATAGGTACAAATGGTGGGTACGACTCACTCGACGCATTTCAAAACGCTATCACTAACGGAATTATGTGTAATTGTTTTGTTGATACCCCAACAATAGATTTGGTTACTAATTATGGAAAAACCCACAATAGAATATTATTTAATCCGTTAGAGTGGCCTAAAAAATCAGTAGAGGATGATAGTAATAATTATATTTATGTGAGTGCCGATATTAAAAATCATCCCCCTAATATTTTTATAAATTTAAAAACATGTGGGTACCCAAAAAATATTAATGCATTTAGAGAACAATCTACACAAGTAGAACAAAGTAATACCATATTAAAATTTAACACATATAATAATTACTATGGTAACACACCACAGGAAATAATAAAATACGGAAATAATTTAACGATACCAAATAACTTAAAAGAAAATAAAGGTGAGTTTGATGAGGGGCTTAAAATAGGTAATAACATTATTACGATTACCTGTGCTAACAACAAACAAATAATTTATAAAGTTTGTGTACCACATCAAACAGTACCTTACGAAGATGAAATGTGGAAAACACAATTTTTTAATTGTGGGGTGGACATGATACCAAAATCACCAAATAGATATATGGTAAAAAACCTAAAATAACTTTGTAGTTTAATATATTTTTACTATCTTTGTAGTGTTATTAACCCATCAAAAAATACAAAAATGAAAAAATACCTTTTACCACTACTAACCACTCTAATAATTTTTACTTCTTGCCAAAAAGAAGATGATATATTACAACCAATTCCACAAAATCCAACAAATAATAGTTCTTGTGGTACAAACACATTTAATGGTGATACTTTACAAGTTGATAGTACACTATATGTAGACACCATTAATATTAGTACTCTTGGTCCTGACTCATGCCTTATATCTTCACCAAACTTTGTTTGTTTAGGTAAAAATTATGATATAGTGTATTCTTCTTTTTATTTTGAGTCTTATGACACAATTTATGGTTTTGAACATAACAACTATGGTTCTGTTAGTTTTAATATGGATGGGATGGACACACTAACAACTAGAGTTTACCCTAGAAATGGATACACTTCACAAACTCACTCTATGAATATGTCTTCACCGGTATCAAAATTTTCGGTTAGAACAACTAGTTATACACCAGGTATTGTTGTCTTAGGTTTATCTTACACAAATTGTCTTGGTATCACAGTTGATTGGGATGTAACAATGCAAGTTTTAGAATATGTAAGTGGTGATATTGGTTTGAAGGTTGTTAATAATGGTTACTCCGGGCCACACCCTTCTTGGAGTGAAGGACCTTGGAGTTCGGTACTCTTTATCCAACTAAGAGAAACACCGTAATGTAATGTAAAAAATTTTAAACTTTTAATAATATCCTAAACTCAATGTTTGGGATATTTATTTTAAAGAACTTATTATAAATTAATATAATGTGGTGATTAATTAAAATTAAAAAGGTTAAAATTAATGTCAAAATCAAATACTTGTAGACTATGTACTGGAACTGGGGAGGGCGTAGTACTATACAGATATTCCCCGTCGGATTATCAAATAGATACGGACTGTATATACAGTTCATTAGAAGAATGTGAAGCAATAAATAACCCAAGAAAAAGTTACATAAGTCCAGCTGAATGTTTGGTTTGGTTTAATGATAATGGTCAGGACCCATTTGATTCTAACGGGCAATACATGCTCCAAAACATGTATGCTCAAACAAACAACATTAATCCGGTACCCTCTATAAGTAGTGGGACAATTAAGCCAACAAATTCTGTTGCATCACCTGGTGACATACGTTCAAGATTATGGGCTTATGATTTAACTGGTAATACGATTTATTATGTAGATTCCTTTACACATGAAGGTTCAGATATAGCTACATCAGAAAGAAGTATGTTTGTTGGTTGTGAGGCAGATTACCCCTTAGTGCTGCCTAATGGAAGTCCGGTACAAAAAAATGCTGCTGTAATTAGTTATGCTTATAGCATTAATGGTAACGACACTACAACCTTTACTAAAACAGTAAAAAAAGTATATAGGTTTGTTAATGAATATGGTGTATTAATAGGTGAAGTAGATAACACAATAGGAGTAAATGTTGGTTTTGACAATCCTAACTATGGTCTTGGTAACGGATTAGCCAGTGTATCAGATAGTGAAATAATAATAGATGATAGTTTGGGTAGTCTTTATTACGTTGATTTAACAAACTTTTGGAGTGGAAATACTATATATTCATCTGCAAATTGGAATACATCAAATAGTCAGATAACTAGCAGTAATTATAGCTTACCAGCATCCAACGGAATAGACGCTAATGGTGACCCTTACATGGACGTAAACGGTTTTAGTCAGAGTATAACAGGTTGGGAGGCTGAGATGAGTAAGACATTCGAACACTGTTCTTACGAAACAAATGGAATTATATATACTGTTGTTGCTAACAAAATAGTGGATTTAAATGGTGATGGACAAGGAGGGACACAACACTTGCACGATTTTAAATTACAAGGTGATACAAAATTTATACCTAGTGACCCAATACTAAGTGGTGACTCAAGTATCGTCGTTACATTTAAAAGAAGTTCGAGTAACGCTTTTGAAGGTTGTTTACAAAATCCTGGGTATACCTCGGGACCAGGTACAGAGTGTTCACTATATGTTGCAAAATTTAAATTCCCTACTGATGTAAATAGCATAACAGTACAAGTTAGAGAGGATATGTTTACCAGTGACCCAACAGTAACACAACTGGACTATACACCAGCACAAGGTTCTGTTAACATAGTAGAGGATTCTGGTACAGGAAATTTATACTCATTCTCGAGAAATTATAGATGGGAGGTAAATCCAACATCATTAGTATTTAGTAGCCCAATAAAAGGGGAATTTAGGTTGTTTGGACCTAACGGTATAGGACAAATGATGGATTGGGATTTTTCTCAAGCTAACCCACAATATCAGATGCTTTTCAGAGGTGGTGCACAATCACCAGATTGTATAACTAGTTCAGCTTATACCTATAATTGTAACAACAGGGGGTGTGAAAGTGTTTTGGGTAGTGGTGGTGCTTACGAAAGTTTTTCAGCTTGTTCCGCAGATTGTATTTCATACTCTTGTCAGACATCTTGTGTTTGTATAACAGGTTATACCGCAGACATTGGTGGTACGGGATATTTTGGCCCATACATTCCTGGTACAACCGTTGGAGGAAACCTAAACGAATATAGATATGAAGAAGATAATAATACTGCAATCCAAAGTAATCGTTTAGGTGATACTTGTCAGTGGAAAGTAGCATTTCAACCTATCGGCTACAATTCCAATACACAAGAGGAGACTTACGGTCAGGGTGCTTTTTATGGTGGTGGAAGTGCTATGTTGGCTGGTTCACAAGTAGAAGGGGTAAGTAATAGTGGTAATCAACAATCTTCGTGGGGTGTAGATGGTACAAGATTTTGTTTAAACGATGATTGTTCGACCTTCACAGACCTACAAGGACCAAGTGCATCAGTAGGTAGTGGTTTCTGGGGAGCTACTGGAAATTATCTTTTTGAAGGTAGATTAAATAAGGTAGGTGCATTTCCAGGTAGTATAGATACATCTCAGATGGACCCTACAGCTAGAAACGTGACCTTAAATTATAAAGCTGATACTAGTCATTGGAGTTATGACCCAGAATATGGTCCCCTATACAAAGGTTATGGTGGTGCTGGTTGGGTAGGTACCTCAAAATGTATTACAGTAACTGGTACAACAAATAAAGTTTACTATATTGGTGTTGGTAGTTCTGAATACTATCATATAGGGATTGATGGTGTGATACAAATAGATACCTCAAGACCACAAGTAGCGAATAGAGCATTTAACCCTAATGGACAACCATCCCCATCAAGTAATCAAGATGTGATTAATGGTACAGGTAGTGGTAATGAAAGTAGGTTGTGGTGGATGCATAGATGTGAATTAGCACCTGGAGAACACACCATTACAGTTGAGATGTACGCTATGGGAGACATCCTAAATGGACTGACACCAGGTGACGAAGTAGTTCCTGGAGCATTTAAATATAAAGCACTTGGTGTTGATATAGTTGGACCTTTTAATGTTGGTGATTATGATACAGTGTTAGATATAACAACTAACTTCACACCACAAATATATACAGCGAATACCATATCATCAACCAGTGAACTATCAGAACCAACATCACTACCAACTACTTGTTCTAATGGTATTTGTTTTCTTACTGATTGTTATCAGGGACATTACATAGACGAACCAATCCCATATACGGTATTTGGTGAACTACTAGCAGAATACCCTGACCCTTATAGGGTGGCAGCTGGATTGGGTGGTGCCTATGGTTGGGAAAATCCAGCTTTGGACCCTATCCCATTACCTAATGGTGGTCAATATATGGGAAACTACGTTACTGCTCCAGGTATTCCTGATTGTAGGGTTAGAGAAACACCATACTACGCACCAAAAACAAATGGTTCACAAACACTACACCCTGGGTCAAGTTTATTACCTAGACAGTTAAACTTTCAGCAAACGGGTTACAATGTGGAAGACCCAGCAAATATGCCTTGGGTTACAACACTTTTTCCTATTACCCAACCTGCGTATTGGGGTTGGAATGGATTTAGTACTACCCTAGGAACTAATCCATACCCATGTGTATCAGATAAGCTGGGTTATTGGAATGGTGGAGACACATACCAAAAAATGGGTGCACCACTAAGATTCACTGTTGGTGATGGGTATGTTTCGTTTGGAGCAGGAGGTGTACAATGGAGCATTAATGGCGTGTCTCAAGGTACCTACCCAGTTCAAAGTATGTCGGACACTTGGGAGGCAGTTATAGATTTCTTCAATGGTGAAGGTTTGATGGTTAGTTCTGTCGCAGACCCAGGAACTAATAATTTCCCAAATATAGATTATAATGCAACATATTGGCAAGTAATGTATGCAGCATCAGATTATTGGACAGCTGCTTTCCCTAATGGTGCACCTAATGGGGGTCAACCAGCTGGTAAGTCACGAATCACTTGGAGTAGTGGCATCAATGATTCCGCCAAATTCTTCCATACTTGTTATGATTGGTGTGATTGTGGTGTAAGTACACACATATTCGACACACACCCATTTGTGTGCAACCAACTACAAGTTAATGTCCAATCATTTAATAGTGGTGTTAATGGTACTTGGAATCCAGTTACTGTACCAAACGCTTTAACTAATAATTGGATATACGAAAGAGACTGGATATATGATTCTTGTCAAGGAGCTTGTATAACAACAACGGGATGTACCGTGGTACTTAATCCAAATGTTTCTGGTGGATGTTCAATAATAGAAGGTACTGGTTATACAAACAATAATGTGTTTACTAGTATGACAGAATGTGAAGAAGTGTGTGGTAGCGGTAGTACAACAGGAATAACATATTACCAATGTGGTGACAGTGGTTGTACAACAGCTTCAACAGTGACACCATTCACCTCATTAACCCAATGTACTGGAAGTTGTATATCCTACAATTGTACAAGTACTGGGTGTACAGAATTTAATCCACCAGCAAGTACAGCAATAATAGGGCAGTCCCCTAATTATTATGGTACTGGTGGTACGTTTACAGATGCTAGTCTATGTTATAGCGCATGTACTTCATACACCTGTGGTAATTGGGGTTGTTCACAATATGTAGGTTCGGGTGGAACTTACTTAACCGAAGCATTATGTACGGGAAGTTGTATATCCTACGAATGTTTAACTAATGGGTGTGTTGGCTATGAAGGTAGTGGTTATACCTACTCATCGACAACTGATTGTCAAGACATATGTGTTTCATATGAGTGTACAACAAATTGTTGTGAACTATGGAACGCACCATTCTACGGTACTGGAGGAACTTTCTTCGACTATACTAGTTCAGCAACCTCTTTAACCGATTGTCAAAATGAATGTGTTAGTTGGGGATGTAACGTTGGGTTAATATCCTCAGATACGGACATATTTGCTTATTACGATACAACATCAATGGGTGAGTCAAATATAATAGATGCGTTTATCGGTGTAAGTGGGTGGACACAAACTTTATCTGGTTGGAGTGGAAATATAAGACATGTTTTAGCTAATGATGAAAGATGGCTTAGTTGGGCTAGTATACCATATACTGGTGAATTTACTGGTGGTACAGTTTCAGTTGGTAGCCAAGCAACTGCTAATAACGTCCTACAATGGGCTTACGATGAGGGTGTTTATGATGTATGGTGGGACCAAACTGCATCAGGACAAACCACAGGACTATTTGGTGCAAATGGAAATTCCATCTTAACAAAAGGATTACCAGACCCTGTTGGTTATGATTCTAATATATTAAATGTATTATTTATTGATGAAGCTAGTACACTATATCACCCCCAGCATGCTTATCCTAACAACCAAACAAACTTTTATATTGACCCACAATATTCCGGAGGTGTCGTTACATACTCATACCAACCAACTAATACTTGGAAACCTGACTATAATGGTTTTACAGCTACATGGGATACTGTAACTGGAAATACGGGTGATTTAAAATCTTTTGTATACCCAAGTGGTGGGATAGGAGTTCTAGTACCTAACTATGAACCATCTTACATTACCATACCAGGTCCTGGCTATGCTAACCCTGGACAGTTTGCATTAAATGTTGTTGCATCAATAGACGAAGGAAACCAAACCGATGTTTTTGGTAACCCAACACCTAATGGTACTTGGATTAGTGGGACAGCACCTAGAACAGCCCCATTGGGTGGTACTTTAGGTGGAACACCAGCACTATGTCCAGTTGCGTCTTTAACAGCTTTAGAATTACCAGAAAATCCTTATGTACAAGAAGGTTACGGATACTTAGCAAGAAAAGGGTGGGGGTACAATGTCTCCTTCCCAACTTTCACTAATCAAGTATTCCAAAATGACTTAGAATCTTTTTTAACTCAAGGTACAAGTATAAATTACTCAGCTTCGGGTAATACAGGTTGTATCTCAGGTTGTACACAACCAACAGCACAACTACCTTATTCAAGTCAAACTGATTGTCAATCAGGTTCTACTGATTGTCAATATTTCACTTGTACTAATACTGGTTGTGAATTGGCAACATTTGGGACAGCTAGTACATTTAATACTTTATTTGATTGTGAACAAGTTTGTCAATCATTTAATTGTGGTAATGTAAGTGCAACCACAGTAGGTGCTGGTCCGTGTGAAGTACAAACTGGTACTGGTGGTACGTTCTCACTTGAAGTGGATTGTTTAGCACTTTGTACATCATATGAATGTTTTGGTTATGACGCAACAACAGGACCACAACTTTGGGGTTGTCAATCGGTAGGTGGTACTGGAAGTACTTTTACAACTTACTCAGCATGTAGTGCTGATTGTAAATCTTGGGAATGCTCATCACCATGTAGTGGTGGTACAAATAGTGGGTGTACACAGTATCCATATACTGGGTTAACTTATTCTTCTGAAACAATATGTAATGATAGTTGTGTTTCTACTTGGTGGTGTACACCAGAAAATAGACTGGATTACTGTTCCGGAAGAACACTAACAAGTTTTATTGTTGACAGTGGCGTTAACGGAACACCAGGATTACAAACCATTAATGAGGCAATAGCTGATGCGACCAACGGATACCAATTTACTAATTTGAGTACACTAAAATTTGAAGATGAGTATGAGTGGAATACATTTGGACCAAATGGAACTAATAATCCGTGGTATTACGATTGTTGTTTAGGACCAAGTGGGTATTTCGTCTTTAAAACAGACCAAATAGAATCTGTTATACTACCAGGTGGACCATGGTTTACATATAATGATTTTATACAAACAGCTATAATGGTTGGGGTAACGGTAGATTTAACCATGAGTTGGAATGACGTTATCAGTGAACTAAATGCTTTCTACAACACACCACCAAATATGAACTATACCTACATACACACTAACAAATGTATATGTGAAGGTGAACCTTGTGGTGTACAATGTGAAAATGGACTATACCCAACAGTACCAAATACTTGGACTGGACCTTACACAACTTCTGGTGAAGCTTATACTACCTGTTGTGCTAATACTTGGGATTGTACTGAAGGTTATGAAATAAGTTCTTGTAGTGGTAAAACTAATATAAATATAGGGGTACAATATAGTAACTCTGTAGAGGCAGCTAATTATGTTACACAAAATTACCCTAATGTAGATGTAACCACATTGTATTACGAATCAGATATTTTAGTCAATACATTAAATAATCCTTGTTTAGGACCAAACGGTGGTCCGTTAATGCAGTTACAAGCTTTTGATTACGCTACACTAAATAACGGTATTAGTTATGGACAATGGAATTACTTTATACAGGATTTAATTGGACAAGGATTATCTGGTGTAAGTTCAGGTATGAGTTATGATATTATAAGTAATTCATTGGCTTATATGTCTGGTACTTCTTTAGATACTTGTGTGACACCTTGTAGATGTTTAACTATTGAGTGTGATTGTATCGAGGTAGAAGGTAGTGGTGGTACCTATTCAAATGAAGCTGAATGTTTAAGTGCGTTAACTAATAATACAGGACCATGTGATTGTGGTAGTGTAAGTGGTACATCATGGAATTGTTTTGATAATGGACCATACGAACCAACTTGTGGAACTGACCCAAATTTAGGTTTATTTGGTACACCACATGATGTGGTAGACTTTTATAGAATGAATCTACCAAACCAAAACTTTATAGAGAATAGATTTAATCATACTACGGGAATTGCGGCTGGTACTTTGAATACCTACCCAATCCCACCAATAACTTGGAATAATGTATGGGGTAATATGAGTGCTACAACATACAATTGGGAGGATTGTTACCACCAATTTAGTGGAGTTTCTATTAACTATAGACCTTATAAAAGAATTTGGTGGATTGCTCATCCACAGTTAACCGGTGGAAATGGAATACTTAACCTAAATTCAGGATATTGGGAGTACCCAACATGGAATGATTTTTATGGAGCGGCTGTCGCAGCTGGAGCACCAGTAACAACTTTAATGTCTTACTCCTCAGCTTGTCAAACACTAGACACATTCTTCAATCCAGCGGGATTAAATTTCCAATGTATGACAAAACTTGAAGATTGTTGTAACGGTGACGATTGTTATTGTGTACAACAATGGGGTACTGGTGGTACATACGCTACTGAAGTTTTATGTGAACCAGACTGTTGTCCAACACCACAATCAGGTTATACATGTAGTGCAGTCGGTCAATGTATACCAGCAGCACCATCTGCTATACCATTCTTTACAACACTAAATGACTGTAATAATTGTCTAAGTGACCCTAATTGTCAATATTTCTTAGATTGTAACCCAATAACATATGATTGTGAGTCTGGTAGTACAACTAATAGTTGTGGTGACTCATTAGGCCCTATAGACACAATAGCACCAGGTACAGGAGGTAATCAAGTTGGTATACCATTTACAACAAATCCAATTACTTATCCTTTTACTAGTGATACTTTAACAACAACACTGGGATTACTTTCACCTACGGCACAAGTGGAAAATACATTTACAAATCATATATATTGGGATGCTAGTGTACCGTACAGTACAGCAACTTATGAAATAAACTCTACAGTATACAATGGAGCTATAAGTCTACCAACTGATATATGTATTGGACCAAATGGTTACCCACAATTTAGATTAATTAGTATAGGTCATATGTATGTTAATTCTGGGTTGGAATATAATACTTGGGAATCTTTTGTTAGTGTTGCGTCAGCATCACCATATAATTTTAATGTTACAGTTTTAACTACCCCAGCAGACCTTGTAGGGATGTTACCAGCTGGTGTAACTAATGGTTGGAATGTAACTATAGAACCTTGTTTATGTACAAGTGTGGATTGTGAATGTGTACCGGTAATAGGTTATCCTTTAGGAGCATATGTTAGTTCGGGAATGTGTGAACAATACTGTTGTAACCCAGAAGTAACATATGATTGTACGGTTACTGGTTGTGTGGACCCAGGTAATGGTCTTGGTGCGTTTACAGGATATAACGCTTATAATTTATGTGTATCAGATTGTCATGAATGGCAATGTAACCAATTAGTAGCACCAGACTGTGAATGTACTTGGATATTAGGTACGGGGAATACAGGTAGTAATATTTATCCTGGAACACCAAGTGGGTATTATTCTTGTAGTACGGGATGTTGTGAAACAGTAATCATACCACAATGTCCTATATTACTAAGTGTTAGTGATACTCCTACAGCGATAGATAGTGGTGTATACTACTACGATATGGCAACTAACATATCACAATCTCTATTTACAGACCCTGGTTACACATTTGAGGACGTTTCATACTGGCAATCACCAGTTTTACCAACACCACCAGACATGCTAGTGTTCACTTATAAACCAAATGAAATAAAAGAATGGTACGTATCTTCAAATGTAGTACCAACTCTTAATAGAACTATAAGTTTAGGACAAACCATAGGTAAAGGTTTGACTAACGCAACACAATTTAAATTATTAAGTGCAGAGTTTGGTGTTTATGAAATAGATTTAGTTAACGCTACTAATACAACAGCATCAATAACAACCCTTTTCACGTTACCGGGTGGTTACAAATGTACTGGTGATATAAGTTTTGACGTTACTACTAACCTAATGTTAGTTTTATATGATAATGACGGCACAACGGGACCTGCTGCACCAAACTATAAACTAGGAAAATATAATTATAATGGTGTTCTTTTAGATGAATACACAATACCTTCTGGTTTATTAAGTGGAGGTACCGATAAATTTGATGGTATAGTTTGTAATATTGGGCCTGACCAAGTAGCTTATGTTGTTAGTCAAAGTGGTCTATTATACGAAGTGATAGAAACACCAACCCTGAGTATTGCACCTGTACCATATAATAACGTTGGTGCGATATTTAATACTGGTTCTATTAATAATATTACAGGAGCTGAAGGTGTTTGTGGTTGTTCTATAGGTGTACCAGAAAGTTATGATTGTATACCTAACCCACCAGGTTCTACCACAATTATGTGTGTAGACCCAGGTACCGGAATAGGTCAATATACGTATCAAACAGCAATTAATAATGGATATTTATCAGCTTTGGATGAGTGTGAATCTGAATGTACTAATGATTGTACTTCTTGGTCTTGTGTAACAGAAACAACAAGTACTAATACGAGTTGTCCTACACAAATTTTAATGCCACCAACAGTATTCGGTCCCTATAGTGCATTTGACTGGTTGTCCTTAAATAATATTATGACAAATTGGACTGGTTATAAGTATGAAGGTACATATACTATTACTCCATCTCAATGTCTTGGAGTAAACGGGTTTGGGATTTTTGTATCAACGCATGTCTCTTGTAGTAATTGTCCAGACCCAGCAATGCAGAGCCCATTTACTAATTTTACAGATTTACTAAATACAGCGAATGGTTTGGGTATAGGACTTACTATTGGACAAACCTGGACTCAGATGAAATCAACACTCGAACTCCATTATAACATGTCTTTAATCTTTGGTTTGGGTGGTGCGATTTGTAGTTGTGCTAATAACACTACCCTTTCTTGTGTTGAGATAAGTGGGACTAGTGGTTACATCACAGAACAAGAATGTTTAGATAATTGTAAACCAAATAGCTCACTGAATACAACTTGTAAAAGTGTATACGCGGTACCTGTATGTAATGTTGGTCAGAATACACAGGCAGAACCTTTAACACAGTCAGTAAATTGTTGTATAACTGTAGATGGTTTAACACCAACTAACTCATTAATAGGGTCAATAATTGAAGACCCAACTACATACGTTAGATACAGAGTAATAACTATAAAACCATGTAGAGCAGGTATGGCTTGTACATGTAATGACCCTTATAATTACACAATAAGTAATTGTTCGGACCCAAATAACTCACAAACCCAGGCAGGAAAAAGTAATAGGTGTTTAAGTGAAAATTGTCCCCAAGGCTTAGTTTGGGATTATAATACTTGTTCATGTTCATCATACAGAGGAACCACGATATTTGTGGGTAATTCACCTCATATTTCAGTTATGGTTTCAGATTTTACAAAAAAAGAATTAGGGCAAGTAACCTCAGAAATAGACAAGACGATACAACTACTAGAAATTAAATCTTATAGCTGTGAGTCTGATAATGGTAATAAGGGCCACAATTTATTTGATGGTTGTTTATCTAAAGAGGGTGACCAACCAAATAACTATAGATGGAATTCTAACGAACAAAATCCATTAACTACATATACATGTGTTGATGGTCTTTGTATTGAACTAGAGGGTAATAGTGGTGGATTCTCTACTCTAATAGAGTGTATACAACGTTGTGATACTATTGGTGGGGATGGGTCCAGACCTTCATTCTTACCTCCAGTAGTAAAAACTACTGGTGAGGCAGTTTGTTTACCCGATACACCACCAACAAGTACTGGTGGTCCAAGAAACACTGTAGTTACAACCAATAAGACGTACATATGTCAAACAACATTAAACTCACTAGTAGGTGAATATCAAAAATCTTGTGTACCCCAAAGTGAAAGTACACCAACATTAGATGACGTATCTTACGATAGTCTCACAGCTTGTTTAGGTGGTTGTGGTGGTTGGTTTAATTGTAATGTTAACAACATCAACGTCGATGGGATATCCGTAAACCCAAATCAAGCAGCACCAGTAGTTATGTGTTGTGAAAGTTATATTATGAAAGCAACAAAACCAATAACAGTACAGGATTGTAGTACAAATTGTTGTGATGGTACCGACACATGGTTCCCACTTTATAATGTTTTTGGTGTAAATAAACAAGTTGAAAGTTCGTTAAGTTACACTAATAGAAGATTATCATCTTTAGTTAATAGTGAAATATGTAATGTTTCTGAAACTGAAAGTACCTATACTCAAAGAGGGATTACTGTTCTTAGCACTGTGAGTGTTCCTTCTGGGTGTGAAAGTGATGAGATTAAATATATAGATGGTGAACCATGTTATCAAACAATCGCGGAAGCCTTATCAGATGCTGGTGCTAGAGGTTGTACTGGATACCACACTCATATGGTAAATAATAGAGTTTGTTATATGGCTTGTGAATCACATTCACCAAGAAATAACAACAATTATGCAGAACCAACAAATGTAGTAACACAAACTATGTCATCTGGTGGTGGGTATTAAAAATATATGGAAAAGAAAGAACTTACATATAAACAAATAGATAAAAGACTTGGCCTTCTAATTAAGAAGGTTAAGTCCTTATCTAAAATGAAAAAGAAAAAATTAGAAAAAGTATTGGTCTAATGGCAAAAAAAATAATTATATCAGAAGAACAGTTAAAAAGAATTGTTAATAAAATTAATGAGGATGATAACTGGTGGGAAAATGAAGGTTCAGATAAATGGGATTTACTAGAAAAAGATTTAAGATTTGTCGTGGATAAGATTATTAATAAACACAAATCAAACTGGGGTGATGACCAATATGCCGTAATAGGTGCAATCGAAGAAATTTTCCAAGGAATGTTTGCTAAGGTGGGACGTTAAACTAAAACAACCTCAACTCTACAGAACGAACTAACCAAATCCCTATAACTATCATATTGGTTCCACAAACTTTCTATAAAGTCATTCTGGTCATTAGTATAATTTCTAAATGAAGTTAATTTATTTCTGGCACTTTCAGGAAACAAGTCCTGAACAAAAGGTGTGTAATCACCGTAGTTGTCTATATATTCCGGATTAACTGGCAACCCTAAGTCACCATCTTTATCTATAAGAACCCTAATATCCCAACAAGAGTAACCCCGTTCACCAAAGTTATTAGATTCGTCGTACAGATAATCAAAACCTACAGGCTCAACTTTAAATCTTAATTTATCAAAACCCATCTCACTAGTCTCCAACCAAGGAGCTTGTGCAAAATCAGTATTTTCTACACCACCTAACCATTCTATCACTAATAGAGGGTATACCACATCCGCTACATTATCAAAAGCTTCATCCTCACCGATAATGTCAAAATATTTTAAAACACTCCAATCCGCATTACCTAATCTATCCCATTGTTTAAAAATAAGTTTTTTATATTCTGGTTTAATATAATTATCGAAATAAGGGTCGGTAGGTGATAGTTGTTCCATTAAAGAATTAGCACCACCCGTATCTGCAATTGTTTTTAAGAATATAGTTAAAGCACGGTATCTAGAGGAGTTTTTTATACTTTCTTTGTCGAAACCACGGACCCCCACATCATCATATAAATGTAAATCATCTACCATCTTATTTAACAGTTTTTTTTCTCTATGGTTTGCATTCCTTGCAAATTTAATAACGTCTGAGGTATCGAACCCACCTAGTATGTGTATTAGTGTAAAAAGGGTATTATCCAGTTGTTTTGGTAAATCCCCTGTAATCACATTGCCGGTGTAGTCTTCAGATAATAGTATGTCCTTAAATGTGATATTCATATTATATAAATACTATCATGGTTAGTGTTTATTTCCAGAAAATCTGAATCAAAACTAGACAACTTGCTAAACAAAGAGAAATAAGTGTTTTGGTGTTAATACCTTCACCCATAAATAACCAAGTTAAAATAGCATAAGAACTAATTCCTAACGCAAAACCTAAAAATCTTCCAGGCCACAATAAACCATCAAAATACAAGTAAGCGTACTTGGTTGCGTGTATAAACGCATAGGAAATTATAGTACCCAATGTTATAGATAAAATAAGAGGGTTTTTATCAAACCATTTCCAGAGAAACTGGCCATTTGTTTGAAACCAAATAATGGTTTGACCCAACAAAAAAAGTGATATAGCTAATAGTAATTTATTCATATATTAATAATAATAAAAATATATTAATATTTATAGTATAATAAGTATATTTATTATATGCTAGCAGCTAGCATTTAAAAGCTATTTAATTAATGAAAAAAATAATTGTAAAAGAAAGTCAGTTAACCAATGTGGTTGAGAATGTTATGAAAGAACAGTTATCTGACGACCCAAATGCGTTTACTACTGATATAAATGATGTAGATGTTTATGGGTTAGAAAAATATTTTCCAGAGTACAAAGGTCGTGACATGGACATTGTAAATACAAATTGTTCAGTTAACTGGAGGTACGACATGGATATAAGAAGTTGGGGTATCAAAGACATAAGTGTTTATACGACTAGTGTAATCATAAATGTAACCGTAGAGATTTACGACGAAGACTACACTAAAGTAGAAGACGAAAAAGAAATAGAGTTAATGGTTGACGATATGGGTGGGTTTAGTAGTGACGAAGAAGGTAAGTGGCACTACGAAGACGAAAAAGAAGACATGAGGTATCACACTATACTACCAACAGCTCTACAAATAGATTTAAACGATAAACACATATCAGTTATGTGGAATTAGATATTTATAAAAAAAACAAAATGGAAAAAAGAATATTAACAGAGATAAATAGGAACCGTGAAATCATGGGACTAGAGGTAATTCTAGAACAAGAAAAAACAGAAAAAGAAACTACTGACTTTAAAGAATTACTAAAAGCATTTAAAATGACAACACCAGAGGAAAGGCAAGATTTTGTTAAGGTTTTGGTGGGTATGATGAAAGAGGCTGGTATGAAAAAGGAACAAATTCAGGCTATGGTAGATGAATTAAAGAAACATGCAAAAGCACCTATAGAAGAATCACAAAGATTAGATGAACAAGCACCATTTAACTGGAATAGATGGTTAGCGATGAATGGACCCTCTAAATTAGCTGGTGGAGTTTTAAATTTTTTAAGTTTAGGTGGTATTAGTTATGTAGGTAAGGGTAAAAAAAGAGATTTAATACCAGGAGGTTTAACCATTAAAAAAGCAAAACCTGGAATGAATAAAAAACTTGATAGTCTTGGTGATGTAACTGTAAATACAGACCCAGCAAACTGGGAAGAATATTATGACAAATACAATAAGAAATTTACAAAAAGAATTGTAAGGGGTAAAAATAAGTGGTTAAGTGCGTGGAACGCTAACGAGGGTGAAATGAATGAATTTATTATTTCAGTACTTGAACAATTTAACGAATTAAAAGGTAGGATGAAAAGAAAAGTTAAAGTAGTTGTAGGTAATAAACCAGATGAAACAATAGTTCCGGTAGAACCTAAATATGAATCTTATGAAACAGTGTTCCCAATAGCGGGACAACCATCAGCAGACTTTTTCGAAGATAACGAATTTCAAGTAACAGACAAATTTAAATCATCTTTACAAAAAGATTTAATAGATGAATTAAATACACTGGCTAAAAAGTTAAATCCACCTAAAGGAAAACCAGCTTTTTGGTTAAGAGGACTTCAGATAGGAACTTCATGTTCTGCAATAAATAATGGAACTTCTTCAGATGGTAAAAAACGTTCATTTGTTGAATTAGCAGAAGATAGAGCACAAGCAGGGTTAGATTATATTTTAGAAGCTTTAAAAACTGTTAACCCACCGGTATTGGTCGGTGATAATGGTGGTGGTGAAGAGTCAATAATCATCACTAACGCTAAAGGAGAAAATGAAGGTAAAACAGCAGAAGACGGTAGAGATTTAACAGGTACAAGTGGTCCAGTATTAGGAGAACAAGGAAGCCCAACAAATAAGGCAGAATACGAAAAATATAAATATTTTAACGCTGTATTCGATATTGTAGGGAACGATACAAGACAACAAGTAGGGGAACCAGATGATGAAGTTATTTACACTAATAAACTAGCAGTTAATATGAAGGTACCAAGTAAACGTGGTAAAAAATGGTATGGTTCATTTAGATTACCTAAGTTTAAATTTGGTTTACCTTTATTTGGTTGGGTTAAAAAGTTATTCTCAAAAAAGAATAACATAGGATGTCCAGCATTCTGGGAGTAAAACTAAGGTTTTTTAACATTAGAACTTCTAACAACACCAAACATACTTTTATCTCTCATAGATAAACCAAAACCATAATACATGTGGTTTTCATTTAATAACATATCAGTATGACGTTCAGATGATACATAATAGTCAAAGTAAGCGTCCGCAATTACTTTATTAATATCACCATCTTTTTCCGTTACAAGTGAGAACATACATAATGTATATGGACAAATATTTTCAGACATTGAAATTTCTTTATCCCAGTATCGTTTAAGTCCTTTAATATCATGTTTAAAATCTTTAAATAACTTAGGTGCATAATCTTCAGATATTTTTGTTAACCACTTAGACTCTTTTACAGGTGGTTTACCATAGTCAGCTCTAAACTCATTTAAAGATTGTAATAAATAAGATTTAATTTTTTCTAAATCGATATTATCCATTACATAGTCACTAGTCTTAATAGGGAAAGAACCACCTTGTTCTGGTATTATCATAATACCCATAGATTTATCACATACAAATTCCCATATATCTGAATGTAAAGGATACTTTACACAATCTACTTTTTGAGAGTAAGCTGTTAAAGTTAAAAGTGTTAGAAGTGTTAGTATTATGTTTTTCATTTTATTTTAGTTTAGTGGGTTAAACAT
>Ga0233413_10000362_pt1 | contig 21927 bp, 10 predicted proteins | sample Na_anoxic_6_MG_FD_189019 | JGI IMG/M metagenome (GOLD analysis project Ga0233413, IMG submission 189019) | Seawater microbial communities from Saanich Inlet, British Columbia, Canada - Na_anoxic_6_MG | ecosystem: Environmental > Aquatic > Marine > Inlet | place: Canada: British Columbia...
ACCAACACCATCAACACCATCAACACCATCAACACCACCAACACCATCAACACCATCAACACCATCAAGACCATCAAGACCATCAACACCATCAACACCACCACCACCATCAACACCACATAATGGTGGTAAAAAAAAGAAAAAAAAAAAGAAAAAATAAATTCTACTTCCTCAAACTATCCCGCTTAGCATTTTCTCCTTCAAATTGCTTTCTTGGACCTGATTGATATTGACATGCTTTTTCAATATCTCTAATACCTTTCACTAATTTAATCAATCCACTTGGTTCAATAGATGACTTGTGGTCACTTCCCCACATGTTTCTGTCAATTGTTATATGTCGTTCTATCCATTCTGAACCCATTGCAACTGCGGCAAATGTAGTAACTAATCCATATTCATGACCACTATATCCAACTTCTCTATTGATACAATGCGTTTTTTTCATATAATCTATATATCTAAGATTTAAATCTTCTACTGGACATGGATAGGTGGAATTAGTGTGCATAACAACGTCTGGATTACACGCATCTATACAAGCACTAATTTCTTCCTCATTACTCATACCAGTACTTATAATTAATTCATCAAACTTATCACGAGCATAAGAACATAAATCTAAATCAGTAATACTGGCACTTCCAATTTTAGCAATTTTACAATATTTCGCCATAATATCTACACTATCCATGTCCCAAACACTCGCAAAAAAAGTAATTCCTAATGAATTAGAATATTCTACTAATTCTTTAATCTGCTCTTCACTAAATTCAATTCTTTTTTTATAATCTAAATATGTCATTCTACCCCATGGTGTATCTCTCATTACACTTTTTTGTTTCTCTGGAACACATACATCAGGATTGCGTTTTTGAATTTTAGCATAATCAGCACCAGCAATATGTGCTAAATTAATTAATTTTTTACATAATTCTATATCTCCATTGTGATTAATGCCAATTTCAGCAATAATTTTAACCATTTATATTATTATTTATAATATAAATAGAGTTTAACCGAAAAGGTAATTATCATTTAACCGAAAAGGTAATTATCATTTAACCGAAAAGGTAATTATCATTTAACCGAAAAGGTAATTATCATTTAACCCATTTTACATCACCTTTTTTGACTAATACGACACACGGTTTAGTAGTATTGCTGTAATTATTGTTTTTGTATAATAATACATATCCGTCAGGTACTTTTGGGACACGAGCACCTTTATTAACTGGCACAGTTTCGCGTGTTCTATCTGAATAACATGTCATTTTTATAATATATATAAATATAAAAAATTTAGAATACTTTAAAATAATTATTTTATTTTTTTAATTTTAACGAGATATATTATTTATCTTCTACATCACTTTCAAATTCATCTTCACTTTCAAATTCATCTTCACTTTCATCATCATCTTCAAGTTTTACTTTATTCTTTACACTATTACTTGAATCATCTGACTTATCAGAACCATCTTCCTCTTCGCTAATATCTGTTTCAAATTCATCTTCTTCTTCATCTAAATCTCCATCACCATTTTCTTGTTGAATTTCATCATCTTCTTTATCTTCTTCTTCATCATCTTCTTCATCATCTTCTTTATCATCTTCTTCATCATCTTCTTTATCATCTTCTTTATCACTTTCAAATTCATCTTCTTCATCTTCAAATTCATCTTCACTTTCAAATTCATCTTCACTTTCAAATTCATCATCGTCTTCTTCAAGATGACCTGATAAATTATTTGTATCTACTTTATCTACTTTATTTGCTTCAATTGTAATATTATTACTCTTAGTAATTACTTTACTATTTGGAATACTTAATTTTGAATGTGCTAGTTTATGACTTGAAACATTTTCTAAACTGTAATCAAAATCAAATGAATTATCAGTTACAGATGTAATTAGTGGGTCTGTTGTTAGTTTTTCATCTAATTCTTTATCTAAATCTACTTCACCAGATTTAATATTCTCGACAATTTCAGAATTATTCCTCATAATCTTTTCTTCATCTAATAGAACTCCAAACGCATTTGTTCCCACATCTTTACAGAATTGTCCGAGCATAATATTCGCAGAGACACCTGTCATATTATCCTGTTCTCCAAAGATGGATGATTTAACTACAATATCAGAGACCTCCTCAAATGACATCTTCGCAATTGGTCCTAAATCTTCTGAACGATTAATACCATGTCTCATAATCTGCATGATTGCCCCCATTGATGTCATAATATCTGAGAGAATTTCAAGATGTCTAAATGTAACTCCTTCACCAGATAATACATTTGTAAGTTCCTCTATAATTTTAGCACGAACTGCTTCGATTCCAAATACTTCATAAATCTCTATAATGTTATTTGATGTTGTTCTTTCTACATCAACATAATCCTCTGCCATAATAGCACGAAGATTTGTTCCAGCGGTTGTTAGAATATCAATCTTTTTCTCAATAGCAAATCCATTAGCATCATATTCTACAACATTAACTTCCTCTGTCCCAACTTTTGTTAAACCAGTAATACCACGAAGTGTAAGTTGTTTAATATGTTTCTCAAACTCTTTCATGAATGTAATATAATTTTCATCGTCATCATGTCTAATTTTAATACGAAGAACTAAATCATTACTATTATCATCACTAAATGTGCATTGAATGTCATCCTCGGAATTACAATTCATCAGAATAGTCTCTTGAATGTCTGCCATATAAATATTTCTTGCCATAATTGTCTCTTTATCAAATATAATTCTTAAAATCCACGGAGACATACATTCTTCATCGTGATTACCAATATTGAATAGTTTATTGAAATCATTATAAGATTTAATAAATTGAATATCTTCATCTTCAACTCCCTTCTTATTATTCTCATATATGATTTGTGTTTGTGAAATAACATCTTGTAGCTGGGTGTATTGTAGATGACCTCTGATTGTCTTAATCTTGTCTTTATCTTTCATATATTCATCTTTAAGATATACTCTCATTGATGGTGTATTCATTGATTTAGAAACATTAATAATCTCTGTTAGACGCGGAACACCAGAGACAACAACAACAGAATTTGCTGCAACTCCTGCTTGATGGAATGTGTTTAATGTAAGCTGTGTTGATGGTTCTCCTAATGATTGTGCCCCAATAGGTCCAACCATCTCTCCGGGTTGAACGAATGCTTCCAGAATGCGAGTTTTAACTTTTTCAATAATGTATGTAAATACAAGTTTATTCATTTTAAATTCAATAATACATCTTTTAGAACCAAGACAATATTTAATTAGAGAAATAACAAGATATAATGACACCTCTTCTTTTACATATGATTTAATATGGTCGCATAGGTCAGATACTTTCTCAATAATATATACAGGATTAATATCAGGGACAGATAGTTCATCAATATTAAACTTATGAATTGCTGCATTAATAAGTCTTTCAATATTAATTGGTGAGTACATAATAACGCCACCAATTACATCAACATATGGAAAGCATTCCGTTCTGATTTTATCACGGCGACTCATTAGTTCATCAAATTCACCTTTCATAATTTTCTTATAATCTACTTTACTAAATTCCGCATATGTTTCCTTATTCATTAGCTCAGGAAATGATGTATCTTCTTCAAATTTAAACTTGTCAATCATCTCTAAATTATTATGACGAATAATAAGAACAGGGATTTTTTCAAGTTTAGTGGCATCAAATCCATCATCTCCATATGTATATTGAACTAATGTTCCCGCAGCATTACGAACTGTATTATCATATGCCACTTTAACATCTTCTAATGCCTTCATTAAACGCCTGGAAATATAACCAGATGCTGCTGTCTTAACAGCTGTATCAACTGAACCTGTACGACCACCCATAGCGTGAAAGAAGAATTCGACAGGATTAAGACCAGTCATAAAGGAATTTATGCAAAATCCCTTCGCAAGAATACTCATATCATTCTTCGCGAAAAATGGAAGTGTTCTACCTGTAAAACCATTCTCAATTCGTGCTCCCCAAATACTTTGTTGTCCTACTGTTCCCATAATCTGCTGAATATTAGAGAACGCACCTTTTGCACCTGATTGTGCTTCAATAAAGAAACTATTGTTATGACTAATATGTTTTTTAATAATACCTTTCGCATCTTCTGTTGCTTTATTAGCGATTGACATAATTTCTGAGTCAAGACTACTAAGCATAACAGATGGTGTAAGTTCTCTTTTATAAATTCCCTGTTGTGCTTTTAGAATTAATTTATTCGATTCTTTAATATTTTTACGAATGACTTCATCAATCTCTTTTCGTGCATCCGCTTCAAGAATAGCATCTTCAAAACTAACACTAAATCCATGACTTGAAATCCATTTAATAAGAAGTTGTTGAGTTTGATTAATAAATTCACAACATTTATCTATACCACACATATTATGAATTTGTTGAATAAGTCCTGAACTACCAAGAATACCTTTATCTAAAATGTCCCCCTCTTTGATTTTACCATTGATTACTGTGAAGGATGTGTCAATATCAAGATTGAGTGTATTTGAATTTCGCAGTTTAGCACTAATATCTGGAATAATCTGAGAATATACCTGCTGACCCGTCCAATATTTATTACCATTATTATTAAAACTTTCTTTTTCCATTTTTCCTGTATAATTCTTATTACGCATCATTAGACTAAAAAATTCTTTCCGATTAATGTGTTGTTCCTTTCTCGTTAGTAGATAAGCACCTGCTAAACTATCTTGAACTACCGTAATAATTGGAGAACTTTTCGCTGGATTAATAATTTGTGTAGGAACTGCTGTTAAATATTTAAGTTCAACTGCGGTCTGATAGGACTGTGGTGCATGCATATTCATTTCATCACCATCAAAATCAGCATTATATGGAGTTGTTACTGATACATTAAGGCGAAATGTATTTCCTGGTAGAACCTTTACTTTATGTGCCATCATACTCATTCTGTGAAGAGATGGTTGTCGGTTGAAAAATCCAATATCATCATCTTGAATATGACGATTTACAATATCACCATAGTCAAGTATAACACTATTTAAATCTACATGTTTTAATGAAATAGAACAAGGAAATGGTTCTCCGAAACAATTCGTTTTTTGTTTAACAATCGTATTTGCCCCAGGATAGTTATAAGGACCATTTCTAACAATTTTATATAATTTATCAATATTGTAGTTAGTAACTTTTTCTGGAAATGTAAGATTCATTGCGATAATCATCGGAACTCCCCACTGATCAATATCAATATTAGGATCTGCTGAAATAACTGTTCTACCAGAATAATCTACACGCTTTCCCATTAAATTACCACGAATACGACCTTCTTTTGCTTTTAAACGCTGTTCAATAGATTTAAGAGGACGACCAGAACGTTGTAAATGAGATGGAATTCCTGGCATATCATTATTAACATATGTAGCAACATAATATTGAATAAGTGAAATTAGCGGTTCAATTGTTGCTTTAACAGCATCTGTTTTAAGTCTTTGAATAAGTGTATTATTGTTCTTAATAATATGACCAAGTGCGAATGTAAGATCATCTTCTGACCGTTGATTATTATCTTGACGAACGGATGGGCGAACAGATGGCGGTGGAACAGGAAGAATAGAACAAATCATCCATTCTGGTCGACTATATTTACTTGAAAATCCAAGTAATTCACAATCATTATCAGTAATTCTTTTGAAAATCTGAATACAATGTTCCGCTGTAATAATATGACGACTTTTTACATCGGCACTTTGAAATACTTCACGGTTTTTAAAATCTGCTACAATTTTAAGCACCTTTTCTTTATCACCAACCTCTTTCATAAAAGAGCTGGGTTGAACACAATTACATCCATTATTAAATTGACATCTTTTGGATTTTCTTGCGAGCGTATTAATATAGGTGAACCGGGTCTGACCTTTTAGTGCTAGAATATTCTTTAATACATTTTGGTTTGTTTTATCAATGAGTAGCGTAGAACATCTGAAACATACTGTTTGTAGAAGTTTAATTGTCATTGCTAAGAAATGAATATGATAAACTGGAACAGCAAGTTCAATATGTCCGAAGTGTCCGGGACAAAGTTCAAGTGTATTATTACAAGTCGCACACATACGACCATAATCAATTACACCCATTCTTGGGTCAAATAGACCATTAATTTTTGGTTCATTGCCTTCATATGTATCACTACTTGTAATTTCACATACCGAAGACTTTTTAATAAGTTTTGGGTCAAATAAACCTAACTGAATAACGGAAACATTATCAGTGTCAGTTGTATTTTGTAGTTCTTTCGCAAATTGTGACATATATTATAACTCTATATTTTATAATAATGGTTTATTTCTTAAATTGATTTAATCAATTTTTATTATTTTAATAATAAAAATTATTGAAGTAAGAATATATTGCAATAATATATAAATTTCTATTTTTACATATTTTATACAATGTCAGGTTTATATAAAAATATAATAAATTATAATAATTATTATGAATCAACAATTAACACCAATATCTGTGATTAAAAAGGGCGATTGTATATTATGTAATAATAATATATCTATCATTTTACATAAAGGAGAATTTATTCGCATGCCAAGAAAGAATTTATATTTTTGTATAGTAAGAGTATTTATAGAAAAATATAAAAAGGAGGAGACATATATATATATGGAGAGTGATAAATGTATGTTATTACCAGATTATAATCTGAAAGTTTGTATTTAAGTTTTATATTCTTGAAGTTTTAATCATTCATTTTCTTCATAAAATCAAGTATATAAAGGAAAAGATTAAGAATATCAAGATAAAGATTAACAGAAGCAATAATATATTCGTCGTATCCAAATTTATCTTTTAGACGATGTGTATCATAAATAATAGCACACACAAAAATGAAAATACCGAGTAGAGAATATCCAATACCTCCATCTGTTCCCATAATCCAATTGAGAATTCCCCAAAAAATAAGAACAGAAATTCCTCCTACAACAAGTTCCTCCATAAATCCAAAATCGTATTTTGATTGAAAAGTAAATGTTGTTAGAATTACAAATGTAAGAATTGTTATTAAGAAACTCTTAATAACAAGTGTCTTATATCCAAGAGAAACATATGAAGCACACGTCACAGCAACTGTATATGATATTGAAATTGTAAATGCCGTTAATATCCACATATTATGAGGATGACTATCTTGATAGCAAAATAGCATAAAGAGGAATACAAAACTGAAAATACTTCCTACGACGAGAGGAGCAGTGTTTGTTAGAACATAATTTTGAATTGCGTCATTATACATCGCAAAATAACACATAAAAACTGTAATCATGAGTTGATATAGGAGAATTCCATATATTTTCCTCAAAAAATTACGATGATTTAGTTTGTTGTCCATTTTACGAAACGTCCCATCTTCTAGAGAACATGGATTTTTATGAACACATGCAAAAGGAGTTTTTAGAGTTGTTGTCATAATTTTTATACTAAAAACTCTTTGTATATTATAAATTAAATTATAAAATTTCTTTCAAATTTTATTGTACATATTTAAGTTAAAAGTATTTAAGACCGTTTTTTCCCCTTAGACCCCGTTTTCCCCTTTTTTACACCTTTTGAGCGTTTTTTTGTATTTGTTAATGCAGATTTTGAAACATCTCTAATTGAACGCAATTGACTTGAATTTTTTTTATACATAATCGTAATTAATACAACAGATATAATATTAAAACATATAAGAACAACACTTATTAATGATGTAATATACATAAATTCTCTTTCCCATATATTAGAACATTCGCAATTTTCTTTTTTAAGTTGATTTGTGTAATAAAACATAATAGCTACAAATACACAATTGAGAACAATAATTACATTAGAAATAATAACAAGTGTTTTTAAACTAATACATTTGATAGATAATAAGATTGTAAATAATAAATTAATACCTAAAAATATATAAGATGTAATCATTATAAAATCTCGTTTCCAATCCTCTGAACATTCACAATCAATATTTTTAACCTTGTATATAAATACAAGATAAATTACAAGACATGCTATATTATATAAAGTTATGAAATGATACATATTTATAATTTATATTAGATAATTAAATAATATGATGATATTTTATTATATGAATAGTTTTATTCTATAATAGAATTATTTTATTAGTTTATATTAAAATGAATACATTAAATATTATATTAGGGATTTTACTTGGTGCTATTGTTTTATTTCTTATAGCAGGTAGTATGCGTAATTTTACATTTACTATGCCTGAACTATATATTAAACAAAATATTAAATATTTATTAATTTCTATATTTATTTCATTGTGTTTAGTTGGTGTTATTGTCAGACAAATGGGATTTGTATTTATTGTTAGTGTTATTATATTAACATATATCACATATACCATATTTACAACAATGACAACAAATGATTATATTGAAAACGCACCAGATGCTGTTAAACCTCCTCCTCCTCATCTTGGTCTAGATGGAATTAGTATGTCAAATATATATACAGGATTATGAATATCAGAGATTATCTATAATTCTACTAAATATCATCATATATGATTAACAATAATAAATTGTTTTTTATTTTCTATATTATATTTAATATAGAAGATGTCTGTTAGTTCTTATGTCAGTTCTTCAAGTAGTTTATATAATAGAGCATTAAAGGGTTCTTATAATTCAGATGTATTTCCAATAGATACTTTTAATGAAGTAAAAAAAATTGTAAATAGTGGTGGACGCGCAGCAAAAGAAGTATTTAAAAGAGTATTTAGTGATAATGAAGAAACATTAGAAAATTATCCAATATTTTTAACAGATGCTAAATTTATTCATTTATTATTTCATTTAAATGCTCAATATCAAGTAAAATATTATAATAATGTTAGTAGAAAAATTACATCACCAGATGTTAGAGCATATAGAAAATATTTAACAACATTAACACATCCAAAATTAGAAGAATATAATTATATTGATGTATATTTATTATTATGTAATACTATACAAGATAAATTAACTTTTTGGAGATTTTGTGGATTTTTACAATCATTTTGTAAAACAATTAGTTATATTGTTGATACTGTTTTTAAATATGTAAAAAGTAATAATACACCGGTAAATAAAGATAATGAAGATTTAAGACAAAATAAAATATTTGAAAAATTAAAAAATGTAATTGAAGATCAGACCACGTCTGAAAGTATTAAAAATAATTTATTGTATTCTATTTGGGCACTTCAAATTATACATGAATATTATTTTATTTCTAATTCAAAATTTAGAAATACTATATTATTAACTAATTCAACTATTGATATGTCAGGAATGACAGGATGTGGTTCATCTGGACCACAAGATTATTTCTTTAAATCAATGGTATATTTAGGACTAGATAGAACTGAACCACATCATTTAAATCCTGTATTTAATCCTGGCACTGGCACTGGAACTAAATCAACTAATGTATTATTTTTAATGAGAGACTATATGTCTAATTTTTTAGCAAGTCCAAATCAATTAATCAATAATGTAATAACAAGAAGTTTAAAAAATAGTCCAACTATTGAATTTTTTAGCAATAATCCATTTATGTGGATATATAATCATAATCAACAATTTAGATACAATCTAATGTCTTATGTATGGAATAGTAATGTTTTATTATCAACAAAAGACATTTTTGTATCTTTATTTGAACCACATCATACATTTAAAGCACAACCAAAAAAAGAAGTTAATATTTATAGAGGTGTTCCTGATACTGTTCAATTTGCATGGATATTTAGAGATTTATTTATAATGAAAGAAGATGATAAAAAATATAAATATAAAAGAATAAATCTCTATATTTTAATTAAATATGTAAATATATTTTTAAAAAATAAAGGTATTTCTATGGAATTTAAAAGACTTCCTATTAAACAATCAACAATGGGAACAAGTATGTACGGTAAAGATTTAGATAAAACTATTTTAGCAGGATGGCAAACAGTTCCATACAGATATAATGTTGTTCAAAAAAAATGTAAGTTAAACCCAGCATATAATAATTTAGCATTTATTTCAAGTTGTTGTGCAACATATTCATTAATAGGTCAAAGTGGTAAAATAGAAGGTTCAACATCAGCAATGTCATCAATGAAAACAAGAAGTCCTCCAACTGTATGTAAAGAAATACATATATTTACCTATAATGGTGATGAAAGTGTTTCAGAAGCAGCATTTGATTTAGAGCGTCGTTCATTCGCACAAAAGTTTTTAAAACAATCTTTTATTGATATATTTAAAATTGAATTGAAGAGAGAAGCAATATTAAAACCAAGAAAAATAGTTGGATTTAGTTCTGGTGTTTGGAATTATTATGATGTAAGTTTAAATATGAATTTACAAACACAAGGAAGTCGTCTTCCATTATATTTTCCTGGAATGAAAAAGAAATATACAAAGAAAAATGTAAAGACATTCAAAGAGGTTTGTTTATGTAAAAATTACAAAGCAGAAAGTTATTTACAATTTATTAAGATTGAAAGAGGAATTGTATATTTATATGAAGATTTCTTTGAAAGAATGATAAAAACATTTATAACACCAGATAAAGATGAAAATAAAAATAAAGTTTCTAAATCATATAAAAATCTTAAAACAGAAGCAGAAATAAATAGTAGATTTGCTGAATTACATACAAAATTAAATAGTGGAATTAATAATTCAATGAAAAGAAGTCCAGAATACAGAAAAAGTATAGAAAAAATGAACAAAAATAAACAAAATGCAATTAAAAAATTAAGAGAAGATAGAAAAACATTTAAAAGTTGCTCTTCAAATGATAATTGTAATAGTGGAAATAAATGTAATAAGTCTATTTATAAATGTAGTAAAATTCAATCTGGGGGGTCACACGAAGAAGTAAAAGCATTCGCAGCAGAAGCACAAAAACAAGCAAACGCAGCAATAGCAGAAGCAGCAGCAGCAGACGGTGTAGGAAAAACAGAAGACTCTGCAAAACAAGATTTAGAAAAAGCACGAACGCACGTACGAGCAGCAATAACAGCAGCAAAACAAGCAGCAGCAGCAGCAGCAGCAGTAGGAGGAGGGGAAGAATTCTCAGAGAGAGCAGCATCAGTAGCATCATCAGCACGCACAGCAGTAGAAGGAGCAGTACTAAAAGTACAAAAAAAAGCAGAAGCAAGAGCACGAGCATCAGCACCACGAGCACCAACAGCAGCAGCAAGAGCAACATCATCAGCACCACCAGCACAACAGCAACAGCAAGCACAACAACAACAACAGCAAGCACAACAACAACAACAACAACAGCAAGCACAAAAGCAACAACAAACACAACAGCAAGCACAACAACAACATGCACAACAACAAGCACAACAACAAATAACAAGTAGAACTGTATCAACAGGAACAAATAATTCAGGTAATAAAAATAATGAACCTAAAAAAACATTATTAAATGAATTTGGAAATATAAATAAAAATAATAATTATAATTCAAATCAGTTTAATAATAATAATATTAATAATTCTAATAATAATTCTAATAATAAACCTAAAAAATCTAAAACACCATGTGAAGAAAAGATGGAAACATTAGGTGTTTCTGCTGATAATGTTCCACTTCCATATATGTATATGACATTTAAAGAAGATAATAATAATAATAATAATAAAAAGAAAAAATTAGAAATATTTTATCATCCGCGACATTCAAGAGAAAAAATAGCAACAATTGAAATAATGTCACAAGATGAAAATAATAAAGATGGCACAACAGGATTATTAGCTAGAACAAAAAAAATGTTTAAATCAATAGGAAAAGATAATGAAAAAGATAAATTAAAAGTTATTATTAATCCATTAATAGGTCAATATACAATGAATTATTTTATAATAATGAATGTAGCAAATTTATTTTGGTATTCATCACAATATACACAAGGTAAAAAAGAATATGATAAATTATTTAATACAGATAAAGCTACATTAAAAAAATTTGATAAAGATGTATATATATTTGATAGATTTGATAAATTACGGATTATAGATGATAAAATGATGCTTTTATTAGATAATGTATTTACTAAAATTAATGTTGTTAATCGACAATAATATATAATAATTCTAATATAATCATTAAGAAAATAAACCTTTTTATTTTCTTAATATTAAGTAATGGATAATACAGAATTATCACCACTTCAAGTAGAAATAATAAAAATATTAATAGCAAATAGTATAAATGAGAATAATAAAGAAAAAAAAAATGCATATATTAGTTCATTATTTGATAAAAAAAAAACTGAAATAGATACATTTAGAAAAGAATTAGAAAAATTTAAAAATAAAAAATTAATTACACAAGAAAATATAACTATTCCAGATTTACTAAGAAAATTACTAAAAAATTCAAAAAAAGGATATTCTAAAATAAATCCATCATTATATTCTATACATTCTTTAAAAAGTTTAATAGAACTTTTTTTTAATTTATGTTTATCATCTCACAGTTCAATTGGTTCTACAAAAGAAGATTTACAAAAATTTAAAAATATAAATAATAATTCAAATAAAACAATATTTAAAGAAGGGTTATATTGTAAAATTCCATCTGAATTTATTGACGAACTAGATGATGATGACATGCAAGGATATATATTAACTCATTTTGGATTATTTGTTGATGATTTGTTTGAAGAAAGAAGTATTCCTATTAAATTAATTGAAGATACTAAAACACCACCAAATTTATCTAAACGACCAAATTTATCTAAACAACCAAATTTATCTAAACAAATTGAAAAAAAGAAAGAAAAAATTATAACTGAATTATTAAAAAAAGACCCACGAATAAATATGAAAAGTGAAACAGTACGAAATATATTAAATTTATTAAAATTATATTCATCAGAAGGAATTATATTAAATCCATCATTACTTAGAGAAATATTTACTAAAATGGGTGATAATAGATTAAATTCAATATCTGATGATGTATTATTAGCAATATTAGATAGTAATTTATTATTAAAAGAGTTAGAATTATCAACTTCAAATAATAATAATGCTGTTCTAAAATCAGGTATATTAGCAGATATTATATATGGAATACCTGTTAGTTCTATTAATGAATGTATATATATAACTGAAACAAATCAATTATTTATTGATTGGGAAAGACTTCGTACTCTTAAATACATAACATTCAAATATGAAGGAAATTTAAATGAATTGTGGAAAAAATTTAAATATGAATTATATAAAATTTTTTGGAGTAAACAGGGTTCTATAATTGAATTAGAAGCAACATCATATATGAATGTTGAAAGACATCCTAAATTTGCTTTTACAAATCCATTTACAGGAAAAATAGTTAGATTAAATACACATGATTTAATTGAAATTGGTCTTATTACAGACCCTGATATAATTAGATTTTCCAGATTATTAGATAGTTCTTCTGTGTTAGGTGGTCTATTTAAAGGTCAAGGATATAATATATTATATGATACAGTAGATGAAGTTGGATTACCATTAGTATTTAATAAACAAAATGTAGATATGTTGAAAAAAGGATTAGAAAGGTCTTCAATACAACATATGTTTTTTGAATGTTTAATGGGAAATACAACAACAACATTACAAGAAATATTTGTATCAAATACATTACAAGAATCAAAAAAAATACCAGAAACATTACAAATTAGAATGACACAATCAGCAAAAGAAAATTATAAAAAAATATCTTTGAAAAATCCACAATTTGATTGGAATGATGCTTATAGTCCATATATAGATAAAGATAAATTTATAAAATATAAATCAGATTATAAACTTACATTAAGAAACGGAGCTACTAATAGAAATTTAAGAGAAAGAAAAAGTAGAGAGAATGATATAAGAGAAAAAGAAAAATATTTAAGAAATATAAAATATAGACAAGAAAGAGAAGAAGCAAAACAACAAAATAATATTAGAATGTCTGAAAGAAGAGAATTTAATTTACATAAAGAAGGAATAGATAAAAGATTTAATATGTTAAATAGACATCAAAAATCACATGAAAATAAATTAACTCAATTAACAGGAACTGTGTCAAATTTAACAAGTAAAGTATTACAACAAAAAGTAAAAATAGAAGACCAAGATAAATATATACAAAATATAACTGAACTTCAAAAAGCACAAGAAAACAAAATAGAAGAACAACAAGAACAAAAACAAATATTTATAGATAAAATAGGAGTAATTAATAGAAGATTTCAGTTATATAAAAATAAATATGATAGACAAATAGAAGAATTACGAAAACAACAAGAAAGACAAAAAAGAAAAATTAGAAACCAACAAACACCCCAACAAGATTATCAAAGAGTGCAATTAACACGTCAATCACGAGAATTTAGTAGAAGAATGAATGAACAAAAACAACAATATGAGTCTAATGTAAGAGAAGAGCAACGAAAATATAAAACAGTATCAGATAAATTACAAGAATTAGAAACTGAAATGAAAAAAAATAAGAGAGAACAAATAGAAGTAAAAAAAAAATTGGAAAGTGATTTAAATGACGCAAATACACAAAAAGAAGCAGCACAAGTAAAAGCACAAGATGCAAAAGCTGCACAAGCACAAGCAGAAGCACAAGTACAAACAGCAGAAGCACAAGCACAAGCAGCAGCACAAGCACAAGCAGCAGCACAAGTACAAGCTACACAAGCACAAGCTTCACAAGCACAAGCAGCAGCACAATTAAAAGTAAAAGAAGCAGAAGCTGCAAAATCAGTAGCACAAGCACAAGCACAAACAGCAGAAGCACAATCAAAAGAAGCAGAAAAAAAACTAGGTGAACAAAGAAAACTACAAGAACTCACACTAGATGCATATAAACGACAAATAGAATTAAATAAAAAACAACAAGAAATAATTGAACAACAACCATCACAACAAATTCCATCACATATAAGATCAGGACGTTTATTACAATATTCTTTACAAAATCCTTTATTACAATCTTCTTTACATACACCAGGTATGGCAGTTATGTGTGGAGGTAATTCTCAAAAAGGAGGAGATAATCATATTATATATAAACTTAAACAAAAACTGGGTGCTTCAATTCCATCAGATAAAACAATAACAGATTTTGTAGAATTATTAACAGTTCAATTATACAATAATCATGATAATAAATTAAAAAAACAATATACAGATGGATTAATTTCTATTAGAGATATATTATTTGGAACTAATGGTGTAATATATAAAAAAAATGGTAAAAAAGCATTTATAAAACTAATTTTAAAAGGAGCATATTTATGTAGAGGAATAATAAAAGAAGATGAAAAAATAGACAATATAGTAAATAGAATTATTAATAATAATTTATCATTAAAAGAATTATATGAAGATTTATCTCAACCACCTATTAAAAAAATTGTATTTGATATAGATGAATTTTTAAAAACAAAAATAGATATCAAATCAACAAATCAACCAACAAATGAACCAACAAATGAATTAACAAATGAATTAACAAATGAACCAACAATATTAGAATATATATCAAGTAAAATACCAGTAATATATGGATTAAAAAAATTAAATCCAGTAATAAGAGAAAATGAAAAAGAAAATGAAAATCAAATTGGAGGAAGTAATAAAACAATTAAAGATGCTATAAAAGAATTAATAATTGAAGCAAAAAAAGTAGAAGAAGCAATAGAAGGATTAAAAGGATATGATAAAGAATATTTATATAAATATGTTGAACGAATGAAAAAAATAGAAGTATATAAAAAATTAAGAAATGGATTATTAGATAAAACAAAAGAATATGTTAAATCATTTTTAACAGATAATAAAGAAGATATATATATAAATTGTCAAAAATTATTAGAGAGTGTTGAAATATTATTAAAAGACTTATCCAAAGTTGTAAAAGTAGATTATAGAAGATATGATTATTTAAAAAAAAAAAATAATAATAAACAAAAAAAATTAGAAAGAAGCAATAAACAATTTGAAGTTAGATTACAAAAAGCAGGTGCAATAAACAATAGAGATAATGATATATTTAAAGTGAGAGAAGAATTATTAAATAAAGTTAATAAATCATTGATGAATATAGTTTTTATTAGAATAATATTAATAACATTAATTCAGCAATTAAATACATATTTTGACATATCAACAACAGATAAACATAAAAAATCTATAATAGATAAAATAGATGAATTATATGAAATAAATATATCAAGAATATCAAAGGAACAATATAAATTAATGACTTCAAAGAGATTTAAGGGTTCTTTTTATCGTTTAATTGGAACTATAACAGCAATGACAAAAAAATATGTTCCTTCATTTAAATTTGATGATTTTATGAAAGAATATTATCCAATGTCATTTAAAGAACGTTCAAGAATAGTGGCAGAATATGCTGTTAATAATTATCACATTGTATATAATACATTTAAACAATATACAGGTAAATATGGAGGATTATGGATTCCAGCAGTTGTTAAAGTTCCATTTGTTAGAACAACAATGTTAAGTAAAGCAAAGGGAGTTGGAGCAGACAAAAATGGAAGTAGTAAATTAGTATTATATAATTTACTAACAGGTGATATTATTCCGTGTTTAAATAGAACAAATACTCAAACATTACAAGGAGACCCTTGTTTAAATATGAATAAAATAGATGATAAACAAAAAAAAATACAAGAAACTCTTCAAAAAATTAATTTTGATGGTACTATTATTATTGGACCAAATGGAGGTAATTATAAATATATGAATTTATTTGTAGATAAATTAATGATGAAAAAAAAAGCAAATCGAATATATTTAAATGAATATTTATCTTTATCAGAAGTTCAACAAAAAAATTGGGTAATATCAAATTTAGATATTTTTTTAAAATATTTTGTTCATGAAAAGATGTTTATATCTAAAATAGGAACATCAGATTATAAAATGCCTGTTTCTGTTCCATATGGCAGTGGTGTTGAAACTGAATTTATGAAAAAAACATTATTTCAAGTAAAAGATAGTATAAGTACATGGGATACATCAAGTAAATTAGAAGTAGGTAAAGATATGGAATCAATGAAAAGTGCTATTTTATCATGGGCGACAAGTGGAGATGAAAGTATTATTCCATCGCTTCCAACTGGATTATATTTATCATATAAAAATTCGTTGAGAAGTGGATTTAAAGGAATTACAGCAATAGTTGCTAAAAATATATTATATGAATTATATAATTTAAAAATTAATAAACATCAATTTACAGTTGATGATATTAATAAAATAACTTCACATATTGTATTGGAACAACAAGGAGGTAAAAGATTACATAAAGAAATACGACAAAAAGAAAAAGATATGAAAGATTTTAATAATAAATTAATAACAAATATACAATCTAAAAATGAAATTCTTGATTTTAAGAAGTATTACATTCATTTGACAAAAAGAATGAATAAGATTAAGATATAAGGTTATTACATTCATTTGATAATATATTTGACAAAAAGAATGAATAAGATTAAGATATAAGGTTATTACATTCATTTGATAATATATTTGACAAAAAGAATGAATAAGATTAAGATATAAGGTTATTACATTCATTTGATAATATAATTAACAAAAAGAATGAATAAGATATAATTGATAGACCAATAAAATAACAACTTATAACTTTATTATAATATATATTTATATATTATAATATGAAACATAAAGGGGGTAATCCTGCTTATTTATGGGATAGAGAGTGGTTCTCTGATGATAAATTATTTGATATACGAGATATAACAAGAACATTAGAACATCATAATACACCAGGAAATGCTCTAAATAGAAAATATATAGACGATTATCTCAAAAGTATTATGCATGATGATGTTAGTTCATTATATGCTGAAATAGATAATAAGATAAAACTAAAAATAGGAGATGGAATAAAACAATTATTACGATTTCAAAAAGATGTTCGTTATGTAAAAGAATTAGTTGAACTAAGAGATGAAAAGAAAAGACTACATCTTGATATGGAAAAAAATATGGCGAAGATATTAGAGATTGAATCATCTAATTTAAGAACAAATACTTCATTATTAATTAGAAGTCCATTTCATTACAAATACTTTGGAGAAGGATATGATAGTGAATTGATAGATGCTGTTATAAAGGGTCAATTACAACATATGAATGTTAATACTCATCAAGGTCTTTCTCTTGGATGTCCTCCTGATTTTATTGGAAATAATGCTAATAGAATTTTATTGGGTAGAAATACAAGAGATTATCATACTTGTACTTGGTTAAAAGCATCTCTTGAAAATGCTATATATTGGAGATATATTGATTTATCAAAACAGGGTGCGGGAAATATAGAATCAATTGCAACGTTGATGTATAAATTAGTTATTAATAATGGTGATTTTCAATTAAGTACTGTTGGAAATTTAAAAGATACATTTGCACCATTTATAGAAGCAGGTTCAGTTATAGAAAAAATAGGAATCGCAGATAATATTCGTATTCAACCATTATGTAAGCAATTTAAAACTGTTTGTAAGAATATGTTTATCACTAAATCTGGAAAGAAGATAAAAAGTATTGGTTCAACAATGACAAATTGTTATAATATAAAAGAATATTTACAGGCAATTACATTAAAATTTGATGAACCAAAAGAAAGTTTAAAAAAACATTATTGGGAATCATTTGCAATATTTATGTATGGATTAATTCAAGTAACAATTGCTTCATTGCGAAAAATATGGAATGTTGTAATGGATAATATGAGTGAAAGTAAAATCAAAGATCTTGATAATAATATTAATTCTAATTTAGTTGCTCTTAGAAAATATTTATTATCAAATCTAATTGAATATATTAAAATTAAACCTTCTGCTATGAATGATAATTATGGTTTTGTAGAAGGGCAAAATGATGATTATGAAAATCCAAAACCAGGTAAAAAAGGAATGGTAAGACTTAATGGTGGATTTAATAGTATTCGTAATATGTCAAATTACACATTAGGTAATTTTTTATTTACATTAGTAGATGGACCACCTTGCGTTGATGTCCTTGGAAGAAATCCGGCAGGAGATTGTAGTGAATGTTATAATGAAAGAAGTACATTATCTAAATTACAAAACATTGTGTATGGAAATGAAAAAACAAATTTTAGAGAAGCATTAAATGCTTATAATGATTATGAAACAGCAGACCCAGTAGAAATAAGGGAAGTAAAAAAACAAGTTAATATTCTAAGAAACCAAAATGCAACTAATATAACAAACACTGGGCAATTTATTAAAACACCACCTATATATATTGGTGGATTTACACATACAAAAGAATTATTACATTTTTCAAGAATAGTATTTATTGAATATTACAAAATAAAATACAATATTTTATCAAATGAATTCAAATATCTTGATTTAATTATTAAAAAAATGAAGAGTTCGATTCATGTAACTGAAATAAAAGGAATGTATATGACTTTAAAAAATGCTTATACAAGAACTGCTGGTGAAACACATTCACAAAATATTATGGCAAGAAAAATGTTGAATGACATAAAAAAAACATATTACGATATAAGAAAAAAAGAAATGGTTGCTATTCAAAGTTTAATTAGAACAGTTTCTAATTTAAAGAAAAAAGGAGCATCAGTGTCAAATGATATGATTGATATAGCATATATAAAATATTCACATTTCAGAGTTAAAGCAGATATAATGAAAAGAATTGCATTTAGTTTATATAAAAAAAAACAACAAGAATATAGAAATGAAACAGCAGGAGGTCATCCAATTCGCCGTGAATTACCTGATAAATATTACAGAAATTTAGAAGCATTATTTGAAGAAGTAGATAAAGAGATAAAAGATAGATTAAGAGAAGAAGGAATAGATGTTGATAGTATTGACCGTTATTTAAGAAATGACAAAAATATATTTAATTTAAATAACATTAAAAATACTGGATTAAATAAAAAAGATTTAGCACGATTAGAGGAGATTGGAAATGAATTAAATGTTCGAAAGAATAGTGCTTTACAAAAAACTAAGAGTGCTTCACCAACTAAAAGTGCATTACAAAAAACAAAAAGTATTTCTCCAACTAAAAACTTAACACTATCAATTAAAATATCTGGATTAAAAGGAGATACGGTATTTCTACCATATGTAGATAAATATAATAGACATGGATTTTTCAATATATTAGCAGCATTTAAAAGAGGACATGTTTCTACAAGTGATATAATTAAAGGATCTGCAATTAGTGTTAAATCTATATTTAAAACATTTTCGGCAATGGGTAGAATATGTGTTGCAAAAGATAAAAAAGAGGAGCGAGACAATAAAAAATGGAGAGCATTAGATGGCGAATATATTAAACAATTAATTAAATTAGATAAAGCAGAATTAAAGAGTGAAATTAGTGGATTATTTAGAGAGATTGATACTTATCATGATAAAACAATGCATTATTGGGGTCCTCGTGGAAATTCATGGACTAAATCAAAATTAGATAAATATTGTGAAGTTATTAGAAGTAATGGAACAGATTGTGATTTTGTTACTAATTGGAACAATATAAGAAGTATTGTTGCCAAATAAATATTTAGTTGTTATACTATCAAAATATACTCATAATAAAATAAAAATATAAGCAACATATTATATTTTTATATAAGATATATTATAATGAGTACTATAAATTCTCCTAATAATGAGAACAATAATAATTATAATAATAATAATAATAATAATAATAATAATTATAATTATAATAATAATAATAATGACCGTGATAATAAACGGGGAAAAAAAGAAACTGATAAAAAAAAGAGAAAAAAAAGTGTTAATGAAAATAAAAAAAGAAAAAAGGAGAATAATAATAATATTTCTAAAAATAAAGAGAAAAAATTAATTAAAGAACTTAGAGTAAATCAATTAGCAATTTCATCTTCAATGAGACAAAAATTTATTGATGAATTTCAACAAAATTATCCAGAATTATATAATACACATTTACAAAGTAAAATTAAACAATCTTTAAAAAAATTTAGAGAATTAAATAATAATAAAAAAACTGTATTACAAGGAGATAAGACATTAAGAACTGAAAAAACAAATATTATAACTGCTATTAAACAATTATTCGACCAAAAAAAATTATATTCTATCACAAATGGAAATAATGCAATGAATAATATTATATTTAAACCAATAATAGAAAGTAAATTGAGATTGAATTTTAAAAATCCAATAAGTAGATTGAAACTGTTTGAAGATAATAAAAAAATAACATATGCTGTTGCTACTAAAATAGTATTAAAATCAAGAATGCATATGAATAATACAAATAACAATAATAATAATAATAATAATAATAATAATAATAATAATAATTACAACAATATTATTAATGAAAATAACAATTCAAATAATAATAATGAAGATAGTGAAATAAATAATACAATATTAACTGAACTTACATCAGTTGATGGTTTAATACGTGATAACGAAATCCAAATATATACAGGAGATTCAGACAATGATAAACAACGGTCATTCGGTATATCCATTGCTTTTATATTTATAGTTTTAATAATGAATGCATTATTATCACCCGATACAGATTTGTCATTTTTAAAAAATATAGATAAACTAACTGACATAAAAATAAGTCCATTTTTAGGTCTTGCTGGATTTGAAAAAGAGACAGGAGATGGTAAGGGGAAGGGAAAAGGAAAAGGAACAGGAACAGGAACAGGAAGAGGAAGAGGAAGAGGAAGAGGAAGAGGAGGTAGATCATCTACTG
>Ga0233413_10000364_pt1 | contig 21896 bp, 17 predicted proteins | sample Na_anoxic_6_MG_FD_189019 | JGI IMG/M metagenome (GOLD analysis project Ga0233413, IMG submission 189019) | Seawater microbial communities from Saanich Inlet, British Columbia, Canada - Na_anoxic_6_MG | ecosystem: Environmental > Aquatic > Marine > Inlet | place: Canada: British Columbia...
GAAGTTAAACAAGAAGTTAAACAAGAAGTTAAACAAGAAGTTAAACAAGAAGTTAAACAAGAAGTTAAACAAGAAGTTAAACAAGAAGTTAAACAAGAAGTTAAACAAGAAATTAAACAAGAAGTTAAACCAGAAGTTAAACCAGCAGTTAAACAAGAAGTTAAACAAGAAGTTAAACCAGTAGTTAAACAAGAAGTTAAACAAGAAGTTAAACCAATTAGAGAAATTTTAAAAGACCGACCAAGAAATGCTGATAATATGATAAGGAATATATTTTTTATAGCACCATATAAAAACATATATATAACACCTATTTATAAAGATTTTCATTCATTTGAATTACAAATATTACATAAAAAGGCAACTGTATTAAATAATAAATTAAAATTTGCTTTTACTGAAATAATCGACAATATTACTATTAAAGCAGATGAAAGTGATATTATATCAACAACATATTCATTAGAATATTTAAATAAAGATTTTAATCATACTGATATTAACATTATTTTTAAACATGCTATTTTATCAAACATATTTAATATGAATTGGTCTATATTAGAAAACAGAATTATAATAACAGTTGCAAATAAGAATAACGATATTATTACAAAAGATATTGAATTATTATGTATTTCATCTAAACGTGTCAATATAACTATTCCTCCGTCAAAAACACATATTACAACATATATAATTCACTCTCCATTTAAATTATTAAAAACCTCATCTATACCAGATAAAAATAAATACATTATTCCGAGAGTTATAATGCAGACATATAAAACTGGCAATATATCAAAAGAGATGATTGATTCATCTAAATCATGGTCTTTATCTAATCCATCATATAGATTTGAATTTTATGATGATGTGAGATGTATTGATTTTTTAAAAAAACATTTTTCAAATGACATAGTTAATTCATTTAATGCATTAATTCCGGGAGCATTTAAAGCAGACTTATTTAGATATTGTTATTTATATATTAAAGGAGGTATATATACAGACATAGATAATATATGTATGATTAATTTAAATACAATTATAGATAATGATGATACATTTATTAGTGTTAAAGATAGACCTATCGGATGTATATATAATGCTTTTATAGCATGTTCGCCAAAATCACATATCTTAGAAACAGCAATCAGTAATATTGTTATTAATGTTAAAAAGCAATTATATCCACAAATACATGATAGTTTATTATCAATAACAGGTCCTAAATGTCTTGGGATGGCATTAAACTATAATTTACATCGTAATCCATCAACCAATTTTGAATATGGTGATAATAATATTAATAATATTAAATATAAATTATTTAAATTTACTGAATGTGGAAGATATATAACAACACATATAGAAGGGGATGTTGATAAAATTATTGCTACTGTTAAATATGATGGGTATGATAATGGAGGTTCATATGTTAAATTATTTAATAATAGAAATATATATAGAACAATTGTTAATGTGTAATACAATCATTTCATAAAATCATTTCATAAAATCATTTCATAAAATCATTTCATAAAATCATACAATCGTTTTGATATAACAGGTCCTATCTTTCTTTGTGTTTTACCATATTTAATTTCACAAACACTTTCTCCTTCATCTATTTCTATTTCATGAATAAGTTCTGTTATTGATTTGAATTTATCAGAAATAGCAGTAGCTATTTTTACAGAAACTCCCGGAATTTGAGCGAGTTGATGTATAAAACATACTTTTGGTGTTAAATTGTCTTTTTTAACAGATTTAATATTAGATATATATTCTGTATTATCTTTATTTAATTGATTATTTTCAGCATACATATTATTTATTGGAAATCTATTCCAGATTTGTCCTGTTTTTTTAATCATTTCAAATGATTTAATCAAAAAATTAACAGTATCTTCTATATCTTTTGATATATATGTATATATTCCATCTCTAATAATACCATTAACAATTACAGAATTAAATGTTTTTGATGATATTTTACCTACTTTATTATTTATATTCCCCTCAATTATATATATAACCTGATGTCCTTTTCTTTGTTCGTTTAGTAGTCTTACTTTCTGTTCTTTATATCTACCATCTTTTATTGATGATGCTAAATCGTCAATTGTTTTTCTTTCAATAATTACTTTTGGACTATTTTCTAGCTGTTTATATGAAAATATATAATCACCTACATCTAAGTTTATTAATTTATATTCTATTTTTTTTGTACTAATGCAATCAATTACCTTCCTTTCTCTATTATCTATTATAAATTGAAAATCATCCGATGAACTCATATAAGTTTTATATAAAAAATAAGTTTTATATAAAAATGTTTATTAATTTATTGTGGTATAATTCATATTTAAATTAATTTTATGTGTTTGATATACTTTATACCATGAACAATGATACTTAATAAAAAGTTATACTTTCATCGTCAGTTGTTCTAATAATGAAATATACAAATAATATTAAAAATATAATTAGTAAAAGAGACGGAGTTAAAGTGTATAGACTACTCATTATAACATATAAATATATATTATATAAGAAAATCTTTAATATTATATCTATATGTCTGTTATTAGTATTGATTTTGGCAATCACTCAACTAAGATACATCATTTTTATAATGGTGTGTTTAAAACAATAAATAGCCCATCGGGAAATATAACTATTCCTAGTAGAATTGTATTTTGTGAAAATAATAGATTATTTGGAGATTTTTCTATATATACAAATAAAGGATTATATAATAATATTAAGAATAAATTATTTGATAATAAATTATTTGATAATAAATCTTATGAAAATGAAAGAGAACAATTATTTGATAAAATAACATACTTAACCTATCAAAATAAAGATATTAATGCGAAGATGTTAACAATTATGTATTTAACAAATATTTATAAACATATACGATTTAATTTAAAAGATTCTGTTATTCCTGATATGTTTGTATATACATTCCCAGATTACATTTTAGAAGTAAAAAGATATAAAAATATAATTCAACAGATACATAGCGAGAAAAATAAGATAGTACTTATTCCAGAAAGTATTGCGATTGGATTAAATTATGGATTATATAAATTAATGGATGGTTCTTATAATAAAGAAACTTCAATATTATTTATTGATATTGGTGAAATTTCTACTTCATTTTATATAATTGAATATAAGGGACAAGAAATGAAAATATTATTTAAATGGGTTATTGAAGATGTTGGTTCTGCTTTTTTGGATAAATCATTAACACTATATTTATATAATAAATTTATAGAACAACATAATTTAGATAAAGAATGTGAAGAAACTATTATTAAAAATCGTATTATGAAAAAAATATATTATAAATGTGAAGGATTTAGAAAAAGACTTAATACGAATAATAAAATTAATTGTAATATAGAAGCAGTTTATAAAGATTATGATTTAAATATTACAATAACAAGAGAAGAATATAATGAATGTTGTAGAATAGCAATTACTAAATTTCGTAATTCACTTATTGTTTTTAAACATAATTTTAAATATGAAAATATTGAATTAATTGGTGGATTATCACGATTTTATATATTTAATGATATATTATCTGAATTAATTTCTAAAAAAATAGTTAAAACTACACTTAATCGAGAAGAATGTATATCAAGAGGAGGATCTATATATGGAGCAAATAAAATGACCATGTATAAAAATATTGATATAAAAATAAGATATAAATATTGTTTTGGAGATTTATATATAAAAGTAAATAAAAATGAACCTGTTTTACTTATTGGTAAAGATGATTATATACCTTTTAATAAAGATATTAAATTTTCAAGTAAAGAAAATATGGTTCAAATTTACAGAGAAGGAGAAGATATACCAATTAAAATATTTATGCTGAAACCAGTGGATATATTAATGAAATTTATAATTGATTTAGATTTAATACATCATTATATATATAAATCTATGATGAATGTGAATAAATCTGATGAAAATAATATAGATAATAATTTTGAGGGGAATGCTGATGGGAATGATGATATGAATAATACAACTGATTATATAAAATTAGAAGAAGAATTAAATAAACTTGATATAGTTTATCATAATAAACAAACTATGTTAAATAAAATAGAAGAACACATATATGATTATAAAAATAAAGGTCGCGGTGTTAAAAGATTAGAGAAATGGATGTATGAAAAATCCAGAGATGCATCTATTGATGATATTAAACTTGTTTATGATAAAATAAATGGAAACTAAATTAATGGACCGATAATCATCAATCTTTAATTATTTATTGTTCCTGAATTAATGTCATTATATTTACCTGATTGGTTTAATGCTGTTATATTAAAGTCTAAAATGTGATTTACACCATTAAAATGTAAAGGGTCGCCATTATATCTATAAAATGCTATATTCATTTTTGATAAACGAGAATGTGGTGGATTAAAATATTTAATTTCTCTTTGAGTTGGAATTGTTCCAATATTAATTTTAGTAGAGCATTTTAAGTAATCAATCGGAATAATAGCAAATCTGTCTTCTATTGTATCTGTATTACTTTTAAGTCGGTGTAATTCTCTTATATCTAATATAATATATTTATCACACTCTAATTCAATTACATTTGGAGATATAATTGATGATGGGTAAAATGCGGAACTGCTGAAATTGGAGGTTAGTACTGATTTTAATATAATAAGTTTATCTGATACAACTTTATCTATTTCAAGTGGAGTAGTCCATGTTGAATTATCATCCTGAATTATTAATCCTGGATATTTATTACAACCTTTAAAATCTTCTAAAAATGTAGTTCCAACTCCTATTAAATTTAAACTTGTTGTTTCACCAGAAACTGTTCCTTGATATTTACCAGCATTTTTTTTATTAAAACCCATCATTGGACCTAAACTATATGATGAATATTTATTTTCTGTTTTATTAAATGGATTTAAATTAATACATGTATTTGGATTAACAAATTCAAAATAAAATTCAACAACTTTATTAAAGTCCGATTTTGGAACAAATGTTATATCAAGTTTAGATGTTAATGTATTAATTTTAACATCTGAAAATTCAATATAGTTTGATGTATATGATGTTAATAATGTTTTTAAATTTGTTTCGAATGTTGTTAAATCTGTATATTTACCAACATCTAATTCAAGTATAGTACTGTTATTTCCAGCATCACTTGTAATTAGATGTAAATGTAAAATATTATTAGCATATAAAATTCCATTATCTTCATAATGATAAATATTATAAAATGAATTTGGAATATTTGCTTGACTTAATTCAACTGAAATGACATCTCTCTCTTCATGTTCGAATTCTAATGTATATTTTGAAGGGTCTGGATATAAATCTGTTTCTCTTTCTCTACTATCAACAATAAGACGAGTTGTTTTTCGTCCATGTGTTTTATTTTTAGCAGGTGGTTTAATTGTTATTTGGTCGTATGTTGGTGTTGCAATTTCCATATTTGGATTTATACTATCCGGGAAACTTGAAAACATATTCCGTTGATTGTATTCCATATATATTATTTATAAATATATAAATATGGTCTAATAAACCGATTATTGATTTGACTATTTATTTCAATTTTGATTAAAATGAATTAATTGATTAAAATGAATTAATTGATTTGACTATTTATTTCAATTTTGATTAAAATGAATTAATTGATTAAAATGAATTAATTGATTAAAATGAATTAATTGAATAAAGATTAAATATAAAAGAATAAAGATTAAATATAAAAGAATAAAGATTAAATATAAAAGAATATTTCTATATAAGTAATATATGTCTGAATTGAAAGTATTTAACTCACGAAATAATATAACATTATTAAAAGAAGTAATTCATCATAGATGTTCCAATGAACCTGCCATAAAATTAGACACGTCCCATAATAAACTTCTTCATAAACTAATGAATTATGTTCTTTCAAATGTTTCTCCAACAATTCCACAGGGACATACCGAAATGTCATATACAAAATTAATGAATAATAAGGTTCTTAATTTATTTATATCAAATGTTCGAGGTTCATCTGACGAACAATATATTCATAGTGAAGTGAATTCTCAATCTGCGTCTAATTCTATTCAACAAGAAAGACATAGAACAGACATTGTATTTGATTCTGTTCTTGATAAACAAAATAATATGCCAAGTGCGTTTATGCCCCCGCCTCAAATCCAATCCCACGAACAACCAATGGGTAGTAATATTAGTGCTTCTGGTGTAGAAGACCAACTTAAACATATTCAAACCGCTAGAAGTGAATTAGAACCAAAACAACATACAAATAATATTGATTTTACTATTGAAAAGAGAGAAGAAGAACCACTTGTAAATTCAACAGAACAAACTCAATTATATAATGAATTAATTCAACAAAGAGGCATTTCAACAAATGGGGATATGTCATCTGGTGTCGAGAATTCAATAAGTGGGATAAAACCCGATAATTCATATCTATCTCCTCCTGCCGATAATTCCCTAATGTTATTAAATAATAATATGGGTTTCACAGATAATAATATGCCGGCAACAGATAATACTGTTAGTCATCTTTATAATGAAAATGGAGAATATAAGGATGAGGAATATAATTCAACAGATGTTATTATGTCAAATAATACAATTGAGACGGATGATATAATGGCGAATGATAATATGATGTCAAACAATCATTTATTTACAAAGATTAATAATGTAATGGATGGAGTAATAGTTGATAATGGAGGTGTAAATAATACTGAAATTAATCATCGTCTTCAAAATAATATTGATGGCATTGATTTAAATAGAAATAATAGAGACCTTATTATTAAAGAGAGCGATGACCCTAAAAATCTCTTTTATCAAAAAGACAAAGAGCTTGAGGATGAACTTAATCGTATTAATATGAAATCATTAAACGACCATTATGAATCGCCTGTTATACTCCCAAGAAATATAAAGACTTATAATGATGACTTTTATATTACAATTGATTCTAGAGATCGTAATTTAGAGATATATCCAAGTCCAAGTTCTTTTCAAGTGAAATTTTCACCAGCAAGCGATTCAATTGAAAGACAACAACAATTAGATAGTAATAATAATATTATATATGAGAGTACAGTTAAATATATTGGTAATCCAGCAGGAGCAGGTATTTCAAGAACATATTCAAATATTTTAGAAATGAAATTACTTCATTGTATAGTTCCACTTGGTGTAAAATGGATTTGTGGTAATAGTCCAAGTGATTATTATGACGGAGCATGCACTGGAAGTGAAAATAATGGTCTTTGTATTCCATATGGACCTAAATATTCAAGTGATACAGGTATAGCAGTAAGTGTATTGAATGAACCATATCTATTATTGAATATAGATGAACTTGAAGGTCCATATGAAGGAACAAATGATGCTAATAGTAAAGCATTTGCTAAATTAATATTGAGTAGTGATTGGAAGAGAGATTATTTTTTTAGTCAAATATCTTCATTTGTTTATATGGGAACTGCTGGAAACGAAACATATAAATACAGACCAACAAATTTAGGAACAATTGATAAGATGACAATGAATTTAAAAAGACATGATGGTGATTTATATTCATTTGGCGATGATAAGTTATATGTAAAATATATTTGTAAGGGAAATGAGAATAAAAAAACTGGAAAGAATAATGTGAAAATAGTAGTACAAGGAACACACAAAGATTATATAGATTGTTCTATTACTGATATTGGTATTGTTCCAGGAGAGTTATTATACTTTTATGATACTCGTCCAACAGAAGCACATATGATTAAATTTCATAGAGATTTACATATTACTTGTATGACTGTATTGAAGAAAAAAGAATTAAATAAATATTCACTTGGTGTTGGTAAAAAAAATACAAAAACAAATGATACTACATTAGATAATACTATATGTAGTAATAGTGTTAAAACAGATAATAATTTTAAGAGAGTAGATAAAAAGCAGAAATATATTAAGATTAATGCTTCTATTGTTAAAATTAATAATTTAACAGATGAGCAGAGTGATATTGAAAAATTAGGCATTGACTGTGAAAAGAAAGAGTACAAAGTTGATTTTAGTAAATTTTTAGCTATTGGAAATTATTTAGGAATTGTATATAAAACTTCATCAGGTGAAGTACATAGTGAGTTATTAAAAGTATATTGTGTTGATAGATATGATGTAATTGTTATGAAACCAACTAATTATACTGATGGAGATGAAATATTAAAATTTGGTTTTGCTGAGAATTATAATAGAGGTTCTACTTCTACGGATAAGAATTCATTATTTTCAAGAGGAGGTAAAAGAGCGTGTTGTGTGAAGAAAAATTGTTGTCCAGGAGGAGAATGTGGCGGAGGTGAAGGAGATTGTGGAGTGTGTAATAGTGGTGATGAAGAACTATCATTTGAAATTGATTTTCCTTATGATAAATTACCTGATTATATACAAAAATGTGCTTATTTTGAAAATGAGATTTTCTTTATTCAGCAAAAATTACAAGTTAGTTATACAATGAAATTAACAGAAGTTAGAAAAGAAGACGCGAATTTTAGGTCGCTATTAGTTAAAAATGGATAATTTATACGAAAAAATCATTAATATCACTGTATATAATATAAATGACACAATTAGAAACAATATTTACAGAAGATATATTCAATAAATTTGTTGAAGAAGTATCTATTGGAGACCCGTCCTTTAAACTTAATAAATTTACATTTGATAGTGAAAATAAACATATAATTGATTATTATTCATTTAATAATTTTATTAATGCTTTTAAACAATACCCAGATTTTGGAAATACAGGTAATATTGATATATCTAAAAAAGAATTAGCAGCATTCTTTGCTATAACAGCACTTGAGTCTAGTTTTATGTATTCAAGAGAAATTTTTGTTAATTCAGAATATAATGACTCGTCATTTCAGTCTATATATCCCGGTTGTGCAAATAAAAATAAATATTTACAGAAAGATATAAATAATAATCCTATTTTACCAAAAATAGATTGGGGTGCTACAACTAATACTACTAAAACAGCAACATATACAACACTTCCGCCAAATTCAGGAATTAGAAGTAGTTCAAATGCATATATAAACGGTTATAAATCAAATACCGCTGTTATAATAGATAAAAAAACAATTGGTTACACAGTATATACAAATAATTTATATGGAACTCATATTATTAATAAAAATGAAAAATATTATGGTGATGTCGTAGATGGTTCTACTACAAATATTACTGATATGGCAACTATTGGATTAAAATATGGATATTATGGTAGAGGTCCAAATCAATTATCATGGAATTTTAATTATGGGCCTTTTAGTAAAGAAGTATATAGTAAATTTCATGGGACTGTTAATGCAAATATTATAAATGATGATGAAAATTATATATTAAATAATCCAGATTTATTAGCACAACATGGATTTATTGGATGTTTATCAGCGGTATGGTTTTGGTTTTTTTCAACTAAATCATGTAATAATGGAAATGGAGATTGTTCTACATGCTCAGAATCAAGTCAATATACTAATAAACCGTCACCTCATGATATTATTACAGGACAATGGACACCAACACAAGATGATATAACAAATAATAGACTAGCAAATTTTGGAAGTGTAATTGATATTATTAATGGTCCATTAGAATGTAGTTCTAATTCTGCTCAATGGGCAATTGATTCTAGAAATACAAGAATAAAATATTATAAAAAATATTGTGAAATACTTGGTGTTGTAATTGATGGGACTGAATTATCTAATATTAATTTATCATGTGGGTCTACCACGACTCCTTGGGGATGGTCATGTACAAATTCAAATACTTCTTCATTAAAATGTAATAATGATTAATTGGTTTGTATATCGCAGTTAGGACACATTGTGCTTATTCAAATTATATATCATCTACTATACTAAACAAAAACCATTAATTTTATCTTAAACAACATGTAAAATTAACAACGTTATTTAATTTTTCATTGTTTTTAAATTCAATATTTTCTGAAAAAGATTCACTTAGTTTAGATATATTTAAATCTTCTTCATTTTCAACCTTAACGTCTTGAAATATATTATCTATCATTTTAATATGTTTTATATCTTCCTCTTTTTTTTGTATTGAACGTCTAAATATTTTATTAAACATTATATAATATATATAACTTAAAAATATATAAACAATTCACTATATAATATATATATGTTCATTGATTATATATTCCCATTTATATTTTCTTTTTTTATAATTCATAACTTCATTTTAATTCCTGATATAAATAATTATAAATATACACATCGTGGAGGAGGTTGCATATTAGGAAGTTGTAATATTAGATTAGCACTTAAAAAATGTAATGGAAGTACAGAATGGTCTATTCATGGTTTGTGGTTAGACTATACGAATGGAAGTTATCCAGAATATTGTAGTAATATGACATTTTGGAATATTACTAATTCTTCATTGGAAGCAAAAATGAGACAAGAATGGTATTCATGTGAAGGAGATGAAATAGATTTTTGGAACCATGAATTACAAAAACATGGTTCTTGTATAAAAGATTATATATTTCCACTAATGAATAGTAATGGTTATTTTGAAGATACAATTGAATTATATAATGGATTAAAACCAGTTATTCCTTATGTATGTCGAAATAAGACGGATAATTGTTATATTTCATTTAATTAGAGTTATAATGTGTTTTTATACACGTTTAGTTAGAAATTCTCATTGACTTCATCAACGCTTCATGAAGATTTTTATCAAGTTTAGGAGGTTCACATGCACATGTTGGATAAACCCACTAAATTACGTCCCAGTACATGTTATTCAAAATGTACTGAAACATATTTCTAACTTTTTTAATTTATAAATTATTTATCAATAAAATCTATAAAATTTATTCATTTACAAGTGCAATAAATTCTTTTAACTGCTCGTCAGTAAAAATTGGAGACCACGCATTATTATCTGCGTAAGTTCCATATTTAGAAGGATTGTCTTTGACGAGTTGATATATTCTACAAACCCATTCGTCTGTTTTATTCATTACTCGTTGAATACACTTGATTAACTCATATGTAGATTGTTGATTTCTTTATTATAAACCTCCGGTGTGGAGGGACATATCGATATGTCTGTGGGGGATTGTCTAGGAGAGGATGGGGTGCGCGGAGTTCGGGGTCGTCGTGGGCGATCTTGCGTGCATGCGCATTACGCATCTCCTCGCGAAGCTTGTGGTCTGTATCAATATTGGCGCGGCACAATTAACGCATGAACAGTTGACTACGGTCGCCTAACGAAAACTCTCTACACTACGCTCTTTACAGGTTAATCGTGAAACCACAATCGCTCTGTCGACCTCTTCCTTTTTTCAAAATCCTCCTGCGTGCCGCCATCGGTAGCACGCAGGATTCGAATTCCTCGGACTATACGTTCCGCCAATGAACAACATCTTATTCTGAGCCGTCTTGGGGTCATCTGAACGATCTGGGCCAACTGGATACTCCGGGTCTATAACCAGTCCAATGTACACCTTCTTCACCCACGTCTTATCGTACACACCCTGTTTGTCATATTTATCTTTTAGGACAACATAGTTCTCCCCATCTATCAGGACCACGACCGTCGGGACTTGCCCGAAATCATTGCGCAGATTGAATCGCCAGGGTCCTTTGGAGGCAGGCATGGTCTTCGTAATTCTTATAATTTGTCTTTACATTTTTAGACCGTCAATTTTATTCTTCAAAACCGACGCATTCAAGAATAGCATTATTACATCCACTACTAATAGAAAAATCATTAATATTTCCAAGATGATTACGAATAACTTCAACATATTTAAAACAATTAAATTTATTCATTCACAAGTGCAATAAATTCTTTTAACTGGTCGTCGGTAAATCTTGGAGACCATGCATTATTATCTGCGTAAGTTCCATATTGAGAAGGATTTTGTTTAAGAATATCATTAATTTTATACATCCACCCGTTTGTCTTGTTTAAGTCTCGTTTAGCATTTGCAAGTAGCTCCCACGTAGATTGTTGATTTGGTCTATATAGAGTTCCATCTTCTGCAAGTTTATATCCAGTAAAATAAGGTGGAAGATTCATTGTAATATATATATTATATATAATTTTGTTTTATATTAATCATTTTTTGTTATAAAAACCTTGTTAGACAAGGGAAAATGGATTCGTATGTGAAACCAATTTATTGGAGGTGTTGCCACCGACTCAGAACTCACGGCAGCGGTAGCAGCAGCGCTTCTTCTTGCCCATGCGCATGCGCAACGACGAGCAATCGTCGCATACAGAACTGCCGCATAGGCGGCAGTGGTGACGCCGGTGGAATAAGGTGAAGCCCTTGCAGCACAGCTTGCAAGCGGAATTCTTCATCCACTCCGCTTCTGGTACTTCGGCGAAGCTCACGTTCTTTTTCAAGGCGGTGCGGCGGGAGGCAGCACTGCTGCCACTGGCAGCGGCGACAGCAGCGAGGGCGTCTTCCTTATCCATGCGGTGGAAGGCAGCACTGCTGCCAAAGGCGGTGGGGCCACTGTCGGAGGTCGCATAGTCAGGAGGTTTGATCGTGTCGCACATGTTGCACCTGGTGCAATCGGTGTTGACAAACGTACAGCTATCGCACTTCCATGGGGTCGAAAAGGCAATCTCCGCACCCACACCACCACCACCATCACCACTAGAAGCGGTGGGGGTCGCGGGGCTGGGCATGGCGGACATGGCGGACGCACCACCGGCGGGCGCAGCAGCAGCAGCAGCTGTTTCAAGCACTTCAAATCCGTCGTCCACGAGCCATCGCACAGCCGCTTTCGCATCGCCGTTGCCCCGGCCCGGCATGAGCGCAGCGGTAGCCTGCTTCTCCGTGCACTGCATGGGGCACAGGTTCATCACCGCCTGCTCCGCCATTGCGGCACCACCACCACTAGAAGCGGTGGGGGTCGCGGGGCGGGGCATGGCGGACATGGCGACATCGGTATCGGCGAAGAAGGTGTCGCGCTCGGCTTCCATGCTACGTGAGATGTCGGAATAACCGGCGGACACACTAATAGTGGCGTTGGACGCGGTAGACGCGAGGATGGGCCAGGGGGACGACATTGTTCTAAAATTAAAACTAAAACTAATTCTTATAATTTGTCTTGACATTTTAGACCGTCGATTTTATTCTAAATCGAGGCAATCCCTTCCGCATCACGGTCGCTGTCCCTTGAAGGGACATGCTACCAGATACCAGCTTCGCAGCGGCAAACAATACCTTTTGGCGTATCCAGCCAAACATGTCACTAAAGGTGTCCGTGAAGAAGCCGACCCTCTGCGGGCAGTGCGCACACGGAACATGCGCCCAACGGCGCGAGCAGCCAACATGACCGCCGCACTGCTGACACCCAACGCACCGAACAATGCGATCGCCGTGTCGAAGCTTCTTATGGCAGTGAACGCACTTCAACATTTCAATACAATCTTTGCTGGCAATTGATCTTTACATTTTTAGACCGTCAATTTTATTCTTCAACACCTATACATTCAAGAATAGCATTATTACATCCACTACTAATAGAAAAATCATTAATATTTCCAAGATGATTACGAATAACTTCAACAAATTTAAAACAATTGCGTTCGTCATTTACTCTTTTATACGCCAACGCAAGATTACAAAGCATAAATACTTGTGCAATAGCATCATTCCTATTTTCATCTGTAATAGGTGTAGTTGTTGTAATATAATCACCTGTTTCAATAATTAGTAAAAATGCTTTAATTGTATCTTCATAGTTTTCAATATTAAATGACGACACGCCAAAATTATATAGTGTGTAATTAAGTGATTTAAAATCAATTAATCCAGAATTAAATAATTCCCATTTCATGGAAATAACATCGTCAAATATATCAATTGCAGAATTCCAATCATCTAATTTCATGTGAATAAAACCTAATTGATGTCTGGCAGATGCAAGTTCAGATGATGCTGTATTGCCATAAAAATCATTTAGTTTATTACAAAGTTTATATGAATACTCTAACGCCTTTTCCCAATTAGTGTCGTTAATACATCTATTAATCATTTCTTGAAGAACAGAAAATTCTGCATGTAGTTCAGAGCAAAGAGTCATGATGTCTCGTCCAAAATGTATATTATATCTTTTATGTTATAATTATATTAAATCAATTTTCAAGGGGGTTTTCATATATGTTTATAAACTAAATATTTTATCCATAAATATTTTATAATATAATATTATAAAATGTCAAATAATAATGAAATTAAACAAGAAGAACAAGTTTTAGAAGATAAAATAGCATCTCCATGCTGTGATATTAAAAAATGTCCTTTTCGTGGTGGTCCATCAAAAGATTTTTTTCTTGGAGGTGCAGTTGTTGCAGCATTAGGAACTGCATATTGGTTTGTTAGATGTAGAGGAAGATGTTAAATAATCATTTCTTCTCTTTCTTTTAATATATCATCAAAAGTTCTTTCTTTTATTTTGTAATTAATTTTTTCTGGTTCACAAAATGATTTTAGATAATCTGCTCCATTTTCACTACTAAAATCATTTATTTTCTTTACTTTTAAACTTTGATATTCTCCATGTCTATCTGGTAGAGCATGAGGTTCATCATATACAATTATATCTTGTTTAAAGTTATGTTTTGTATTTTTTGAAGGAATTTGAATAGATTTTTTTGATATTTTATTTAATTTATTTTTAACTAATTTATTTTGATTTAATATATCATTACTATATTCAGATTTATCCATTAATTCTCCATAACCATCTAAAAATGGATTTTTTATATCAGTATCTTCTTGTTTGAATTTTTTATTAAATTCTATGTTGAACATATCGTGTTTTTTTTTATCATCTGATAATTCCCATATTTCTCTAAATAAAGGAATTTCTTTTTTTTGATTATTACAAAAATCAGCAAATTCATTTTCAATCTCTTCATATTTTTTTGTATTCTTACAATTTTCTAATTGTTCTTTAATATATGAGTACGCTTTATGAATAATAATCATATCGCCATCTGTACCTCCTTTATCAGGATGACATATTAATGCCATTTTATAATATTTTTTTTGTAATTGTTTTAAAGTTGATTTAGATGTGAGATTAAATAAATCATATGGATTTATAAGTGTATTATTATTCATATAAACTTTAATAACGAATTAGAAAAAAAAAAGAGAATTTATCAATAATATAATTTAAAAAATTATATGAAAAATATACTAAAAAATATAAAATTGAATAAAGAATTTAAGAAATAAACATTATATATTATATAATGAGTAATCAAGAACAACCTACATATGGTATTTATAATGAAAATAATAAATTAATTCAAAAAGAAGATATTGAAAGATTTTTAATGAAAGGTGGTATAACAGAAAAGATTAATAATATTGATATATGGAGAAAAGCATTTGTTCATAATTCATATTGTAAGAATAGAAAGAAAAAACAAGCACAAAATGTAGAACAACAAATAGCAGAAGAAAGAAAAACAGTTGATTTAAGTAAAGTAATTGATATTCAAGAAGATTCTAATGAAGTATTAGAATGGTTAGGAGATGGTATTATACAATCTACTGTTGCATGTTATTTAAAAAGGAGATATGAAGGGCAAGATGAAGGATTTTTAACTAAATTAAGAAGTAAGTTAGTTAAAACAGAAGCATTATCAAATATGGCAAAATTTCTTGGATTTGGTGAATTTATTCTTATGTCAGAACATATTGAAAAAGCATGTAATGGTAGAACAAATGCTCGTATTTTAGAAGATGCATTTGAAGGATTTGTTGGAGCATTAGCAGAAGATTTTGGTATTGATGATAGTTGCGAAGGATATATTATATGTAATAAATTCGTTATTAATTGTATTGAAAATGCAATTGATATTACAGAACTTATTATGAAAGATGATAATTATAAAGACCAACTTATGAGATATTTTCAAAGAATGTTTGATGGTGCTCTTCCTTCTTATAAAGAAGATAAACGGGGTGATAATAACCAACCAACAACAGGAGGACGTATATTTTATATGTATGTATGTGATGTTAATGGTAAAAAAATTGGAAGTGGATATGCTAAATCAAAAAAAGAAGCAGAACAAAGGTCAGCGAAGCAAGCATTATATCAATATGGTATTAGAAGTGCTTTTTAAAATTAAATAAATTTTTATTAAGATTATAATTTTTTTAAAACATTATATCTATTTAATCCACTAAATTCTTTATCTTCTGAATTTAAATTTTTAAATTCATGAAATTTTTTACTAAATAATTCACTTTCTAATAATTTGTATCCTCTATCAGTGAAATATTTCATTATATAATCATAATTAACTAAATACTCTGGGTGATCTCCAATTGATTCAACATAAACATCTACTTTCTGTCCTAAATTATTTAATTTATTTGTTTTAAATTGACTATTATTACTTTTTTTAATTCTAACAATTGTTTTATTATTTTTCTTTATATTAAGTTCGGCATTTTTGATTTTATTATAAACTATTCCTCCATCAAATGTAGTAAATATAAATACTCCTCCTTTTTTTAAGAATGTATTAATATTTTCAAATATATTTTTAAGTGTTGATGTATTTTTGAGGAAATAATGAAACGCAAATTGACAAGCAATAACATCTACTTCTTTTCGTGGTTCAATTTGAGATTGTACTTTATCAATTAGATTTTCATTAAAATCACCTTGCATAAATTTAACTTTCATTTTTGTTTTCATTGTTTTATATCTGCGTTTTGCTTCATCTAATGCATCTTGTGATAAATCTGTTAATAAAAGAAATTCTACTTTTCTTTGATGTAATTTAAATAAATCTCCACCTCTTCCTCCTGCGATTTCAATTATAGACCCTCCATTAACATACTTATTATATAAATATTTTTTCACATGATTATGATATTTTCTAACTAATTTAAGTCTATTACTATTTTCTCCTTGTTGATAATAATTAACTAATTTATTATTATATACACCATTTAATATCATTTTCTCTGTTATAGGAGACATAATTAATGCCAGTGTTGATTCAGCAACACCCCATCCATTAGGTCCTCTAAATTGTCCTTCTTCCTTTGTTTGAAGATAAACATCTGTTTTATCATCTCTTGCTCTTTCTGGTTTCCACATTTTATTTGAAACATTCAAAGCACATTCTAATATAACATCATCTTTTAATAATTTTTTTTCTGATGTTGATAAATCAGACTTTTTAATTACTTTATTTGAATGTTGGGATGAAAAATAATAGGGGAAAAATTTAAGTTTTCTCTGTTCTATCTTATCTGAATATTCTGGAAATAATTGTTTGTATGTATCATCAAGTTTATAATGTCTTTGTTTGAATACATATTGTGATATAGAAGCAAATACAAAATATTCATCTTTATTTGATGGAGATTGACGAACCAAGAAATCAACAGTATTCATTTCTTGGGGTTTCCATTTATAAACTTTACTAAAATATCCTTTATCTATTGGAGTATATATAAGTCCGTCTAATTCATATGGGTATTTTGCTTTATATACAGTCTTTGATAAATCAAATATAGTTATTTTTTCAGTTGGAATATGCTGTTTTTTTTCTTGAATTGTTATTGTTGATTTAGATGGTGATTTAGATTGTGATTTAGATGGTGATTTAGATAGTGATTTAGTATTTAATTTAGCAACAAGATTATATTTAGAAATATCTTTAACTCTTACTTCTAGTGGTTCTCCTGATATGTCTTTATTGTCTATAATCAAAGCATCAAATACCATATATTTTTTTAATTCTGGCATATATTCACAATCAAGTAATGCATTTTTCATTGTATGGGTTATATCTAAATCAATTACTTCTTTTGACTTTGCAATTTGATAACATTTTCCATCATCATCTATATACAAGAAATATCTCTCTCCATCTGCTTTTTCTGTTACTGCGTGATTAGATACTATATATTGAAATGAATTTAATTCTAATGGAACAACTTGATTCATAAATCCACCATTCATATTTACTGTTCCTATATCTTGGTTTTGAAGTCGGTCTCTTGGATTTTTATAATCTTGATTGAATTTTTTAAGAACTTTATTTATTATACGCATATTAAGTGGTTGAAGTACTTCTGGTATATGTTCTAATATATGTGGTAATATATCTTTTAAACTTTTAAAATATTTTTGAGGATTTTTATTAGAATTATTTGTAGGATGTATATATTCTATTTCAAGACTATATGCTGGTTCTTTATCTTTAACATTTGGTATATTTGTATTTAAATCAAAATATACATATGTAAAATCAAATCTCCATAATCTGTCTTTACTATATTTAGATATACGGCGTTTTAATCTATATTTTCCCTTTTTTATTTTTGTTTGTGTTGCAGGGTCTTCTGTTGCAAGTGATATTTTAATTGCTGTTCCATCCAAGAAAAATGAATGGATGGTTTTTTTCTTCTCAAATGTAGGTTCTTTATTTGAAAATGCTGATTTATTGAATTCTGTAAGTTTATTTCCTTCATAATATGTTGTTACAGCACGAATATCTCTATCAAAACAATTTTCAACTTTACTAATAGAATATTCTGTTTTTTTTGGGTCAAATAATTCTGTTAAATTAAATATCTTTTTAAATGATTCTTTTGATATTAATGATGAATATTTGTATGTATTTGGGTCATAACGTCCAATATGTAATTCATATTCTATGTTATCTTTATTTAATGATTTTAAACTATTTAGTAAATTATTATTACTCATATAATATTAACTTTTATAAAAATCTATGGCAAAATATTATTAAAATATATGACAAATATTAAAACAAAATTTAATAACTATATAATTTTTAATAAATTTTATAAATATATAGTAATGAAACCAACTTTTTTAATTATTGGTGCTCAGAAGGGAGGTACAACCCCTGGCATTTGGTATTTATCACAGCATCCTGATATTTATATGCATCAAGGTGAAGCACACTTTTTTGATAATGATGATAATTATAATAAGGGTATTGAGTGGTATGAAAATAAATTCTTTAATGGAAATAAAGAATATGTTAGAAGAAAACATCGTGGGGAGAAAACACCTATGTATTGTTTTATGCGAAAAACAATTGACAGAATAAAAAAAGCATATCCAAATATAAAATTATTGTTATTCTTGAGAAATCCAATCGCACGAGCACACTCACACTATAATCATTTACAGCAAGTTGAAAGAACACGATTTAAAGGAGATAGACATAGATCATTTAATGATTTAATTCAAGATGACCTTAAAAAGAAATATTATAGAAGATATGATACTATATTACAAAGAGGATATTACTTGGAACAGATAGAATACATTCTTTCAAAATTTCCTAAGGAAAATTTAAAAATAATTATTAGTGAAAGATACAAACAAGACCCTCTAAAAGTAAATAATGAAATATTTAAATTTCTTGGATTAAAATTATTGAAAAGTGTTAAAATTAGAACAGATGTTCATGCTCGTAAATATGCTAAAAAAATATCAAAAAAAGACTATGATTTGTTAGATAAACTATATATCCCCCATAATGAAGCATTATATAAATTTTTGGGTCATAGGATAGAAGAATGGAATACTACATATAATAATATGGTTGGTGTTCAAAAAGAAGGTGATAAAATAAAAGAATGGACTAAAAAGAATAAAATTAAATACAAGAGGAAACATAAAGTATGATAATACTTATTTTTTCTTCAAATAATTTTTTTTAATTTATTTATATTTTCATCAGATAATTTTTCTATTTTAATAATTATATCCTCATTATTACTATTATAAAATTTATATTTGTAAACTTCAATAATACCAAGATACTCTGGTGTTTGTATTAATTTTAAGAATGGTTTATTAAAATATTTCGCATATTTTGTTTTATAGATTTTTATAAAATATAAATATATTCTCATTATTATTTTTGTTCTTTTTTCTTTTTCTAACTTTTTTTTACTAAATAATTTATTATAAAGTAAATCTGATGAGTTTTTTAGATTAATGAATTTATAATTTATTATTTTATTAAATATGTAATTAAAAAAATTCTTATAAATTTTAACATCTATTTCTCGTGGTTCATAATAATAATATTCTAAATATGTCATTACATTTGCGACGAGTTTATATTTAATAGTACATCCAAATGATAAATTATTTTTTTTAATATATTTTAATAAATATTTATTCAAAAAATATTCATCTATACCATAAACAAACTTTTTATTACAAGATTTTTCAATTCTATTATTAGGATATTTATTGAATCCATCTACTCTATTAAATATATATTCTGACATTAATATTTTTCTTTTTTTAACTACATTTTCTCCATTTATGACTTGTAAATTATATTCTGGTCTTTTATCAATTATTTTAAAATATTCTAATAATAAATCTTTATCATATTTCTTATTTATTATTTGTTTCCATGCTGTATAATAAGGATGTAAATATTTACTATCATAAAAAATATTATTATTAGTAAGTGTTCCTACTAAATTATTGATTATGAATAAATCTACTTTTTTTTTATTTAATGTTTTATATATATTATATATATTGCCAAATTTTTTTTTTACTTCATTATAATTATTATAATCAATATCTGATATTAAAACAGTGTTTGCATCATTATTATTGAAATTAAAAAAAGGAAAAAACCTTACAAATGTTCCAAATACACCTCTATGTTTATCTTTATCTTTTATATAACTTGGACAATTATATAATACTATTTCAATAGATTTATCTTTATTTAATTCCTTCATTATAGTTTTATCATTGTAAATTGATTTTTCAATAAAAAGTCTTAATGTAAAATCTTTCATATATGTTTTTACATATTTTGCTAAATATAAAACACCCTTAGTATATTCTGTAAAATTTCTATATCCACCTCCTGCCATTTTAAAAAAAGAAGCACATACAATGTTTTTTTTCTTTTTATAATCAATATCAAATAATGGAGTTAAATCACATATTGGATTTTCTAAATATTTAGTCATATATATTTTATTAGATATTTATATATGACTAATCTCAACATAACATTAAACCCTTCTTACAATGAATACATAAAATCAAGCAAAAAAAAGAATCTAATTATTATTTGTGCTGGGGACGATTCACTTCATAAAAAGAAGAAATGGTTTGCTAAAAGTCGTAAATATGTTCTTTGTGTAAATTATTTTGGTGATAAAAACAATACTAAGAAGTCATTTCGTGAAGAATGCGACATATATATTGAATCACAAGGACCCAAGTGGGTAATCATTCGAAATATCTTAATGAAAACTAAATTTTGGCGTAATTTTGATTTTGTTGCTTTACCAGATGATGATCTTGATGTTACTGTTGGAAAGTGGAACAAACTATTTCAATACGGACATAAATATAAACTTAATTTGTATCAACCATCATTAGTAGATAATGGCAATGAATATGTCGTTCATAAGTATTTAACTCAACATAAGGAATGTGATTTTAGATATACTGATTTTGTTGAGATTATGACACCAATATTTAGTAAAAGTGCATTACGTAAATCATATAAAATATTAACTGACCCAATGATTAAATCAGGTTGGGGTGTAGATTACATTATTCCACGTAATATATTGAAAAATAAGGGAATTGCTATTATTGATAGTGTTCCAATCATACATACGAAACCACTTGGGCATGTAGATGCTGCAAAAAAATCTTCATTTTATAAGAAATATAATATAGACCCTGAAAAAGAGA
>Ga0233413_10000366_pt1 | contig 21879 bp, 20 predicted proteins | sample Na_anoxic_6_MG_FD_189019 | JGI IMG/M metagenome (GOLD analysis project Ga0233413, IMG submission 189019) | Seawater microbial communities from Saanich Inlet, British Columbia, Canada - Na_anoxic_6_MG | ecosystem: Environmental > Aquatic > Marine > Inlet | place: Canada: British Columbia...
AAAATGAATGATGCGGAGGGTATAGCTGATAGCTTCCCAGTGAAATACTATTCGCTGTTACTGTCGTGAATTTCACGGTGCAAGCGGGGTAAAGATAGCGCAGAGCAATTAAGGAAGGGAAGGGGGGTGGTTTACATTGCTTCAGCGAATTCTGGCAGGTATCGAGCAAGGCCTGTGCTCACACGCATCTGAGATTCGTCAAGTAGCAAAATATCATAAAGGCGGTATCAGGTACGTTCCACTCGCATCGAATTCTGTAATGAGAGGCAGGCTCAAAGCCAGATCTCGGGTAGCAGGAAGCAAGGATGGGCTTTTTTTCAAAAAAGCCTATCCTTGTTAGTGGTGTGATAAAAAACTGCCCTTTTGAATCCTCCCACATATTAATTCTGTCTAAAGCTTGAGCAATGCATCCAGAATACTCATTCCTTCTCCCTTTTTCTTTACGGCAAGCAAGGGAGATGTTGTCGTATGGATCAGGTGCTCTGCCACACTTCCGAGCAGTACACCGGCAGCAGCCCTTCTTCCACGTGCGCCGATAACCACCAGGCATCGTTCACGCGTAGTAATAACATCTTCAATGCCATTGGATGCCTTTTTCTCAAGGTGGAAAAGGGGGACTGCGGTGAGGCCCTTTAAATCTATTTTATTAATAAATTCAGCATAGTCCTTCTCAGCATGCCCTTTCATGATCTCGGCAAACTGATCATAGCTCTTACCCGTCTTGTAGTATCCCATAGGAACGCTATATACATAAAGACAGGTTATTTGATCTATTCCCTCAGAAACATTGGCGAGCGCAACTGCCGCCTCCATTGCGTCCACTGAGTTTTCCGAAAAATCCACGGGTACAAGGATGTTGGTAAACCATGTTGTGGTTCCCTCTGGGACAAAGAGCACAGAGCAGGGTGCCTTTCGGGCAAGTTTTTCAAAGAGGGTCCCGCTCGCAGAGGGTATTTTTCGCTTGCGCATGATGATCAAATCGATTTCATGCTCTTTCGCCCGGCGTAAAAACTCTATCAAGGGTGAGCCTTCCACGACCTCATAGTCGATCTGGGTTTCCGGGTGACCATCAAAGTATTTATTGACAAGGGCTTCCATTTCGTGCCGTGCATACTCATCAACTGGCTGAAAAAGATCCGGATACTCAGTACGGAGTTCATCCGGAATATCTGCTGTGCTCACAACATGGAGAAAGGTGATCTTTTCGGATTTTGCCAGTCTGCTGATGAGGCCTGCATAGCGAATAGAGGCTCCGTCCTGGTTAACAAATGAAACCCCAACCAAAAGCCGATTGTATCGATACATAGTGACTCCTTTTTTCTGTGTTAGTGTTGAGAGCTTTACATAACTTATATTTTTTTAAAGAGGGTGGGTTTTAAAGCCAACCCTTGCTATTAGGATGCTAAAAATTACCAAATTTTGCAAAGATAGAGCCCTGGCGCCAGCAATATATCAGAGCAGGCATAGTGGTTCTTCTCGGGTGAGGGAAGTATAGGATAATTTCCAAAAGTGGTCAATTGAAAAGGTATTGTATGAAAATTGTATTGACAACTGATTGTTGATATGTATCGTAACATACAGGAATTGTAGGTCTACAAAGGAGTGAAACATGGCACAAGAAAAGGGTCTGGTCACCAGCATTACCGAGGATGGATGGGCGCAGGTGGAAACCGATAGAAATGATGCGGATTCTAATTGCGATTCATGCCGTGTCACGTTTGGATCCAATTCCGAGATGACCATCAAGGCTATAAACAGGGCTGGGGCAGGAGTGGGTGATCTGGTTTCCATACACCTCAGCTCAGGGACAATAATGAAAAGTGCTGCAATTCTCTATTTGATACCAGTAGTAGGCCTGATTTCAGGGGCTTCTATGGGTGAGGGTTTAAGCACGAGATTGGCCATTAGTCAAACGAGTGCTACCGCGCTCTTAAGCCTTGCTGGCTTTATTCTGGGTTTTATAATAACCGCCCTCATATCCAGATGGATGTCAGGTCGAAGAAAGCTAAGCCCTATTATAACCCGTATCATACGGCGTGGAATTATAGCTCCTGAATCTTCTCCAACGCCTTCAATAAAGAGTCCAAAGGACTTTAGCTCAGTGTTTGGCGATGCAGGATCATAAAGCTTCCAAGACCTCCCATACGCATACCATCGCCAAAGAAAAAAATATCAAAATATTCACCCCTACTGTAAATTACGGGCTACCCGTAAAGATGTAAGTTCGTAGTTGCTGATAGGCCATTCTGCGTGAAAAACCTTGATATCTTTTGAAATTTAAGGCATTATCTCGAAAAAAACAAGGGGGTGGAACAACTGCCAGTGATAACCATATCCAGAGAAATCTACAGCGAGGGCAGTTATATCGGGGAGAAGGTTGCAGAGGCCCTTGGCTACCATTTTGTAGATAAGAGCATGATGAAAAAGGTATTTACAGAGCACAGCATTGTTCAATTAAGCGAGGTGCATAACTCTGGGCCGGGATTTTGGGCACGCTTTGACGATATGAGGACGACAACGGTCAAGTTTTTAAAACAGGTTATCCTTGCCCTGGCCAGCCAGAATATGATTACACACATGTATAATTATTTCATGGTGATGATACGCATCTTAAGGGAAGAATAATACCGGATGAACGATTTCAAAGAGTGTGCAATAGAAATAGCACGAGAAGTAGGGATATTTGTCAAGAATAAGCTTAATTCAGTACATACAATACATTATAAGGGAGAGATTAATCTGGTAACAGAAGTAGATAAAATCTCTGAAGAGATGATCACCTCCAAAATAACTACCCTCTTTCCCGATCATGATATCCTGGCGGAAGAATTTACCGAGATAGATAGCGGATCTGATTTCAGATGGATTATAGACCCTCTGGATGGAACTACTAATTATGCCCATGGCTATCCCTATTTTTGTGTTTCTATCGCACTTGAGAGGCTTAATACCATGATTGTAGGCATTGTGTATGATCCTATGCTCGATGAAATGTTTGTGGCAGAAAAAGGGAAGGGGGCTTTTTTAAATGACAGAGAAATCCATGTGTCGAATACTCCCGAAACAATCAAAAGCCTTTTGGCTACCGGGTTCCCGTATGATATTCGGGAAGACAGCCACAATAATCTAAATTACTTTAATGAAATGATCCTCAAGGCACAGGCTATTCGAAGGGCAGGCTCAGCAGCGCTGGACCTTGCATATGTTGCAGCAGGGCGCTTTGATGGATTCTGGGAGCTCAAATTAAATCCCTGGGATATTGCAGCAGGATGGTTGCTCGTAGAGGAGGCAGGTGGGATTGTAACAGATATGGGCGGGAACAACTATTTCCTTGAATCTCCATCTATTTTGGCATCCAATGGAAGGATTCATAAGGAAATGATGGCTGTTTTAGAGAGTGCATCCTCTATTTAATAATCTTTGTTATCTTTTCTGCTTTTTTCTTAATTGCAAGGCCTTTTTTGACCACCGGCACTTCTTTCACTACCTTTTCGATCAATGTATTTTCTATGGACGTTCCCTCTTTGTGTTTTTCCTTTGCGCTTTCTTTGGCATCATTCGGAGTTATATCCTGTTTCACCTTTCTGAATTCCTTTATAGCACCTCCGAGACCCTTGCCAATTTCTGGTAATCTCTTGGCACCAAAGATGAGCAAGATAATGCCCCCAATAATAAGCAGCTCTGTTGTACCCAGGCCAAACATGGCTTTACCCCCCCCTATTTAGTGCTTGACCGAAAACCTTGTTTTTTCGGTCAAAAATTCGAAATGCTAAGCACGAAATCCGAAACAATGACCAAAGCACGAATGTTCCAATGACAAAAACGCCATGCTTTCAATGAGCTATTTTAGGTCATTTTGTCATTTGATATGCAAATTTGTTTCGAATTTCGAATTTCGATATTCGGATTTGGCCTGAACGTGACTTTTCGTTCAGGCACTATTTAGTTACATATATCGGAGTTTTTGCAACGTACCAAGATCAGTGTAGTTTTGTTTAATCCCTCAATCCCTTAATCCCTCTATTATTTTATTAATATCCCAGTCGACTAACAATCGCAGCCTTTCATTTTGATTTTTATTTCGATAGACAAGGTATCCATTTTCCAGACCATACAGGAAAAGGTCTCTGGTTAGTATAACATCCTGTTTGCAATAGTCAGTTAATTTTTTTATTTTCCCTGCCTTGAACCATTCCAGGGCCTTGAGCCCATCCGCTGATTTTCCTTTATTGAGGGTCTCTTGAGACAGATGATCAAGACTTAACCTGTATCCAAGCCTATTGTAGATATCCTCAAGTATATCAAATGTCTGCATGGTATGTAAGTTGTGGCTCGTGTAGGGTGCAAGCACTCCATAATCAAATCTTTTACAATTAAAACCAACCACAAGATCAGCTGTGGCGAGGTGTTTGATGAGCGCATCTATTTGATCTTCTGTGAAGGTATAGAAACGTTCATCCATGCTGTCGAAAATTACAGCCACAGATACCATCATTAAATGTGTGTTCTGCCACCCACCTACGTCTTGAGCTGACTTCTGCGTCTCTAAATCAAAATAACAAATCTTTTTTTTATCCACCACTTTAGCTACCATTTCGTTATGTACCGGAAAGAGAGAATCTTTTTTTTCCTCTCCTGCAATAGCAGGAATATCTGACAAAGGTATTACGCCTGTCAGGGCCTGTAAAATCAGTATTGCAGCGTTTTTATCTAAGGGCTTATTGCCTGAACCACACTTTGGCGAATATATGCATGAGGGGCAGCCATGCTCACAAGGACAGCTTTTAATAAGCTCCAGGGTCTGACTTAACAGATCCAGGATTATATCGAAACCCCTCTGTGCAAGCCCTACACCCCCTGGATAGGAATCATAAATAAATATAGCTGATTTTTCTACCTGAGGGTGAAATGGGTATGATATTCCTCCAAGATCATTTCTATCACATAATGCAAAAATGGGAAAGAGACTAATGGCTGCGTGTTCTATGGCATGAATACCCCCCATAAAGTGGTACCCTTTATCGTTTATCATTTTCTTGATACTATCCTCAATAATAAACCACAGACCTACCGTCTCAAATGTCTGGGGAGGAAGCTCAAGCGGGAATAGACCAATCAATTCCTGGCCCGGAGTCCTCCTTTTCTCATACCCTGTTATTGTTTCCGTCACTGTAAGATTTCCAAGTTTCACAACAAATTGCCCTTTTGGCTGGCTTTTGGTAATGTTGATAATCTCGGTTTCTTTTTCCGATCGTATCCGGGTAAAATATTTCAGTTCTGTGTGCTGGGCAATAATGTTTTTTTTGCCGATCAGTAATTTCTCTACGAGATATGGGCTGGCCCTATGAAGATATATTGCACCCGGATGACACTCCTTGAAGGCTCGTATTCCATCAACGGTTCCTATCGCCTTTCCTGTTTTCGCATCAAATATGGTGTAACTTTCACCAATTGAGCGTATGTTTACCCTCAGATGTGGCCTTTTTTTGGTCGCAAACCATATCTGTTTACCTTCACTTGTTCTGCTAAGCTCACCAACCGATTCTAAGAAATTACAATGATCAATGAGATCATTATGCCAGAATTGGCTATCCTGCAAGGTGAGAGGGTTTTCTGCTGCTGCACAGGGTAAATGGGCCTGCATAATATGGGCATTGTCTGGGTCAATGACTGCGGCTTCAAAGGATTGGTCAAAAAAGGAAGCTGGATGTTTCATAAAGTATTGATCCAAGGCATCTTGATTGGCAACCAGAATTACCAGGGAGTCTCTCCCGGAGCGTCCTACTCTTCCTCCTCTTTGCCAGGTATTAATAATTGTTCCCGGGTATCCAACTAATATACATACATCCAGATACCCTATATCAATTCCCATCTCCAGGGCACTTGTCGATATAACACCAAGTAGATTTCCATTTGTGAGCCTTTTTTCAATTAAACGGCGTTCCTCAGGTAAAAATCCAGCTCTATATGAGCTGACCTTTTCCTTTAAATCTGGCGCCAGTTGTTTAACCCACATATGAATGAGTTCGGTGACCTTTCTGGACTGGGTAAATACAATGGTTCTGAAGTGAGCGTTGAGACATTGTATAAATAATTGCGTGGCTAAAAAATTGGTACTGGTCAAGGGATTGAGAAACATAAAATACTGACCGGATTTAGGTGCACCGCTGTGAGAAATCACATCTAATTTTTTCTCTATGAGACTTGTACCAAAATCATGCGGATTTTGGATAGTGGCTGAGGAAAGGATAAATTGTGGTGTGGTATTATACAGAAGGCAAATTCTTTTTAATCTTCTCAATATCTGTGCAAGATGTGAGCCGAAAATTCCTCGATACGTATGAACTTCATCAATAATCACAAAGGCCAGATTAGAAAAAAACTCAGACCATGTTTCGTGATAGGCAAGAATGCCTATATGGAGCATATCAGGATTAGTTAGGATGATATTTGGAACCTTCTCTTTAATCCTCTTCCTGTCGCCTGTTGATGTATCGCCATCATAAATGGCTGCACTGATACGGACTTTCTGGAGCCCGGAGGTAAAGTTATTGAGATTTTTTAGCTGATCTTGCTCCAGGGCTTTAAGGGGAAAGATGTAGAGGGCTCGTGCTGCTGGCGTTTGTAATATTGTTTCAATGACACCAATATTATAGATAAGGCTTTTCCCACTGGCAGTAGGGGTAGATACTACGATATCTTTACCTGCTTGTAATTTCCCGATGGCCTCGGTTTGGTGAGCATACAACGCTTTGATATTACATTTTTGAAGGAGATCTAAAATGTTTTGAGAGAAGGGCGTGCTCTGATTGTATTGAGGGTCTTGGTGAGAAAGATAGCGATGATACACTATCTGAGGACCAAGATCTTCTGATTTTTTTATTTGCTCAACAAATTCTGATAATTGCATGTGCCTGATGGTTGTATTAGATGTAAACGTTCACCGTTGGGACTGACGAAGCTGACGCTTTTGTCGTAAATACGCATCCAGAATGGAGTCCGGGGATGAGAATGTAACCCGCCTGAGGCGGGCAAGCCTTGAACCTTTGAACCCGTGAACGCCTACGATTTTATGGATGTACAATGTCTATCATATTTTTACCTGGATTGTAAGATCAGTTACTCGTAAAGGGAAATTTATTCTGGACAAATTAAACCCGGATTATGCAGTAGACACTTACTGCGACCTGAAAAACCTTGGTGCAACGCTCGTTTCACGATTTTGCTTCTCACCATAGTTATAACTATGCCTTCGGCACAAAATCGCTCCAGCTTCTCGTTTCGCTGAGGTTTTTCAATCCTCGTGACGATGCCTTATGCATAATCTGGGTTAAAGGCACAGCAATTGCGTACAGCCTTTGTACTATCAGAGGGTGTGGTGCGACGAGGCATTTTGGACAAAGAGAGACTGGAAAAGAAATATGAATGATTATTGCCAAAGTTAAAGAGCGTGATTAAAACCCTTGCGTTACGATTGAAAGAGACAACCAAAAAGGCCAGTTTATTAGCGGCGGGGCAGTAATAAATGTCGCGGTGAGGAAAATGGGTTTTTTAGGACTCGACTTTTATAAGCATAGCATCTCCCTGGGCAGAACCCGAACAGATACCACATATGCCAATTCCGCCGCCTCTTCTCCTCAACTCGTATGCAAGTGTCATAACTATTCTCGCTCCTGTTGCTCCGATAGGATGGCCATAGGCAATAGCGCTTCCGTTAACATTAACCTTCTCAAACATCTGCTCCTTGGTGAGCCCCAGAATTGTTTGAGCGCTGACTAATACAACAGCTGCGAAAGCTTCATTGATTTCGATAAGGTCAATTTGGTCAATCGTCATATCATTCTGTTCCAGCACCTTTTTAATGGACAGTCCCGGAACAGTGGCAATATCCTTTGTGGGTTGAGAGACTTCAGCATAATCTAATATAGTGAACAAAGGCTTCAATCCAAGTTCATCCGCCTTTTCTCTGCTCATAATCAAACACACATCTCCCCCATCATTGATGCCAGGGGCGTTCCCGGCAGTTACACTTCCTGCTTGGCCAGTAACCGTGCTCGTATGTCCGAAAACAGGGGGTAATTTTGCCAGTCCTTCCATTGTGGTATATGGCCTGGGCGGTTCATCTTTGTCAATAATAACCGCCTCTTTACCCTTTTTGGCCTCTACTGGAAATGTCTCATCATCCAATCTTCCAGCCTTCATGGCCTCAACTGCTGCCATCTGTGAATGGCAGGCCCATTCATCTTGCTCTTCACGGCTGAAACCAAATTCATCACCAACCTCTGAGCCGTGAATAGCCATATGTCTGTCATAGAATGGATCCCATAAGCCATCATATACCATCAGGTCAAGTGCCGGCCGGCTTTTAAGTCCCATTCGTACACCCCATCTCATTTCTGTGAGGGCATACGGGCAATTGCTCATACTTTCCTGTCCACCAGCTATACATATCTCGGCCCTTCCCAATTGAATCATCTGGGTTGCCAGGTCAATGGTTTTAATTCCAGAAGAGCAGACCTTGTTGACAGTAATAGTAGGGACCGATTCAGGAATTCCTGCAAGTATTGAAGCAGACCTACCAGGAACCTGTCCGCACGCTGCTGGTACAACCTGTCCCATGAAGATAGAATCGACATCCCCTGGCTTGACCTTGCCGTTGGTTCGTCTCAGGACTTCCTGGATTGCCATGGCACCGAGTTCCATGGCTGTAAAATTTTTAAGGACTCCTCCTAATCGACCGTAGGGAGTTCTGCATGCCTCTACTACCACAATTTCTCGGAAGTTTTTAAATTGATTTGTTATTTTTCTTCCCATAGTTGAAAAATCCGCTTTTCTTTTACCGTATTGTGCAACTGGTGCGTCAGCATAGATTTCTGTCATTTTTCTTTCAACTCTCTGTGGCACTTTTTCCATATGTCTCTCCTTTTATTAGTGAATAATTAACTTTAAGAAGTCATTTCAATATCCTTAATTCCCTGGAATATTATATCAAAAGTATCTTGAATATTTTCTTCTTCAACACAGGAGAATGCTATTCGTATATCTGTTTTACCCAGGGAGATTACTCCTACACCGTATTTGTTTAAAAGATGAAGCCGTAATTCTTCAGCATCCACTGTTCGAAGCCTGAGGCACATAAAATACCCTGAATTAAAAGGGTATACGTCCCAGGCATCATTATAATTTTTATTTGCAAGTACTTCTTTAACCCGGGTTGCCCTGTTGCGCATTATTGCGAATTTTTCTTCCTTTTCTTTTTTATAGTTATCTGAATTAAGGGAGCCAAGGAGGATGGATTGGCTCAGGTGAGGGCTGTTTGATATGCTGCCCCTGACAGCGCCGGCAGTCTTTCTCTCAAGGGCATCGTAGAAGTTGTTGGAATTGCTCTTTAATAAAGCGCCATAGGTAATAAATCCCACCCTCAGTCCCCACACATAGTTCTCCTTAGTTCCACCATCTAATTTTATGGCCATTATTCTCTGGTGAATTCCGGTAAGTAATGCAAAAAGGGATTCTTTCATCGAATTATCATCATAAAAAAGTCCAAAGTAGGCATCATCTAAGAGTACTACAAGGTTGGTGCCTTTTTCTGCCAGATTAAGTAAAATCTCCGCAATCCTTTTTCCTTCTTCCTTTGTTGGCGTATATCCTGTGGGATTGTTAGGGAAATTTAACAATACCACAAGTTTTTCCCTTCCTTTCGCCTCTTGACGAAGGCTCTCTTCAAATGCAGTGAGATTGAATCCCCCCTGTGATGAAAAAAGCCCGTATTGTTTGATCTGTGCATCATGCAAAACTGTTAGTATGAGGGTATAGTTCCCCCAGATCTTATCAGGAAGTAGCACAACATCACTTTCATCGATCCACATCTCAGCAGTAACAGAGAGGCCATGGGTTATGGCATTTGTTACGATTGGGAGACTTATTTTTTTACCAGTGAGGGATGGGTTTTTGTAGAATAATAGTTGCTGCCAGGTCTCTCTGAGCTTCGGTATGCCAAAAGAAGGCGCATAATTAAGTGATTGCTGAGGCGGTAAGTTTATATATGACATGATAGAAGGAAGGTGCATAGGCACTCCATTTTCTGTGGCAATACCTATGGTAGCATTATATTTAAATGCCTTTTCCTTGGCCTCAGCACCTTGCGAGAGAATGCCTTTGGGAAAGTAAAGATTCTTTCCTTTCCTCGATAGCATATCATATATATGGGGATTGGCTTTTTTGATATTCTCATTTAATTCTTGAGCAAGTGGGTTCATGCTTATTTTCCTTATCTTTATTGTTTGTAAAAGGCTACCGCTCCATATCCAACGACTCGTCGGGTTTCTCTGCGGCCATGAATAGCTACATCACCGCTATTTGCATAGTGAAGTATCTTTACCGCATTTCCATCCAGTTGTTTGACAGTCATCATTACTGTTACCACTGAACTCAACCCGCAAAGGGTGGTAGAAAGGTTTGGAATTCCTTTTTTAAGTACCTTTTTCTCTGAAGTGAATAGCAGATTTGGGTCGTATTTCTTTATCAAAAAAAGGGTGTTTTGGTCAACATTATTTGCATTGCTGTAGTCTGGATAATGGGACATATCGGATGATGCCACAAAAAGGACATTTCTTTTTTTCACAATCTTTACAAGGGCCTCGCTGATTTTTTTGCAATTAATGAGCGATAGGGGTCCCATTACAATGGGGACAATATCGAAACGTTTTAAAACCCTTTGCAGAAATGGAATCTGTGTCTCTACAGAATGTTCCCTTATATGGGCCTGCTCAACAAAATGAAAGGGTTCCCCTATGCTGAGAAGGGCGTTAACCATTTCCTTGTTTACTTTTACCTTTCCCAGAGGGGTTGCATAGGCATCCCAGTTACCTACTGACGCACCTTTGAGATAAACGTGATGACTTGGTCCAAAGATTATTACTGTATCATACTGCCTATCCTTGATTTGACTGTAGGAATATGCAGCTACCTGACCTGAGAAGACATATCCGGCATGAGGGGACATAAGGCCTAAGATTTTGCCATCTATTTGCTTGTGTTTGACATTTGAAATGAAATCATCAACTGTTTTTGTTAACTCTTCTTTATCCTTTGGGTAGAAATAACCAGCCACGGCAGGTTTCCTGACCCTTTCTTGTGCGATGAGCTGAGTAAAAGGGAGGCACGGTATGATCATAATGATGGCCAATACCGTCCACCATCTGACGGATAACAGCAAAGAGTTTTGTTTTTTATTCTGATCAGCCATTACATTTTGATTTTCTTATTAGCCACTAACATTGACTAACTCGATAGTATGGGAATTTCCTGTTTTAGACAGGATAGACGGGATGTTCTGGCCTTCGACAGGCGGCACGAGGTGAGCTAGCTGACACGTCTCAGGCCCCGAGCTTGTCGAGGGGATATAAAAAATATAAAAAAATCTTGTTAATCCTGTCAATCTTGTCAAAAAAGTTCCCGGACATCTCGGGGCTTAGTTCTAAAAAGTCTTTTGCGAGAACATCAAACTTTTAAAAAATATTTATTTAACATGATTTTTTAATTTATACAATGAGATTGGTCTTAAAAATGTCGATTTGAAATATGCTACTCTCATTCAAATTCTTGCGGCACATCGTTGGAATAGAAGCAGAAGAATTGAGAGAAGGAGAGTTTTTGAAGCTAAAATAAAACAAATAAGGTTATAAGTCTACTATTCAATTGTATTGTTGGCTATGACAATTCTTTGCACTTCTGAGGTTCCTTCATAGATAGTTAATACTCTGGCATCACGGTAGTATCTCTCTACGGGATATTCCTTGCTATATCCATACCCGCCGTGAATCTGAATTGCTTTATATGCAGACCTGTTGGCAGTCTCAGATGCAAATAGTTTTGCCATAGATGCCTCTCGTGTAAATCTTTCTCCTCTGTCTTTCATAGATGCAGCATTGAATGTGAGGAGTCTTGCTGCTTCGATCTGGACCGCCATATCGGCTATCATCCAGCGAATACCTTGAAATTTTGATATAGGCTTGCCAAATTGCACTCTCTCTTGTGCATATGTTACCGCCGCATCCAAACATGCTTGAGAGAGTCCTACGGATAAAGATGCGATACCAATTCTTCCTTCATCCAGAGCGGTCATTGCGATAATAAATCCCTGTCCCTCTTCACCCAGCAAATTCTCAGCAGGGACACTACAATCTTCAAATATCAGGCTTGTAGAATCTGATGCCCTCTGACCCATTTTATCCTCCTCAGGGCCCACAATAAATCCAGGCATCCCTTTTTCCAGTATAAAAGAACTTATACCCCTATGTTTTTTGCTTTTGTCCGTATAGGCAGTGGCCACGACAACATCTGCGTTTTTCCCACTGGTGATCCATGCCTTGGTACCATTTAAGATGTAACTATTTCCGTCTTTTTTAGCCGTTGATTTTGCACCGGCCGGATCAGATCCTGCACCTGGTTCTGTCACTGCAAAGCACCCAAGCTTTTCACCAGCTGCCAGGGGCTTGAGATAATTTTCTTTCAGAAAATCAGAGCCAAACCTGTATATAGGGCCACAGGACACACTGTTATGAACAGACATGATAACGGCTGTAGAGGCACATGCATATCCAATTTCCTGAAGGGCTAAACTATAGCTTATTGTATCGACGCCTGCTCCATTGTATTCAGGTGGAACAGTCATTCCCATAAGCCCAAGTTCGCCCATTTGTTTTATAATATCAGCGGGAAATTCTTTTGTTTTATCCCTCTCGGCAGCAGTAGGGAGGATAGCCTCCCGAGCTAAATCCTTGACCATAGCCTGGATCATCTTCTGTTCTTCATTTAGTTGATAGCTCATTTTCAATTCTCAATTCTCAATTAGCAATTCTCAATTTAAAATTAAAAGCCGAATTTTACGTTGCTAATGTTAAATTGACCTAAGGTGTATAGAGTACAACCACCATTTCTGCTTTTTCAGAACTTAAATTTCTGAGCTTATGAACGATGGATGAGTTAAAATGGAGAGAATCCTCAGGATCTAATACGGTTTTGTTATCCCCAACGGTAACCTCAACTTTTCCTGCAATAACATAAATAAATTCTTCCCCTTCATGCTGGTAACTTACCGATTTGTGATCGGAAACCGGATCTATAAAGACCTTAAAGGCCTTGAGATGTTTATGAACAGCATCTGGTGTTAATGTTTGGTAGCTGTAAGCCTCTGTCCTTTCTCTAAACCCCTCTACTTTCTTTTTGTCGGCTTCATCTCTCTCTTTTTTCAAGAGAACACCGCTATCTATCTCTAAGGCCCTTGAAAGCCGTAAAATAGTAGCAACCGGAGGCATAATGGCGCCTTTCTCTATACGGGATATATAATCGATAGAGAAACCTGTTTCATTAGCTAAATAATCAAGACTCAGTTTTTTATCAGTCCTTATATCTTTTAATCGTTTGCTCATAGGCTTTTCTTTTTTTGCATGTGCCATGATATCCTCTTATAATCTTTTAAATATAACGTTTTATCCTTCCTTTTCCTTTGTTTTCCTTATATATCTCACAATCTTATAAACAAAACTAAAAAGAAGAGTTGCACTGATAAGTATAATAAAATTCGAGGCAAAGAATGTCATAATAAATGAGAATGGTTCACTAAGCTGATATGCGGTATAAAGCAGGTCTATACCAAAAATTATAAAAAAAATAGAAAGAACTAGCAAGATAATCTGGCTAACCCACCAGGGAATAGGGTTTTCCACTATGTAGTACCTGTTTTGAGTTTTTTCGAAACAATAGTATCACAGGCAGTGTAAGGATCGATTTCGCCTTTTATAATTGATTGGAGGGTGGTTTCAAACTCACCTGAATTGATGATTTTATCTAAAACATCATGGGTGATTTTATCCTTTATCATTTCGGAAAGGTCATTTCTGGCCTTTTCATACTTACGCATGGATTGTATTTGTGCAGAAGATTGCAAATGTTTGCGATGTTTGTCAATTTCATCCAGGATTTCCTTCACCCCTTTATCAAATACCGCCTGGGCAGTGAGAATTGGTGGTTTCCAGCCATCTTTATATCTTTTTTCATCCATCTCGATCATCAACCGAATATCGTTTACCGTCCTGTCTGCTCCTTCTCTATCAGCCTTGTTTATTACAAAAATATTCCCTATCTCTAAGATGCCTGCCTTAAGGGCCTGCACATCATCGCCCATCCCAGGTACGAGTACTATAATAGTAGTATGTGCACTCTGAACAATATCTATTTCATCCTGCCCGACACCAACTGTCTCAACTATAATACAGTCCTTTCCCATGGCATCCAGGACATCAATAGCGCTTCTTGTCGATTGAGTAATGCCCCCAAAGTAGCCTCTGGTTGCCATTGAACGTATAAACACACCTTCATCCATGCTGTGACGCTGCATCCTGACCCTGTCACCCAATATGGCGCCGCCGCTGAAAGGGCTGGTTGGATCTACTGCGAGGACACCAACGGTCTTTCCGGCAGCTCGAAGGTGAGTCACCATCTGATCTACTAATGTAGATTTTCCTACGCCAGGTGAACCAGTTATACCAACTACATAAGCCTTCCCGGTAGATGGATAAAGATCCTTAAGAACTTCTCTGGCCCCAGGGACATTATCATCAATATCCCTGATGAGCCTGGCAACAGACCTGATATCCCCGGATATAATTTTCTCAGCTATACTCATTATATAGTATTTCGGATTTTAGATTTCAGATTGCGGATTTTTTACAATCCATTTCGAAAAAAACCAAATAGTTACAGAATTGTTTTTCAGAAAGAATTGAAATTATTTGTCTGAAAATCTATAAAATTGCATAAAGTCACTTGTGGGTTTTGATACTCCCAACTGCTATGAATCCCTGGGCTTCACATTTTCCTCAACCCATTTCACAACCTCATCTAAAGGCGTTCCCGGGGTAAACAACTCCTTAATTCCCGCCTTTTTTAGTTTAGGAATGTCATCTTCTGGAAATATGCCACCACCGCACACCACAATGTCATCTGCACCTTTCTCGTGCAGTAACTCTATCACTCGAGGAAAGAGATACATATGGGCACCTGCTAACGAAGATAATCCTATCATATCCACATCTTCTTGGATCGCAGCCTGCACTACCTCTTCAGGGGTTTGATGAAGCCCAGAATAGACAACCTCAAAACCAGCATCCCTGTATGTCCTGGCAATAATTCTGGCGCCTCTATCGTGACCATCTAGCCCTGGTTTTGCTACTAAAACTCTGAGTTTCCTTTTTTGATTCATGCGATATTACTAGTAAGTGTTTGTTGTCTGTTGTGTATTGTCAATAGGGAAATCAAAAAGATAAAATTTATTGTTTATGATCAAGGATCTTTTAACTTTAGCTCACTTCTATTTTTAGGCACTTTAGGCCTGCCCGTAACGCTCTCGCTTGCGAGGCGGGAGGGCATTTCTTTAATAAACACCGGGGTCCCGGTATACTCCAAAGACTTCCCGAAACACGTCACAAATCTCTTGCTCAGTAGCATATTCTTTTACTGCATCTATAATTGGATGCATGAGATTATCATCTCGTTGGGCGGATTCACCTAATTTCTCCAATGCATTCTTTACCTTTTTATTGTCCCTTGTATCCTTAACCTGATTTGTCCATTGTATCTGTTTTTCTTCTAATCCTGCCTCTATTTGAAGGGTCTCTACAGGAAGTTCTTCTTCAGTCATATATTTGTTTACCCCGACTACTGTCTTTTCTTTGCTATCTATCTGTTTCTGATACTTGTAGGCTGCATCCGCTATCTCTAATTGCGGATAGTTTCTCTCTATTGCCGCTACCATTCCTCCCATGTCATCAATCTTTTTGATATATTCAAAAGCCTCTTCTTCCATATCTCTTGTCAGACGTTCGATATAAAATGATCCTCCCAGGGGATCAATGGTATTTGCTACCCCTGATTCTTCTGCAATTATCTGCTGGGTGCGAAGCGCAATGGTGGCCGCTTCTTCAGTAGGGAGTGCGAGAACCTCGTCCAGAGAATTGGTATGCAGCGATTGTGTTCCACCAAGCACAGCTGCCAGGGCCTCAAGGGCAGTTCTGATCACATTGTTATATGGCTGTTGGGCGGTAAGAGAACAACCAGCGGTTTGTGTATGAAATCTGAGCCACATTGAGCGCTGATCTTTTGCCTTAAACCTCTCCTTCATTATTCTTGACCACATTTTTCTCGCTGCCCTATATTTTGCAATCTCTTCAAAAAAGTCAAGGTGTGAGTTAAAGAAGAAAGAGAGTCGCGGGGCAAAGGAATCGACATCAAGCCCCCTTTCGAGAGCAGCCTCTACATAGGCAATACCATCGGCTAAAGTAAAGGCGAGTTCCTGAACAGCAGTGGATCCAGCCTCCCTGATGTGATAGCCACTTATGCTTATGGGGTTCCACCTGGGAATTTCTTTTGTGCCAAATTCAACAGTATCGGTAATAAGCCTCATAGAGGGTTTTGGCGGGCACATGAATGTCTTTTGTGCAATGAATTCCTTGAGCATATCGTTTTGTATGGTGCCGCCTATTATTTCCCTGCGTATCCCTCTTTTTTCCGCCATTGCAATATACATTGCCCACATTACTGCTGCTGGCGGGTTTATGGTCATAGAGGTAGTGATTTTATCAATAGGAAGACCATCAAACAATATTTCCATATCCTTTAATGTGTCGATGGCAACACCACACCTGCCACATTCCCCTCGTGATTTTGGGGAATCACTATCATATCCCATTAAGGTAGGCATATCAAAGGCAGTGGATAGGCCTGTCTGACCCTCATTTACCAGGAGGTGAAATCTCTCATTGGTATCTCTGGCAGAGCCCAGACCTGCAAACATCCTCATAGTCCATAGTCTTCCCCTGTACATAGTCGGTTGAACACCTCTGGTAAACGGGTATTGATTAGGGAATCCTATATCATTCGAATAATCAAGGTCTTTAATGTCTAACGGGGTATAGAGGCTTTGGACAGGATGATCTGAAACAGTGGAAAATCGCTTTAATCTCTCAGGTGCCTTTGAGGTAGATTCTTTGAAAACCTTTTGCCATTTTTTATTATCTACACCTATTTTTTCTATGCTTTCTTTTGTAAACATTATGATAGCCCTCTATTAAAATTTCCCGTAACTATTCAGCCACCAAGGCACGAAGACCCAAAGACCTTCCCAACGGACGGCAGGCGGGGAAGATAGATATAAATTGAATAGTGGAGTTTTTTCATTAATTTCAATGCGCCACGCATTAAACCATTATAAAGAAGAATCATATAGTCTTGGTGCCTTGGTGCCTTTGTGGCAAGATACCTGAGTAATTAGAATTTCCCTAATATTGAACTGGCTATTGTATTTTTTTGTATCTCTTTTGTCCCCTCATAAATCTCTGTTATCTTTGCATCTCTATAGAAACGTTCTACCTCATACTCAAGCATATAGCCATATCCTCCCAATAGTTGAATAGCCTCATCAGCTATTTCAACTGCTGACCGGGCTGCATACATCTTTGCAATGGAGGTTAATTTTGGGTCTATTCTGCCCTGATCAAAATTCCAGGCCGATTTATATACTATAAGACTTGCTAACTCTATCTTGGCCGCCATATCTGCCAGTTTATGCTGTGTGACCTGAAATTGAGCGAGCTTTTTCCCAAACTGGGTACGCTCTTTGCAATATGCAAGTGCACGATCAAAGGCTCCCTGGGCAATGCCAAGGGCCTGAGCTGCTATTTCTATCCTGCTCTCGTCAAAAAATTCAAGCACATGATAGAATCCCTTATTTTCTTGCCCTACGAGATTTGAGAGTGGAACCCTTACATCATTAAATGAAAGCTCCCCGGTTGATGTCATCTTTATCCCCATTTTTTCACCAACATCCGCAGTAGAATATCCAGGTGTTTCCTTCTCAACAATAATGACTGATTGGCCGCGATAGGAAGGCTTCACCTCAAAATCTGTCTGGCATAACACCATGGCAAAGTCACTAATGGTCCCATTGGTGATAAAGGTCTTTACACCGTTTATTATATATTCATCTCCTTCTTTTATTGCAGTTGTATCCATAAGGGTAATATCACTCCCATGGTCTGGCTCAGTAAAACCACCACTGGAAATTGCCTCTCCTCTTGTGAGAGGAATCAGGTATTTTTCCTTCTGCTGATCGTTTCCAAATCTTAAGATGACCTCAGATGAAAAGTCAGCCAGGCTAATGGCGACACCGATGCCTGAATCTTGTCGGCAGAATTCTTCCACTACAAGGATATTCTCAAAGACACCATACTCCTGTCCCCCATATTTTTCTGGATAATGAATCCCCATGAAACCAAGTTCACAGGCCTTTTTCCAGATCTCTGAAGGAAATGTGTGGTTTCTTTCATGTTCAAGGGCTATCTCTTTGTCAAATTCCCCTTTCGCAAATTCTCTTGCTGCCTTCTGGATAGCCTCTTGTTCCTTGTCTAATTTAAATTCCATTTTTCCCCCGTATTTAAAGAAGTTCGCCTTTAAACTCAGCTTTTCTTTTTTCTAAGAATGCCCCCATTCCCTCTCTGGCATCCTCACTTGCCATGCATATACCAAATGCATCGGATTCCATGTAACAACCTGTTCTCAGGTCCTGATCATACCCCCTTTGGATTGACTCTTTGACTGCCCGGATAGAAACCTTGCCCTTCGAAGCCAGTAACTTTGCCACTTTCATTGTCTCTTCCCATAAAGATTCTTTTGGAAATACCCTGTTTACAAGGCCAATGTCTTTGGCCTCCTGTGCGCTTATCATTACTCCGGTCATACAAAGCTCTTTGGCCATTGATTTGCCAACGAGGCGGGATAGCCTCTGGGTACCGCCAAAGCCTGGAATAATCCCTAAATTGATCTCCGGTTGGCCGAACATAGCAGAATCAGCGGCATATATAAAATCGCATGCCATTGATATCTCTGTTCCCCCACCGAGGGCAAAGCCATTGACACAGGCAATTACTGGAATGGATAAGGTCTCTAACTGAAAGAGGAGTTCCTGGCCCTGTCTTGAAAAAAATTTCCCTTCTAACGGGGTATAATTCTTCATTGATGCTATGTCTGCTCCTGCAACAAAGGCCTTATCTCCCTCTCCTGTCAGGATAAGAACCTTTATAGATGTATCTGCTGCGATTTTTTCCACTGCATCTTTCATCTCATAGACAACAGTTGGATTAATGGCATTGAGTACCTTGGGTCGGTTAAATTTAATTATGGCAATATCTTCTTCTTTGCTAAACAGAATCGTTTCATACGACATGGCTCACTCCTTTAAATAATTATCGCTTATGATCTTTCTTGAACTTTAAAACTTTAGCTCACTTTAGGCACTTTAGCTCACTTTTTGACTACACCCTTTCAAGGGCCATGGCCATACCCTGGCCTCCACCTATACATAAGGTAGCGAGACCTAACTCAACATTGTTTCTGACCATCTCATTCATCAGTGTTATTATAATTCTGGCGCCAGTGCAGCCAACTGGATGGCCTATAGATATACCACTTCCCAAAAGGTTGGTTTTATCAAAATCTAACCCTAACTCCCGTATACAGGCAATGGCCTGAGAGGCAAAGGCCTCATTGAGCTCAATTTCACCAAAATCGCTTATCTCCAATCCGGTCGCTTTTAGAACTTTTCTCACAGCAGGAATAGGGCCAAGTCCCATAAAAGCGGGGTCTATAGCCCCTGATGCATATGCCTTGATTTTCACGATGGGTTTCAGACCCAGCTCTTTTGCCCTTTCAGCTGACATTAAAAGAAGCGCAGCAGACGCATCATTAATACCAGAGGCATTACCTGCGGTAACAGTACCATCTTTTTTAAATGCCGGTCGCAGTTTTGCCATCTTTTCCACATTTGTGTCCATTGGCCTTTCATCAGTGTCAAAGATAATTGGTTCACCTTTTCTCTGTGGAATAGAAACAGGGATAATTTCCTGTTTGAAGATACCTTCAGCTATCGCCTTTCGTGCCCTCGCATGACTCATGGCGCCAAGTTCATCCTGTTCACTTCGAGAAATTCCATATTTTTCAGCAATGTTTTCAGCGGTAATCCCCATGTGATACCCATAAAAGATTTCCCATAGACCATCAAAGATCATCAAATCGATCATATCGGCATTGTTCATTCTGGTGCCCCATCGTGCAGTATTTAATGCATAGGGCGCCATGCTCATATTTTCCATCCCGCCTGCAAGAATAGTATTTTTCTCACCCGCCTTTATAGAAAGAGCCGCAAGGGATAAGGCCTTCATGCCTGAGGCACAGACCTTATTTATAGTGAAGGCATTAACCTCCTTGGGAATGCCTGCATGTACTGTTGCCTGCCTGGCAACATTTTGTCCTTGACCTGCCCCGATCACATTACCCATGATTACTTCATCAATTTCTATAGGTTGAAGAGAATCAGAATAATCATAGGCTTTTTTTTCTAATTCAATCATGCCCAACCCATGAAGGGCATCTGGCTCAAAACTCTTGATTTCTTCAGAAGCGAAGGGCCTCAGCCCAAGTTTTTTTAAGGTTTCCTTTAAGATCAAGGAACCTAAGGTAACGACTGGTGTGCCCTTTAGTGATCCTCCAAAAGAACCGACAGGTGTTCTCATGCCTCCAACAATTACTACATCTCTCATATACGTTTCTCCTTAGTTAATGTTAGCTGGTTAAACAAAATATACAATAGCTCAATAAGCCGTGGCTCTTCACCCCCACCCCAACCCTCCCCCATCAAGGGGGAGGGAGTTTTTTAAATGATTTCGTTCAATTACTCCCCTCTCTCCTGGCGGGAGAGGGTTAGGGGGGTCCCCCGATTTATTGAGCAGATGCCAAAATATTTATTGATTATAGGTGCTTTTATATATTCTTTTCTTCTAATTTAAGTCAAGTCAAAATGGTCTCGCAAAGGTAAAAAAGAAAGTATTGTCTGAAATTATTTTTTTTGTTGACAACATAAAAACATAGTTACAATATAGCTGCTATGTAATCATATTATGGTAATACCATTGTGATTTTGTTTTTTTAGCCATAATGGACTATGTGATCGTAGCGTGTCCACGTAAAGTAAACCATTGATCGATAAGAAATGAATCGCAAAATGAAAAACACGCCTGGTAAGGAAGAAGACTCAAAGAAGGTGAAATTTGAGGTCTTTGGTGAGGAAATGCTTGAGAAAGAAGTCAAACTCAGCGGTAATAGCGGCCGGGTATACCTTCCTCCTGATTGGGTAGGTAAGCATGTCAAGATAATCAGAACAGATTAATCATTGAACTTATAATTGAGGAGTTTAGTAGATTGCAGAACCTTATAATAAGAAACTTAGAGGTACGTGATTCAGATGATATTTTTCGAATTCAGGAAGCAATTACAAAGGAACTTAGCGCAATAGATTATCATAAGATTGTTAAAGAAGAGGTAAAGAAAGACAACAGCGTCAACGTTGTGGCAGAGCTTGATGGTAAGGTGGTAGGATTTATAATTACCTATATCCTCTATGGTGGGTTTGGTCTGGAAAAGAGTGCATGGATTGGGCTTTTTGGGGTCGAGCCAAAATATATGGGAAGTGGAATCGGAAAAAGGATGGCCAGGGAGGTGTTTGATGAACTTATGAAAATGGATATAAAGAACATCTTTACATCAGTTAAGTGGGACTCGGTTGACCTATTGTCCTTTTTTAAGTCCCTTGGGTTTGATAGATGTGAATTTATTAATCTAAAGAAAGTAATCGATTGAGCATCTCTTTAAAGGAAAGGAGAAGGCTATTAAAGGGTGTTGAAAAGTACCCTGCGAGAGCGTGATAATTTGTCTCCTGCAGAGTGAATCAGACTCATTTTTTCTGCTTTTTGTTTTTCTTGCCCTGTG
>Ga0233413_10000368_pt1 | contig 21790 bp, 36 predicted proteins | sample Na_anoxic_6_MG_FD_189019 | JGI IMG/M metagenome (GOLD analysis project Ga0233413, IMG submission 189019) | Seawater microbial communities from Saanich Inlet, British Columbia, Canada - Na_anoxic_6_MG | ecosystem: Environmental > Aquatic > Marine > Inlet | place: Canada: British Columbia...
CGCCAACCATACTTACTAGGTTGGCCAACATGGTGCTTACTGCTGCTCTTCTCATGCGAAGCTTGGTTTATTAAAGCCTCCTTGCACGAAGGTCTTCTTTGAAAATGATTTGGCTTTAAAGCTTGGGTTGTCACGTAGCATTTCATTAACGAACGCCTTGTCTCCCCAACAGCCCTTTTTATATTGATCCCAACGGAAGAACTCACGGGCAGGTATTGTGCCTTTAAGTTGTCCAAGTCCTTCGACTTGTCCACCAAGTTGGTTCTCTTTTCCAACTTCTATCTCACGTTTCTTTGCTTCGTACTTCTCTAAGTCAACTTCGTAACGCAAGTGTTTCTCCAGGTTCTTCATAAATTGCGTTCCGTTACCTTGAGATGTTTTCCACTTTGGGATGAATATTTCTGCCATAATAAAATGATGTGGAAAAGGGAGTGACCCGCATTGCAGATCACTCCCCAAATCCTAATTGCAATTAAGCAAATTGACCGAGGTCAACGATACGTAATCCGATAACAATTTCTCCAGCAGTTGCGGATGCAATTGCTGCGTCTGTTACTTCCAAGATAACGGAGGCTGCTGTGCTTGTTCCACCGACAGGTTGTGATTGACCACCTGTGAATGCATCTCCTGTGTTGAACACAGGTGCGGACATTGCGTCCACATCAAGAGCATCGATGAACTCGTCTGGGTCACCAGAGGTTGTTCCTACGTCAATGACGAGGGAGGTTGTACCTGCAAATGCGACACTTTCGTGTACACCTGCAAGCTCAACTGCACCACCTGCTGGGATAGTAGCGATGGTCAATTGACCACCATTACCGATTGTTTGTAAGTCTTCGTAGGTAGCGGTGTATACATGTGTAAAACCTCTACCTGCTTCATTATTTGATAATTCTGGCATATCTTAAATCTCCTTAATGTTAAGTGTTATTAATTGAAATATCCGTGTGCTTTTGGGCTATTGCAGACCAAACCACAAATTACATCAACGAAACCTCTGCGTCCGCCTCCCTGGTCTTCCAATTCAGTAACTGATTCGGATTTCAAGGACTGCATACCAATGTACTCAGGATCAATTAAGAGACCTGCATCAGCGTCAACTGTGTCAGAACCACTCGTGCGATTTATCCAAAGGCTACTTGCCACTGCCACCGAGCCAAAATCACCCTCATATAAATTTACTGATAAGGTTATTTTCTTGCTCTCAGCATCTTGGTTAACTTGATATGTGTTACGAGTTGAAGAAGACACTCTTGAGAAGTCAGAAATCTCTCTCTTGAGACTTGGGCCTGCAAGTAAGGTTAACTGACCACCAGGCATTCCGTTAGCTTCGTAAAGTTCTTGAAGAACATTATTGAAGGTTGTTTCGGTTTGCGTGGCAGTAGTGTCATTAGCAACATTTTGGTACTCAGCAGGTACATCAGAAGGTTGTCCACCTACTCCTAACCATTTAAGAAGTCCACGTGTCTTGTAAGGTGCGCCTGCTCCAGAGTCTGCTTGACGATCTTGTGAAGAACAAAATGCACTTTCAATTGAGCGCTTAATTTGGCGAATACTTTTAGACTCGGCCAATGCCATTTCGTTTGAAACGCCAGCTGTATCTACAAGTTCTTGAATATCAGATATTTGGAACGTATCTCTAAATTTTTGAACGTAAGAACCAAGACGTGCGCGGTTTGCGGTTTGATTGGTGAAGCTTGTCACATCTTCGCCTTCATTAACGCCAGAAAAATCTGGACTCAAAAGTGAGTCGGCCTGCCATTCAAAGAATGTTCCAGATGCTTTTCCCTTTTTTGCCATAGATACCAAAGGTGTAGCCTCTGGCTCTAGGATTGTGATTGTTGACATTATGTCTTCTTTATTTCCGACTGTATTATAGCTACTAGCTTGTGCCATATTTATATCCTCCTATTTTGTTTTAAATTATTATTATGCGATTGCTCGCTTTAGTTTTATGTAATTTTGGTAGTCTGCTATATTACCTGACTTCTCAAATTTAGCATGAGCAGCCTGTACAGCTTTCTTATGTTTACTTCCCTCGGATCTTGGTTTACTTGCACCTGCTTCTGCACTTGCGACAGGAGCAGTTGGTTTCTTCAATTTCTTCGGTTGACCTGCATTTGCTTGCTTTGCTTTAACTGCCTTTAATCCTTCCACCATAAGCCCAAGTGCAAAGTTGCTGTTGGGTAGGTGGTCAACTAATGGCTTATAAAGCGCGCTTTGCTTTACCTGCATGAATACTTTGTAGTCCTCACTCTCTCCATCACTTAGGAAATCGAAAGTTTGAACTGCTTGTTGGTCACTTGCTTGTCTTTCCTTAATCCAGGCTTCTCTTGCAGGAGCATCTTTGCGAAGGATCTTTTTAGCATTCGCTTTAATTCTCCGTAGATCCGCTTTGGTGTAAGTCTTGTCGGCATCCTTGACCACATATTCATTGCCAGCATCATCGTACTCCACTTCGTTTTCCATCCCTTCGTCTGCCCATTCAATGAGCGTGTTAAGGTTTTCTACTTCCTTGGTAAGTGCGTTGACATCGTTGACATTATGCAGGGCATTATCTTTTAGGAATGCAGGTTGTTCAGCAGGCACGGGTGCTTGCTCAACTTGTGCTTGGAGTTCTTGGTTCTCGGCAAGCAATGCATGTTTCTGCGCGGTTAGTTTCCCAAACCTTTTAATTGCAGAAGCATTGAGATGCTTGGCTAATTCCTTAGACTCCTCCTCGGATAATGAATCCAAATCCAGGTCTTTAAACTTTGAAAGAACATTATCTGAAGGTTGTACGGGCGGCTCATCTGATTCCTCTTCTGATTCATCCGGCTCTTCAGCAGACTGATCCTCTGATTCCTCTTCTTCTGTAGATTGTGCAACAGGTTCTGATTCCTCTTCGGGCGTTTCAGTTTCCTCGGTCTGGCGTTTCTGCATCAAACTTGATGCAAGTTCTGCCATTGTTAGGTTACCTTCACTTTGCGTTAAACTATTTGCAGCAGAATTTTCGGAGGATTCTGAGACAACCTCTTCTTGTAATGTTTCCATATGATCAAGGCACTAATAGCCTAGTGTAGCAAAATGTAGCTGAATGTAGCAAATATAGCAACAAAAAACCTCTGCAACCTAATCCCACAAAAGGCTGCAGAGGTATGAACCATACTAACTATAATCTAACCAACATGCAAAATCATAACTTGTAAAATGTATCGAGTTCCTCGTCTATTGCTTCAAGCTTTCCACACATCATGTAGTGTCGATTTGTGCTATCCACTATTGCTTTTGTTTGCAATTGACGGATAACTTCTTCTCTCATTGCTTCTCGCATCGCAATATATTGTTTAAAGTGTGGATCGTTCTTCAACATGGATAATGCCTGGATTGCTTCCTCGGCATCTATCTCGTGGTAGGTTTTTCTTTTACGGGGACTCATTTTGTATAGTTGTATATAATTCCTATGATTAAAAAAAGGATGTCGCAGATAACATCACGCTCCAGAAAAAAGAAGAAGATGGTAAGTAGAGCTACCCACTCGCGTTGAAAGTTATGCACATTATTGTGCAACTGCTCCTGTTGATCCAAATTGTGTGGGTGCTGCTCCCAGCCTTCCAATCTCAGCGTTTTGTTTTTGCTGAACTTGCATCTGTCTTTGCTGCATGTAGTTCTGTATACGCTCCTGTAATGCCGGATCTTGTTGTACCTTTTGTGCTACATCTGGTTGTTGTAACCATTGTTGGAACACTTGAAGTTTCATCTCATGGGCATCATTAGGACGTACATTGGGTGGTACACCAGCATAGATTTCTGCAATGGTTTGTCTCTCTTCATCCATTGCTTTCTGCGATGCGGTTTCTTTGGGAAGCATGATACTTTCCGCAGCACCTGGTAAAATCTGCCCAACTGCAATTTGTAATAAACGCTCGGTATCCAGCGTGCCATTCTTGTCGAGTTGTGCGCCAAGTTGTGCAATTGCTTTTACACGTTCAAGCATTTGTTCTGGATCTTGTGTGGCAGCATCAAACTGCATGTAAAAATCAAATCGTTCACCAGCATTTCCCTTGTCATACTTCTGCATGTCTTGCATACCTGTGACACGAAAGTATTCTTGGTCTGGGCCATACTGTTGGTAAAGTGAGTATACTTGATCGAGCAGAAGTTTTAAGTGATGAAATACTTTATCAATCACTTCTTGTTGCTTCATCTGTGCTTCCACAGGATTTACTCCTGGTGCGTTTCTACCAAAGTATCTATCTGCTTGTTCCTGTATGTATCTGCGAAGTTCAACATTAACACCAGATCCACGGGGTGTGTCTGCAAATCTATACTCGTCTTGCGTGCGGTATGGAACACGGACACCTGGCCCCCATCGACTTGGACTACGTCCAATTGGATGGAGGAGTGGGGGCAAAGTTGTCAATGATTGCGAGTCAATCGCTGCATCTGTTTCGACCTTGAGTACCTGCTGCAAGCTTTCAATAAGCTCTGGGTATGACCTAGACGAATATAATTTTTTGTCTGTTTTTTCAAGGGTGGTTACAACAAATGGATATTGCCCATGCGCATAATCAAGTAATTGATGCTTGGCATAAAGATCAGGTATATGACTTGAGTAAATGGTGCAGTAAATACCGGGTACATTATCCTCATCCAATAGTCTTTGATAACAGTACACAATTCTAACAAGGCTATTATCATTGTTTCTAGTAAACTCATCATTCTCTCGCAATTGATAGATGTTCTCATCTGTATCCTCGCCCTGCCCTGCAAGTTCAATAGCAGCATCCACAAACTCTTCTGACCATTTTTCGGTACTAATTTTAGACCTTAATTGCTCTGGAGTCATTGACACCGAATGAAACATATATGGGCTTTCCTGCGGATCTATACAATAGCTTGGCCAAAAAACATCTTCATCTGGTGCAAGGGCTTTGATCTTGGGTCTACTTACAACTTGGCGTGTGATAGGTACTGTGGTTTCTCCATCCTTACGCATTTCCTTTAACATTGCCCGTGCCTTGGACTTACTAATATCAAACTGTGTTTTAAGCGCCTCACTTAATTCCTCATCCATACTGCCATCCTGTATAGCTCCGGCAATCTGTGGAAGGACTTGGGCAATCTCTTCAAGCTTAATGGTCTGTTGTTGCTTCAGTTCTTGATTCTCGTACCAAGCATAATGAACCATCATACCTTTTTCAAAAAGATGATTTAATCCAAGTTCAATCTCAGGATAAAACTCCTGCATCTTAGAATTAATTAACCATCGTAAAAACATGGATACCACATTGGCACGCTCCACATCACTTGATTCTGTGGGTGTGGCTATTATGTGACCTCTGCGGATTGCATTCATTGACATTGCCACTCGGCATGAAATCAATTCATCTGCCATGCGAACTTCTTGATCGCTCGCCCCAATCCAAGGGAATACCTCACCTGTTGAATGTTGATTGGCGTGCTTCTTAAAGTCATCACTCTTACCTGCCCATAAACAATTACGGACATCGTAATCTCTTTGTCTACGATCTAACCATTCACCTAAATCACTCTGTGTACGCTTGTACGCTTCACTAAGATAAGCAATGTCAGGCTCTTTTGAGACATATAGTAATTCTGGATCGGACGCAGAAAGCATGTGTAGCATAAAGCTACATTAGCACCCTTATGTAGTCAACTCAATATCCACCACCACCTGTGACCTGTATGTCACGATGGGTGATATGGTCTGCTCCACTTACAAATAAATAACGCAGGCAGTCAATTTGGTCAGAGAAGTAATCACTCTTACTCTCTCCTGCATATTCAAGCATGGAAGATATTGTATTCTCGCACTGATCGGAGAAGTAAAGCTTGGGGCAATTCTTGTCTGTCATGGTTTCTGTATCATCCCAGCTAAGTGCATCATTGATCTTGGCAATACCTGAGTCTATAGACACACCTGGTGCAGCACGGAATACAAATCCCATGTTACTCATTGTATTGATTATATTACTTTCTCCCTCTTTTGTACGCACTGTGGCTGCTCCCATGCGTGGGTCAACTATCCGCTCAAATATTTCCTCACCATCCTCCTGTGCTTCAAAGTAATCCTTGTAATCACTGTACCCCCAACCTAAAGGACGTTGTCCAGGGCCAGGTTTACCCACTGCTTTACCTGCACCATTAATATGTGGGATTGCCCATGCTCCCATCGTGCTGTCTGGGAACTCACGATAGATGTATATCTTCTTGTCCTTAGTTACACCTGCCCATAATCCAACCCAAGGTTTACTACCACCCGGATCGCATATAAAGTAACGGGTTACATTTACAGATGGATCAAGGACAAATGGTATCTTACTATGTTCAATTACATTGGACTCACGCTGGAATTTTGGGAACTTACCTTCAAAGCTTTTACTTGGTATGCCAAATAATCGAGCAAGCTTTACCTCCTGTGGTTGCTTGCTGTAGGTACGTACAAGTTCGTCTGCATCTACAAAGGGACTCATCTGTGACCAAAAATAATATATGCGACAGTCAGGCCAATTAGCAGACACTTGTTCAGTAGGCAGTTCCTTATCCATTAACGCACTATACTTTGACCTGACTGTCGTAGCTCCTTTCAATAAACTATTAACTAATGGCGTGTATCCTTGCAGGGTCGTAAAGGTCAGAATCAAGCGACCATGATTATCGGTAAGTCTTGCCAATAGCGTGTTAAAAATATTCTCAGGAATCTCCTCATCGGCATGAATTGCATGGGCTGCCCATCCCTCGAAGATTTGTGGGTCTGCCATGTACTGTCTGTAATTATTAAAGTATATCGTACTCCCACGCTCGGCATCTGGATGGGTGGGTGGTAGGATTGCTTTCCCTGCATTGAATCCATTCTTCTGTGTATATTGCAGACTATGATTCTCACTCTTCTTCTTGCTTCTCTTGTACCTTGCCGGAAGCGAGTCCCATATATAACGCTGGGAATCACTTATACTTCTTTCCTCACTGACATGCAAAGAACGTATCTCTGCTTCGGGTATGTTCTGTGCCAAGTGGACAAGCAAGCGAGATGCGAAGGTGGTCTTGGATGAACGATTACCACCGAGGCAGACATGAATTTTTGTGGAATCCCAATTTTCCATCACCCTACGCCACCCAGGAAGAGTCCAACCCCATTCGATTGGATCTTCCTTCTCGCTGTTTGGTTGGTCAAGAAGCAAGCGTGTAAGTGTTTCGGCACGTACAGGATCTTGTACAGCAAGCTTGTCTATCTCCTCATCTGATAACGCACACTTTAACTCTCCTCTATCATACTTAAAGTCATCTGTCCAAGGCACGCCAAAGCGTGCGTCTATTTCGTCTGCATAGGTTATTTTACCCACGATTCAATATCTCAATCCCTACAATCATTGCTTCTTCGAGCGTGTTACACGGGATTTCCTTTTCACTGATTGTCCAGCCTTCCGTATCCGTTCCAACACCTCTGGGCTTAATTGCAAGGGTGGTGGCCCTAGCTTTCTCAAGTCGCACCTCGGTAATTTTGCAACTGATTCGGATATCGCTCGCCCGTAACGATTCCAATAAATCGGATTGTATCCCTTGGGTACTTTCACTTGTCATTACATTTGCAGGCATCTTCATAAAATTGCTTCCATTGCTTGCCACATTGCCAACATCTCTGCCATCCAAACGGGGCTTTTCTTGCCCATAACTTCTGCTGTTCAATAGTCCATTCATCATCCCCGTCTATCCACTTCATGCTTGTCTGGCTTGCTCCTCAGTTAATTGCTTCCATATATCACAACATCTGACCTTTAGATCCGTTACTTCCTTGGATAGCTCGTCATTATGTTTCTCCAGATCAATGACCCTGCTTTTAAGCACCATGTTCTCATCCGTTAATCTCCTCACCCATAGTGGCCAACTCTCCAACTTCTCTCCCGTGGGGGCATATATATTCATTCTTCGTCCTCCTCGTCTTCGTCCTCCCCCAAATCCATGTCAAATTCAAACTCTATGACATCCTGGTCGTAGTATTCTTTAGCTGCATCCACCATACATTGAACAATTTCTTCATCCTCCATATCAGATTCCTCTGACCAGCGATGAATCATATTCTTAAACTCGTGGTAACATTGATTTTTTCCGTCTTGCATAATTTACTAAGTCAAATTTTCCCTGGTGGGGCATCTTACGTGGTATCGTTGTCCGATACACTGTGCCACGGTTGTTGATTGCTAATTGATTCTTGTTCCAAAATCTGTACCAAGCTTCGTTTATTTCTGCTGTGCTTACTGAGCATCCATTTCCTTCCATAAAGTCTTCCATGCTAGTTCTGCTGTTTGGGGGACAACTCCATTCCCCAAGAGCCTAAGTCTGTCCACCCTGTGCTGAGTCCCATGAGTTGCTCCACCCATGAAGGATTGAGTTTCGGTGACCCTTGGTTCTTCCCACTCGTATTGCTCTTCTCCTGGTCTTGCAGGCCATTGTGTTGCTCCTTGCGTACTTTCTCCTCCAAGTAAAGTGGCACTGAGTTCTTGCCCTTCGACTTGCGAAACTTCAAGCACTTCTCCATCGTCTCCTCGCTCCTTGGTCTGCTCATCGCAGTTGGAGTTGGCCAATTCTTCTTCGCTTCCTCCGCTAGTATCTTGCCCCCCGTTCCGGGCTTGCGACTGCCTGGGTTGCCTGCTCGTGGGGTTGGCCAATTCATCTGATTCAAGTCTCTCCCCAAGCACTTCTGATTGCTCTCCTTCGCAGTTCTCGCTCCCTCGATGTGGTCGCTTGCTTGCGGAGTTGCCCAGTTGTCCATTCCGTACTTGATGAAGTTTGGCAGTTGATTCAGATGTCCCTTGAATCCCTTTGACTTGTGAAGTACATGCTCCTCTGAGTTCGTCCCTTTGTAATCCCTCGCAGCTGGCGTGGGGTAGTTTCGCAAGGATGAAGACTCGTTTCCTTTGGTGTGGAGCGCCAACTTCTTCCGCACTGAATATGCCGAACGTCGTTCGATAACCTTCTTCTTCCAAATCGGACAGGACTCGCCATAGCCCCATCGAGGTATGCCCGGAAACGTTTTCCCAAAAACACCAAACAGGTCTAATTGCCCTGACGTGCTTGAGGATGTATGGCCATAAGTGTCTTGGGTCTTTTTCTCCTTGTCGTTTCCCAGCTGAACTGAATGGTTGGCAGGGATATCCTCCAATGAGTCCGTGTACTTTTCCACGAAACTCTCGTGCAGGGAAGGTTTTAAGATCCGAGTAGATAGGTGCGTTATCCATCCTCCCTTCTTCAGTCTTCGCAACCAGGTTTGCTTGGACGAAGGCTTCGATCTCCACATTAACGACTGTTCGCACATCCACGCCTGCTCTTCTAATTCCAAGTTCAAGCCCTCCGTATCCGGTACAAAAGCTGATAATGTTTTGGGTATTATCCACATTACCTTTGGGATTGTTCCCATCCCTGTTGCTCGGTCTCTATATTACCTTCTTCACTCTCATCATCATGCTCGTCCAAGCAATCGTACTGTGCATCATCTGGGTCAGGTAACTCTCTCCAAAATTCCCATCTGTCTGGTGCAAAATTAAACTCACTCATACCAATCTGTCCTTCCTGTCATAATTTCCTTCCAATGTGTACATATCCCCATCCTCACGCTTAACCTTGACCATACTGCCCAATCCAAACGTACCTGGCTTTGCACGGAACTTGCCATGTGTACCATCTGGAAATTCAATAAAGCGTAAGTATGGATTCTTGGGTAGCAGATACACCTTCGCACTAAGTACATCTCCCATACTCTGCTTAATCATCCCTTCCTTAATACTTGCCCTCTCCTCCTTCGCATCCTCATCCCCCTGCATACTCGCCAGATCCTCAAGTAAACTAACCATCTTCTTGCTCAATCGCTTGCCACTAAATGCAAGCCTGACAGTTACAGGCTTTACACCAACCAACTTGCTAAACTCCGTGTAGTTCATACACGCTCGCTTTAATACCTCCTGTGCTTGTTCAACTTCCATTTGTAGCCTTATGTAGTCTTATACTTGACAATGCAAGTATTTTCTGAAAAAAAGTAAAAAACAATGGGTTACTTACATAAACGAAGATCAAGAAAACCTGGTACTGTACGTGGGTTCTGTGATGATATGACAAAAAATAATATAATTAAATCAGCAGCAAAGATTGCAGCTAAACAATCAACCGCAAATAAAGAGGCAGAAATCCTCAAGCAACAAGATCCAGAAATACGTCAGTCAGTTGCCAACTTCCTACGCTATCGTTTAGACATGACAGAACAGGAGTTCTTAAACCAAGTAAATTCAAAGCTATCCACTATGGTGGCAGACTCTCTAAACACACTACATAACAAACTAGATGAAATACCCCCTCAAAACCTTGCCTATGCAGTGGCTGTACTCATGGACAAGTTCCTTACAGTCTCAGGCAGACCATCAAATATAACTGCATCTGCAAATGTAACCCTCGGTTCATCTGATATGTCCCCGGATCAAGTACGCTCCATACTAAAAGGGGCAACTAAAGAAGTTAAAAAACAACCTACCAAAGCATCAGAAGATAAAGTAGTAGACATCACTCCAGATGATGACTCCGCTAAATAAACAAATCATTGAACTGCGCAAAAAAGGTCTGTCCTTTAACCAAATTGCAAAGAAATTAAAATGTGCAAAATCTACTGTCTCCTATGCTCTGCGAAAAAAAACAAGGGATCTATCCAAGGAAAAAAGTAAAAACTATCCAAAGAAACATAAAGCAATCCTTAGTAAAATATATTCCTTTCAAAATCCTAAACCACCTTCCAAACAAATCAAACCTGCCTGGTATCTCAATAAATCAAAAAGACAGACATCCAAAGCAATATCAGATAAAGCAAATCGTTTCCAAAGACCTATGACATTCAACTATAAAGATGTTTATGCAAAATATGGTGACCATTTCCCATGCGCACTTACAGGTAGACCTGTAGATTTTCACGATCCAGATACCTATGAATATGACCATAAAACTCCCACGGCTCGTGGTGGAGATAACTCTATGGATAATCTGCAAATTGTATGCCCAGAAGCAAATAGGGCAAAAGGTATGATGACAGATCAAGAGTTCCTCGATCTATGTAAAGAAATTGTTATCCATGCAGGGCATCGGATATACAAACCTCTGGATAAATAACTTTTAAAGTATTACCTAGTAAATCAAGCACCTCACTCCATATCTACTAGGTAAACTACAACAACCATACAAACACATACCCTCGTAAACGAGGCCATGCTGTGGGGGCATGGGGGGCGTGGAAGTATCAAACATGGATGTATGGAGGGTATGCCCCCATATCGTAACCAGACGCAAGCAACGCCCCACCAAGGGGGGCAATATTGCAAAAAAAGTTACGTGGGGGGTGATAATAATATAGAAAGAACGCAGGCGCGCAGGCGCGCCCCCGCCCCCCCGGGTGCGTGCCTAGCGTAAACGCGAACGTGCGTCTATTTATAGCATGATTTGCGTGCCTTGTGTATACTAGTGACAACGCATGGTGCATGAATAGTGGGATGTAGCTTGCAAGCTTGGCAAGTTGGTAGGATCGCACGCAAAACAAGGTCTTGCTTGCTTGGTATGATGGATCTGAATTTAATGTATTTATGTACTTAGCGTATATAGCGTAAATACATATCATGTGTATTTTAAAAATGTGCATCCATCGAGGAATGCTTTTACAAATGCAAGTAACTTGCAATAAGGATTCCCGTGGTAGCACGTTGCAAGTTCCCCAATATTCCATGCTATCTTATTACCTGGTACTTGTTCCATGATTTCATGATTTCATGTAATTAATTTACATACTTTGCCTTGCGCCCTTGCGTTCGCGGAGCGAACAATTGGCGGCATGGTGCATGTATACAAGCTTGCACGCTATATTACTTAGTAAACGTCAAACAACTACAAATGTATTTATTTGCTTGCAATGACATAAAAACTGACTTACTGTGCATAAATCTAAGCGAGATTACTCGCACATTATTATTACTAAAATTACTACAATGATTATTTACGAAACAAAACAAGTTTATACTAAAGTTGGCAATATTGATGCAACAAACCTTGATTGCCCGCAAAAAGTTTACGAATACATGGATGGCGCTTTTGACTCAAATCCATTGCAAGAGCAAGTTTATGTAATCTTACTTAATCGCAAGAACATGCCAATTTCTAGAGAGCAGGTAACGATTGGCACAACTAGCTCTTGTTTACTTGATCCTAGCACTGTCTTTCGTCCAGCAATACTAGCGGGTGCAAGTGCAATCATTCTATCCCATAATCATCCTAGTGGTGACCCATCACCATCAAGTGGTGATATGCGAGTAACTAAGAAAATTGTGGAAGCAGGCAAGGTTTTAGATATTGATGTTCTCGATCATGTAATCATAGGCGAGAATGATTGTTATAGCTTTCAAGAAAAGGGCTTAATCTAACATACTACAAACAACTAAATTTACCTACAATGCAATACGACATATCAATAATCATTTTAGCACCATACGCCATCCTTGGCGCTTGGATCGCAATTCAAACAATTAAAGCAAAAAGGAGAAACTAGCATGAGCATAGACAACTTTAAATGGACACGTCAAAAGAATGGCGTGCTGGATTTTATAGACATTTACAACGAGGAAAGTGTTTTTGGGAAAGGTTACGCTAGTATGTGCATGATGCATGAGAACAAGCATGTTTTAGCAAGTAACTTGCGTGCATGTTTTGGTTTCCTGACTTTGCACAAAAGTACAAAACTTGCGGAAAGAATACTTACAAAGGAGAAACTAGCATGACATTAAGAGAATTAAAACCATCTAGCTATAGCGCCATCAATGTAACTGTTGAGTATCTTGGTAGGAGATATCTTATAACACATTGCAATGATTGGTTTACTGCTGAACGTGTAGCTTGCGATTACCAAGCTAAATTTCCTGACGCATGTTACTTTACAAGTAGCAAGTATGACTCAACTCACATTGATGGTAAAGCCATTGATTTTCGCAATCATTATGCAAAGGAGAAACTAGCATGAAACACGCCACACAACTCTTTCCAATCGCCTTGCAAGAGCTACTAGAGATAGGCGAGAAAGGCATGAAACAAAGAGAGCAAAGGGAGCGTGCTGAGCATGGTGCACGGCCTCGTGAAACGAGGGCATGTAAGCATGGTGCATGTAGAGAGAAACAACTTAAACTTAAACTAACAACCACACTATAAAAATGGATACTATAAACTTAGAAAATATTACTGACCTTCAAGATGCATCATCTGCAATTGATAAAATTCTGGATCAATTATTCAAAGAAACAAAAAAAGTGAATGCTGAGCAATTAGGATTAGACAGGCGAGCATGCTATGGAGAAAGATTAATTATTGATACTTGCGAGGGATACATCGCAGTTCATCACAATGATTTAAATAGCATGATGTATTACGGTGGCTTTGAATACGTTGACGCAGATTCAATAACTAAAATTGGAGATTATACTTTCTTTATGGATGAAAATAGAGTTTCCGAATGCATTGATCACTTGAAGGAGAGCGAATAATTATGAGCGAGAAACAAGTAACACACACACCTGGACCATGGTATGAATATCAAAGCGAGAAATATGCATATAAAATGATTTCTTCAAAATATGGAGAAAGTATTGCAAACCATGTACCAAACGAAAACGCCCGGCTAATTGCAGCAGCGCCTGAGATGCATGAGGTTCTATCTGAGTTATTAGAGACACTGGAACTTTCCAAGGATTATGGGTTTGATGATGAATACGAGAAAGTGAAAGCAATCCTCGCCAAGGTGGAAGGAGAAACAGCATGATTCACATAAATAAATTAAAGTTGAATGACTTTGCAGAAGTTGCAACGCACTCAAGATGCCGAGCATTTGCATTTGAAAGCAGTTTTTGCTGGTTTGAATACCATGAAAAGTTTTCAAGCAATGAGAAACATCCAGAGTTAAAGCTTGAAGGTGACAACATCCAGGGAACTTTTCATTTTGTTGATGATAAAAGTATTTCGGATCTTTGGTTAGTTCTTACTGATTTCCAAGAAAGAGGTATTGAGTTTTACACCTTTTGGAGAGAAGCTCAAAACAAGATTGGAGAAAAAGATGAAACATTTACCACAACTGAATGGATTGTATGGACTCCTAACGAGAAATTTAATTAATCGTGATTATACGAATACCATAATCAGATTATCAGGTAAAACACATCTTTAGGTCATATAGCCTCTTAAAGGCGTTTTAACACCCACATGGGTATATTGACCTTCTTTTTATCCAAAAGCGTTTTCTAGACCCCATGCTCGTAACGCAATGGCATACTATGAGATACCATGTAAGTCATTTGTAGTCTAAAATGGTTTCTTATCATGTAATCTAGTATCAACTCGTGTTGAGAAACGCCCGGTTGGCTTGGTAAAAGTTAGCTTGGTTGCACGCACCTCGCCATTTCTATTCTTAGCAACATTGCAAATAATATCATCATTGGTTGGATCTACTTCTTTCTCACGATGCATGAGTAACACACAATCTGCATCTTGTTCTATACTTCCTGACTCACGCAAGTCAGAGAGCATGGGATTGCGGTTAGCACTTTCTAACGCTCTGTTGAGTTGAGAAAGGGCAAGCACAGGAACTTCATACTCCATTGCCATTGCTTTCAAGGAACGAGAAATGTGGCTCACCTCTTGCACTCTTGAGTCATGCCCAGGTGAGGAGAGTAGTTGCAAGTAATCGATTACGATTAAACCAAGCTCACCTTCAAGTCTTTGCTTGGCAACAAATGCCTCAATTGATTGCATGGTTGCTTGGTTATCATCTTTGAATGTAATAGGCCAAGTCTGCATGGCTTGCACTTGTGTCTCTAACTTTTGCTTATGTCCAGCATTGAGAAATCCCTTACCTGTTGGTTTGCGCACACCACTTGCATTGGATAAAAGTCTACCTGCACATTCAGATGATGACATTTCTAAGCTTGCATAGCTTGCCCTTAAACCACGCTTTGCAGTCTCATATGTCATTTGTATTGCTAATGCACTCTTGCCTACTCCTGGGCGTGCTGCAAGGACGTACAAACTACCTTTCTTGAATCCACCTCCAAGAATAGCATCTAACTTTTCCAATCCTGTGGGGATTGCTTGTGTACCACCTGCATCCACTTCAAGAAATTCTGCAAATGCTTCTTTGCTTGCTGCACCACATGCAACCACACCCTTTCTTTGACTAAGTGATTTTGCAATGGTGTTAACAAAGGTCTGACTTATCTCTTCTGCTGGCTTGCTCTCTTTTAAATCATCGTTTGCTTGCCATAATGCACGCTCCACGGATCTCGTGTTACGATGATCAATTAAATATTCAATGTATCTTTCAATGCCACCACCACCATACTTCTCGCTCAAAAAGATTACTTCTTGTTTTAGCTCTGGATGTTCTATGATTACATCTATCTCATTGGCAGGTGATAAACGTAAGCACGTTTCAAAGATCGTGGAACGATCCATGGAGGAGAAGTCATCCTTGGTTAATGATTCACCTGCTTGTGCAGTGGCAACTCCACTTTCATCATGCAGCATGGATGAGAGAACTGCTTGCTCTGCAAGTTCGTAATCAATCATCCGGGTGTTTTGTAGTCACATCAAAATTTAATCCATGAGTTGAAACAGATACCACGTTATCATACCCTCCATCATTTAACCATGAGTTTGGATGTTTTGCATAATTTCCTTTCTCGTGAAAATGTTGATTGTATTTATCTGCACATTCTTTTGGATCAAGCTGTGAGAGATCATCCCAATTCAATCTGATAGTCTTGACAACACGTCTTGCAAATTGCTGGTTTTTACACACTTCCCAGAATGCTTGAAACCATGCATGTGTTTCCTCTTTTTTTGCATCCTTGTTTTTTGCCTCTGTATTATTTTTCATTATATCTTTAGATATAATATTATTATCTACACACGTGCGCACGCGAGGATTGTAATACGGGGGTATTACATTGGCATTTTGGATGGTCGGTGCAATGAACTGTGAAATTGCTGCTTTTACGACCTCAGATTTCCTCATTCCTGTTAGCTCACAAAACAACATTAATCGTGCGTTTGCGGACTCGTTTAATCGGAACGATGTTGTGTAACTTTTTCCTTCTTCTTTTTCTTCTTCTGACATATTTTTATCCTCCTATTAATGCTAGAATCCATGCAAATATCATCCACAACCAAGTGATAACTGCTGCTATAAATATTGATGTAATTATTATTTTATTCATGATTTTATTAAGTGTATTCATTGTAACTCCTTGTAGTTTATTCAGCGTTTAATGATACTGCTGGCATAGTTTTTTATGCGTTGCACGGGTATCAAGTATGCTTTCTTTGGTTGGGTATCTCCTTTACCTGTGAATTGACGCAGGGGTGGATTTTGCTCGACGATAAGATCCTTTAGTTGTCTTGGGGTGATGAATATAAACTCATCCTTCGTATCAAATATCCACCAATCTGCGGTGGTTGCCATCAACCCGGATCGCCTGCCATACATCTCCACTTCCACCACGAGATTGCCCGAATAATGAGCCTTCCAATCCTGTTTTACCTCATATCCTTGCTTAGTATTAGCTAAGAAGAAATCAAAGCCAGAGAACTTGCCTGGTATGGGTATGGGCTTATGCCCCTTGGACTGGAAGAACTCGATTAATTCGGCCTCACGCAGCTTGCCAACACTAAGACTCGTGTCGAACTCGGTCATTGATTGTTGGTGTATCAGGTTTAGGAATCATACTATCACCACGAACAGCAATTCTATCCATTTCTTTTCCCTTCAACCAATTATTCCAACAAGATATTCCTGCTTTTAATATATATCTAGTCTCTGGTTGGGCATTATGTGTGACATGCTTGATAAACGCATTCCTCAACACTAAACCTGGACTTCCTTTTGTTAGGTTCTCACCATAAAAAACTTGGTTCATAAACTTGTCTGCCAATGTGGTTGACTCGTCATCCTCGACCCTACCTTCTGCTCTTCTTAGCAAATAATTTAAGCAAGAAATTGCAGTTGTTTTAATTTTGAGAAGTTTATACCACTTTTGTGCCTGCTTAACTGAGGTATCAAGATTCGGATAATTAATAAGTAACTCCTCACATTCATGGTTCTCTATTCTTGCAGATCGACCACCACCAGCAGCAGAAATTTCTCCTGTAGTATCAACCTTAACAATAACTGCTAAACACGCAGCCATGCTTGTTGTTCGCTTTAGTCCATTAATGCTAAACACATCTGCCACATTTCTTCTTTTACCAGAGTCAATTGTATTAAATGCTTCATTGTTATCTAAGATAACACATATTACATTTAAAGGTACATCTGCTTTGATACATGCATGAAGTCGATGCTGACCATCAATTAACATGCCACCTCCAAATGTTATTGTCTCGCCATTAATTCTCCAGCGACCTGCTTTCATCTGCTTTGCATATCTTAATATAACTTGCTTGGATAACTTTCTATTTTTTATTTGTCCTTCAAGAATTTCTTTTGCTTCCTGTGGAGTTATTGTTCGTATATCCACATACGCACCTAGTTCATTGTTGTATAAGTATTGTGACTCAGACATCTCTGAGTTCATTGTTTGTTGAGCTATATTCATATTAGTATTTTTTATTAGTTATTGTTTTGTTACCTCTACCCACGTCTCTTCTTCCTTGTAGGTTTTGACTTTTTCTTGGCTGACTTCGAGGGTGATCGCTTGAGGGTCATCTTCTGGAATAATGTTCGCAGCCCGAAGCGAATCGACAAGGTACTTAACTCCCCCAACAAGGTTGTCCGGGTCGCAGATTCTGACTCGCTTGGAGATAATGCGGACTCGATGGCGATCATCGCCTCCTTCTGCATTTCTCTCTTCTCTTTTACTCGCGCCCACCGATTCATACCCAGAAGTGTGTTCAATGAAGGGGTTCGTTTCTTCACGCACAGCGTTATTTTTTCTCCCTTTTCCATCACTAGTTGGCATTTATATTTCTTCCCACCAGGTTAATCTTGGCTGCCATCTCGCGATCACATTCAAGTAAATCATGGATCTTATTACAGGTGTGGGATATATTACTGTGATTGCGATCAAAGACCTTGCCCAACTCTTCAACCTTGTATCCCTGTTTACGTGCAAAGTAGACTGCACATTGACGTGCCAATGCTACATCCTGTGTGCGTTTCCTACTATTAATCTCCTTTACACTTACACCCAATGTCTTGGCACATATCTCTTTTATTTTTGGAATGGAGACCATGCACTCGCGCTGTGTATATATAGTGATGTCAGGGTCACTTTGATTGTTCATATCCTCGCCTGCTAATGTAGCCACTAATTGTTTCAGTGCTGCATGTAGTACCACAACCGCGCCTTCAAAGTTCTGTTGCTCAATATGAGCTTCAGCATAACCCAGCACTTTATCCATCTCGTTTATTTTCAATCTATTAGCCATTCGTCAGAACTCCTTCCTTCGGTTTTTAACCATTTGTTAATTTCTTTTTTATCCCATGCAAATCCACGTCCACCTCGGCATCTCATGCCATCAATGATGTAACATGTTAAACCTTCATCCTCATGGAATTGATCCAAGGATGTTTGCGATTTATAGCCCATAAGTTTGAGTGCTTTCTTGCTGGTGATAAGGTATTTCTTTGCACCTTGATTTCGTGCCATCACGCAGACTTCCTTTCATTTTCCCAACGAAGAGCGGTAGAAAATTCAGTCATGTCCACCATGTTACGATTACCTACTTTTCGTTTCTCAAGTTTATGTTTCTTTACAACCTTACACACAAAGCTTCGACTCACTCTAAACTTATCTGCAATCTGTGTAATGCTCAGTCTATTAGTTGTAAATAAGCCACCAAGGTTTAGCGTTTTAATGTCATCCGTGTAGCCAGGCCATACATCAGTTGCCAGGCATTTACCATATAAGCGAATAGCATCAAGCACTCGTGGAATCTCTTTTTCTATGTCGTTGTTATCCAATGCATAACATGCAGTTGCATATGGTTCACTCTTCTCAACCACCAAGAACACAAACTGCTTGGGTCGCTCGCCCATCTGCCGTAATGCAGTCATGTAATATGCTGCCTGGAATGCATAGCCAAATTGACGCACGCTCTTGGCAAAGCCTTTCTCACTTGCATCCATGGTTGTCTTTAAGTCTATGACCATTCCTGTCTCGGTATTATATAAGTCAGGACGAACCTTGCAGGGTGTGCCATCGATCTCAAAGAATCCTGTATGTTCAACCTTGCACGATGGATGATATAGCATATCCATTAACAATGGATGTTGGCGTGCAGATGCTGCTACTTCCATGCACATGTTATAGTCAGACTCTGGTAACCAACGCTTGTTTGGTTCTGCTGATTCCATCTCTGCCATTGCATCTTTGTATGCTTTGGTTCTGCTGGAGTTACCATCAATCTCTGTTGGCTTGCATCCAAATTCAATATCTACTAGTGCAGGTTCTAATGCAGCAGTGTGTACTAAGCTACCATTCCTTAATGCTGGTGTGCTTGGCGTGGGGAACTTCATCGAATGCTTCACCTTGAGTGGGCAAGAGCCGAGCAATTGTCTCGCTCGACTCGAACCCAACGCAGGGTCTGCATGATAGTCCTCGTTACTAATATTAGGACGTAACATATCAATAAGGGACTTCGTCCTCGTCTTCAGCAACAGGTGGTTCAAATGCTGCAAATGGATCTTCTCCATCAAATAATGCAGGTAGATTTATTGCCTTTAATTCTGCCTTGGCAATAGCTCGCAGATCATCATCCAACTTTTTAATTGGCTTTGGATTCATGGCATAGGTTGTTTCCAATCCTTCACCATTCCTGACAACTGAGATGTCGTACTTCCGGCAGTCTCCCCAATCCTCATCGTTAGCAAGTTGCAATAACTCTGATTGTAGTTTTGTCTGCGTCATCTCCAATATCTGCACTTTACTCTCTGCATAATTATAAACAACAAACGCATAAAAACTGCGTGGTTTATCTTCAAATGCCTGGGGTGCTTCTGCACCTTCTGCCCAACGGATCGGACGCTTCTTGCCATCCACAACTGCCCAGCCTAACGTTCCACATATAAAGCCAGGAGTAGGCTTATCATCACTCGATCCGATTATTCGGAACTTATTATCTCCCTGCTGAAACCTCATATAGTTTCCAGCGCCACCACCACCCTCTGAAGGTGCTTTTATATTACTTGGTAAGAATGCCATATTATTATATTTATTTATTATTTTTGTATTGTTTGTGTTGACATGTAGCTTTTAGTGTAGTTTTGTGTGTTTTATGCCATCAAAACCCAACTTAACAAAACCCGTGTCAATTCGATTATCTCCGCAAGTGCGGAAAACTGTTAAAGATCTCTCGGAAAGTACCGGGCTTCTCCAGGCTCAAGTGTATGACCTGATTCTTCGTGCTGGTTGTAAAGCGATTGAGGACAATCAAATGAAGTTTGAGATGCCTCTTCGTTTTGAGCAGAAGCAGTAAGTAAAAACTCAAGTGATTGTTGCAAGTCCTCAATACGGACTATGCTTGGCCTGTCGCAGAATACCTCGACTTGTCCATCCTCTTTGAGATTTAACTCTATTCCATTTAATACTATTGTGTGATTGTAAGTAGTCATTTGTAGCTTATTAATTATTGTTTTTACCGCTATTTTAAATTAGAAGTTTAAATTAGGATGCCTTTAGTTGTGGCAATCCTGAGTATATTCGATCCGTGATCTTTGTGTCTGCGTGACCCAACGCTTTACTCGCTGCATAGATACCATCACTTCGCATAATTCTGTGACCACAGTATTTACGTAATAAATGTATTCTGTAAGTCTCTTTCACGCCACACTCGTTTTTCAAGAAGGTGTTGAATATACGAGGAAGAAAATCCTTTGGTGCATCAAGCACTAATACATCTGATGCTGCATCACCACGAAGGTCTTGAAATATATCCCAATAGGTAGGGTCACATGGCCTGTCCTCAAAGTCTGTGGGCTTTGCACGCTTAATACTCTTGGGTTGCCAGACTCGTATCAATTTATTGCCATCTAGCGTGCTATAAAAATCACTCCACTTAATCCGCTTTATCTCGGATCTACGCAAACCAAGTCCATACCCAAGCAAGAATGCCATGTAAATACTTGGTCGCTCAAATCGAACTTCCTCGCACTTTGCAATAATTCTATCAATTGCATCTGTGGGAATGAATGCTTTCACGCCAATTGGTGCAACTCGGTGTGCAGTCCAATTGCTAAAGAAGCGAGCTTCAATTCCACAAGCCACATAGTACTCGCACATGTTGCGACTGAACAAACTCTTCGCACGCCTTAACCTTTCCTTGTGTTGTGGGAATACCTGTGCGTAGTGTGCTGGTAAAGTTAAATTATACTGCGGATGCGTGCCACCCAAGTACCTTGTGTCCATGTCCACATTCATACCCAAGTCAGTAAGCACTAATTTAAAAATGCCAGCACATGCCTTCATCGTCTTGTACGAAGGTGGTGTAAAATTAACCGCACGACAGTCAAGATAGTTGTAGATTAGTTCACTAATGTTAATAACGCGCAGTGGAGGCGCTACGAAATCTAACTGTATTGGGGTATTAGTCATTCTTGTAGTAGGTAAGTTGTGGGTAGTTACCTCTAATAAGCGATTTGGCGTTTGTAAAGTAGTATTGTTCATTTCGTTAAGACTTTTAATTTATTTTATTATTTTTATTGTTTTAACCTATATATTTATTAGTGATC
>Ga0233413_10000369_pt1 | contig 21783 bp, 18 predicted proteins | sample Na_anoxic_6_MG_FD_189019 | JGI IMG/M metagenome (GOLD analysis project Ga0233413, IMG submission 189019) | Seawater microbial communities from Saanich Inlet, British Columbia, Canada - Na_anoxic_6_MG | ecosystem: Environmental > Aquatic > Marine > Inlet | place: Canada: British Columbia...
TCTTTGCGCGACTTTTCTGAGTCCGATGGGTCCGATGAGTCCGATGAGTCCACACCAACAGCAGCAGCAGAAGGAGAAAGAGCAAGAGCAGCAGCAGCAGCAGAAGCAGAAGCAGAAAGAGCAGCAGCAGCACCAGCACCAGCAGCACCAGCAGCACCAGCACCAGCACCAGCAGCAGCACCACCCCTTCACGCAGCAGCACAATCAGAAGAAAATGACGACGGTTCGCACGATATTTCCGAGTCCGGTCACAACCGAATGTTCAAGACGTACCTCTCCGACAAACGCAACACCCCCCCGGTGAACCTCGCCGTGCCCGTAGGCACCACTCTCACCGACTTCACCCGGCAGCTGGTGATGGCGCTGGGAGCAGCCTACGGGCACGGCGAGTCTTACCGCGTCTTCCTCGGCGCGGAGCACGCCGACGAGGTGCCCCTGCGGAATCAGGACACGCTGGATAACCTGTTGGGCGGCGAGACGGTGGTGCTGTACATCGTTCAGCCACTACTACCACCACCACCAGCACCAGCACCAGCACCAGCACCAGCATCAGCAGCATCAGCAGCAGCAGCAGCAGCAGCAAGAGCAGCAGCAAACGCAGCAGCAAATGCAGTACAAGAAGCAAAAAAAGCAGAATCAGCAGATACAGTAGTAGCAAAAAAAGTAGCAGCAGCAGCAGCAGAAGCAGCAGCAGTAGCAGCAGAAGAAGCAGAAGTAGCATTATCATCAGGAGAAGAAGCAGCAGAAGCAGCAGAACAAGCAGAAGCACAAGCAAATGAAGCAAAAAAACAAGCAAACGCAGCAAGAGCAGCAGCAAATACAGTAGAACAAACAAATAATTTAATAATAGCAAAAGAAGCAGCAGCAGAAGCAGCAACAGCAGCAAATGCAGCAGCAAATGCAGCAGTAACAACAACAGCAGGAAAAGCAGCAGCAAATGCAAAAAATGCATCAACAAGAGCTGCAGAAGATGCAAATAGAGCAACAAAAGCATTACAAAAATTAGAAACAGCATTAACTGAGTTGAGAAGACGTCCACCACCTCCTGGTAATGTTAGTAGAAGAAACAACCAAGCAGCAGCAGCACGAGAAGCAGCAGCAGCACGAGAAGCAGAAAAAGCAGCAAGAGATGCAGCAGCAGCAGCAGATGCAGCAGCAGCAGCAGATGCAGCAGCATCAATAGGAGGTGCTCGTCAATATTTATGTGAATATAATCAACAATCTGAAACAGCAGGGGGTGCTAAAAAGAAAAAAAGAGTAATTAAAGTATCTAAAAGTAAGAAAAAGATAATTAAAAAATCGCCACCAAAAATTAAAAGAAAAGTTGCCAGAAAAACTAAAACAACAATCAAAAGAAAAACAACAATCAAAAGAAAAATATCTAAGAAACCAGTAAAAAGAAAAACATCTAAGAAACCAGTAAAAAGAAAAACATCTAAGAAACCAGTAAAAAGAAAAACATCTAAGAAATCAATCAAAAGAAAAACATCTAAGAAACCAGTAAAAAGAAAAACATCTAAGAAATCAATCAAAAGAAAAACATCTAAGAAACCAGTAAAAAGAAAAACATCTAAGAAACCAGTAAAAAGAAAAACATCTAAGAAATAAATTATTTAAGTCTCATTAGTACAACAGTTATTAATATAACTCCAACACTAACACATCCTACAATAATATACATATCTTCTTTACTTAATCCACTATTGGAACTATCTCTTAAATTTACACAACGATGCTTAGAAGCATTACTATTTTCTACGCATTTTCCATTCATATTTTTATTAATACACCAAGTACAATCATCGCAACTTGCACATCTAACTTCATCATTACAAGCACAATCATTACCACCTTTTGAATTTGGTTGTTCAGAACAATCTAAGCATTTTGGATTACCCATTTTATAATATTTATGTAGATATTATTAATTTCAAATAAATAATATTATATTATTATATATGAGTGATTGGTTGTATGGTTTTTCAATGTTTATATTAATATTAATGATATATGGTGTATTTATGTATGCGTTTTAAATATATATTTTATAATTATTTATATAAAAATAATCTTTCTTAAATGAATTCGTTTTACTACTCTTTTTATTTTCAAATATAATTAATATAATGGATATTAACTATGTTGTAGATGCTAAAACAGAATATACAAAACAATTACAAACATTATTAGTTCCTCGTATTTATGAAGGTGTTGAATCTATATATGATGATGCTGGATATAATAATAGTGCTGGTGTTTTACATACATTTCAAAGACTTCTTCGTGAAATTCCTAAATGGAATAAAGATATTATTGAAGGTGAAACAAATCGTATTATTGAAGTCACTAAATGTGATTGGATTGACAGTTTAATAACTGCTGTTTTTGTTAGTAATACAAAGATATTAACTGCTATTAAAATTAAAGATTATGATGGAAAAATTGACATTTCTATTCCAAAAGTTCCTCATTTTATACATAGATGTTATGTAGAAGTAGCAAGAGAATTTTATAAAAATCCATATTTATTTGATAAAAAGAATGGAACTGTTAAAGAAAAACAACAAAATTTAAGAACATCACTTAATATTATTGAAACTTGTATTGAAGGTGCTATTCGTTCATTACTTCCTATTCAATCTTTATTAAAAGAATATTTAGGAAATCTTAATATTAATAAATCTAGAAAGAATCTTATGGAAATAAGTGATACAGACTGTTTAAGTGAAAGTGAAAGTGATGAAGATATTGAAGAACAAGAAAATAATGATGTTGAAGAAGACAATGATGTTGAAGAAGACAATGATGTTAAAGAAAAGAATGATGTTAAAGAAGACAATGATGTTAAAGAAAAGAATGATGTTAAAGAAGACAATGATGTTAAAGAAAAGAATAAAAAAAAAGAGTTAAATCAAAGACAATCAAAATATAAAGTGAATTATTTAACAGAAGAAGAAAATGAAAGTGATAATGAAGAGGATAATAAAAGCGATGAGGAAGATGATAATAATACAGAAATATCTCCACAGAAACAACATTTTCATCCAGAACAAAATATTAAAAATATACAGATAGATAATCATTTACTCCCAAAAAATCTAAGAAAACAACAACATATTCCAGATATAGCAAATACTCATAATCCAGAAACAATTATTAAAATAGATACATCCATCAAAGAACAAGCCTCCGCTATTAATAAATCATTTAAAAAAGAAAAAGAAAAAGAAGTTGAAGAAGATGAGAAAGAAGAAGTTGAAGAAGAGGAGAAAGAAGAAGTGGATGATAAAGAGGTTAATGAAGAAGTTGAAGAAGAGGAGAAAGAAGAAGTGGATGATAAAGAGGTTAATAAAGAAGTTGAAGAAGTCGATAAAGAAGAGGAATATATAGAAAACAACCATGAAGATTTAACAACATTAATTCCAGAAGAAGAACAACAGGATATAGAAAATCAGATAGAAGGAGACCAGTTTATTCGGAATGGATTACAAAAAATTAAAAAGAAAAAACCTAAACTTATTTTAAGAAAGAAGGTGAGATTTAATGAAAATGAAAATGAAATTCAACAATCTAATAATAATTATGGATTTTGGTAAATAATAAATACGTAAATAAGTTTAAGATAAATATATATTTTCTATATTTAATAATATAAACATGTTAAACACACAAAATATAGGTATTATAGTTGTAGCATCAATTATTACTGCTTTATTTTATTTCAACGACCAACCAGCAGAACAATCTCACTTTACTCAATCTCCAAATTATACTAAATACATTATGATATGGGTAGTATGTTGTTCTATTGGAGTTGGAGGTAATTATTTTTATTCTAATGGAATTCCAGGGAGTATTAATCAACTTGGGGCAAATTTAGTTGATAAGAATATTAAATGCGAAATAAATAAAGTTTCTTCAACTCCAACAAGAGACCCTGCTGTTATAGCAAGTCTTCCTGATTTTTAAATAAATTCAAGTAATTATAGTAAAATAAATTTCTTATGATTTATCATAATGAATTTACAATTAAAAAAATTTAATATGTCATCTATAAAAGATGATAGTGTTGTAGTTTTAATTGGAAAGCGTAATACAGGTAAATCATATTTAACAAAAGACCTATTATATAATAATAGAGACATTCCAGTAGGAACTGTTATTTCACCTACTGAAATGGCAAATAAGTTTTATTCAAGTATGGTCCCTCCAATTTTTATACATGATGAATACACACCTCCTGTTGTATCTAATGTTGTTAAAAGACAAAAAAAACTAAAAAAAATTGTTAATACGCCAAATAATAATACAAATGAGGAAAATCTTGATTTAAGAACATTCCTTATATTAGATGATTGTTTATATGATAATAGTTGGCAAAAAGACAAAAATATAAGAAATATTTTTATGAATGGACGACATTATAATATATTATTTATATTAACTATGCAGTTCGCACTTGGTATTCCTCCAAATTTAAGAACAAATATAGATTATGTGTTTATACTTAGAGAAAACATTGTTTCTAATAGAAAGCGTATTTATGACCATTATGCCGGAATGTTTCCTACATTTGATATGTTCTGTTCTACAATGGACCAATGCACTGAAAACTTCGAATGTCTTGTAATATGTAATAATGCTAAAAGTAATAAGATTGAAGACCAAGTTTTTTGGTATAAAGCAGAATCACATCCAGAATTTAGAATGGGTCCAGATGATGTATGGGATTATAGTAATTCAAACTATACAGCAGATAAAAATAGTGATGACGATGTTGATATTAATAATTATACAAAAAATAGAGGCGTGTCATTAAAGATTGATAAACTAGATGATTATAATTATTAAAGTATTGATTTATAAGTATATACGGAGTAAGTATTTCGTAAATTATTTTTTAGATTAGTTCTTTTCAAGTTCAATAAGTTCATTATTAAACTTTAATAGTAATTTATCGTAATAGTCGCTTTGTTCTTCTTTTTTAATTTCGTTTATCCTATTTTTTACAAATAGAAGTCTTCGTTCATTTTGAGACATCACCGTGGTATTATTATTTACCACATACATTCTTGGGGAATTCTGGTTTTCAACTAATTCTCTCATATCATCATATTCATCTGAATCAGACATGTTTTTATATAATTATAACTATATTATATTTATATAAATTCAATATTTATTTATCATATTTTATGAAATGACGTCATTTATAATATTTTATGAATTCACATAATCGTTATATTCGGTAGAGTAATTTATATTAAGCGATACTGATGATACACTTATGGTTTTAATCTGTTCTTTACCATTAATTGAACTAAATTCATTATGTATAGGAGATAATGAATGATCGGCACTTAAACTTATATATTTATGTTCTATTCCATTAGATATAAACGTCCAGTGAGTTTTAACTGTATCATCATATTTAATCAATGTATGTAAATCATCATGTTTGTAATGATGTATATCAACAAATTTATATTCTCCATCTAATTCTTCATCAAAATTTGTTACTATTATTGATGAAGTTATATTAACTACTTTAATATCAATTAATCCATTATTATCAAAATCATCAACGTTAATGTAATGTTCTGTGTTTAATTCATATTTATCTGGATTTGTATTATCTACTTCAAGATATATTTTATCTTTTGTTATTTCAGTCTCATTTACAAATATAGTATATATATGGTATTCCTCTGCCATATCATTTGTAAAATGAAAATAAATTCTATTTTCATCTCCTCTAAATTCACCTATTATTAGAATATTATCTGTTTCATTTGATAATGATTGCATAACTATACTATATTATGATATATTTTACTATCATAATATATTTTTAAAAGTTTAATATATAACCTTTATTCTCTAACATCTTCTAATTTACCACAAAAAACATTCGTATATAATACATTCATTATTAATTTAAACCAATACATATTTAATCCATATAATATTGTTAATAAATAACATAATATATTTGATAAAATAGAAGTTCCATAAAATACTTGATACATCTCTTCTACTATATATTTATATAAATACAATCGAGTATATATCCACGAAAATATGAATACTATAAATGTTATATTTGTTATAATTTCTGATACTTTAATATATACAAGTGATTTTGATAATTGAAGTAATACATCATTTATGTCATATAAATATAATACAAATAATGCTGCTCTACACAAATTCATTTTGTACGCACCTATAATTAATAAAGATGTTATAATATGATGAATCATCATTTCAATATCATCCTTTCTTTTAATCATTACAGTATTTATAACATACCATCTATCATATAATTCAATTACATAATGAACTACTGATATTAATAGTGCTATATATTCTATATATGTAAATCTATGTTCTGATGTATTTTTGAAGAATATTCTTGTATAAAACCACTCTTTACTATGCAATATATTATGTAATAATATACAATTAAATAAATAATAAAAGAATGATTGAACTGATTCCAATAATTTCTGATTATTTTTGATTAAATATTTACATATATTATTAAATACTATTGTTCCTCCTCCAATAATTCCAGTATTCAATAATATCATTGATGATGATGGATTTTTAATTACTTTATCTTCAAATAAAATATTAAAATTATATATTATTTGAACTGATGTTAAAAATAATGCTACATCAAGGAGTATATTATTCATTAATGAATAAGTATTAATGTATCTTTATATAAATAAAAATAGTATTAATGTATCTTTATATAAATAAAAATAGTATTAATGTATCTTTATATAAATAAAAATAGTATTAATGTATCTTTATATAAATAAAAATAGTATTAATGTATCTTTATATAAAGTTATATATAAAATTGAATAATATTTTATATTATTTAATTTTATATATAACATATTTTAGACGAGACATACTTTTAAGACCATGACTCGCATAGTAGCATCAATCGACCCTTGTACCGGCAAAGGATTTCTCTATCCTTCCACAATTTCCAACAAAATTCTAAATGGACTTGATGCTGGCAACGTGCGGGTGGATTGTTCAAAATACTATGGTGCTATAATTCATAAAAGAGAGGGTGGAAGCCTTATTCAGACAACTGGTAAAGTTATTTTCGGCGCGTCAAGCTCATCTGTATATAACAAAGGAGGTGGATATAGAAGTGTATTCATTATTGATATTGTAGATGGACAGAATGTCTATGAAATTCCGACATATTGTTATTATCAACAATATTATTATGCCAACGAGACTATTCGTTCATCTCAACAATTTCAGATTATTAATGTGAATATTACTATTCCTGATGATTATTTTGATAGCGACGATGAACTAATTCCTATTTGGCAATATGCTAATTCTACTACAACGTCTGATGATGGTAATATTTACGCATCTACACAATGGACTTCATTTTCATCTGATGCAATTAAGACTATTGAAGATGCTTATACGCAAACACCTGATAATGGAGAACTACCCGGACTTTCAATTGGAATTCGGTCATACAATATTAAATGGAATGGTGTATATGGAGTTCAAGAAGACCCTGTTCATCATACAAAGCGTGCAATTCAGAGAATTCTAATGAAAAAATCAGATGTTAAACCTGATGAAATGACAGGGGGCGATGGTCTTCAAGAAGAGGAAGGATGTTGTCTCTGTTATGAGCGATTTGGTGCTTCTCAATCTATTACTACCCCGTGTTGTAATAAACAAATTCATTCTTGTTGTATTACACCTATCGCAAATAAGGGTGGCTGTTGTCCTATGTGTCGTTCTGTTATTGATTGGGAGACACTTATGGGACACAAATGCCAGGTTTATTATGGAGGTGGTCGTTAATTATTTACAATAGGTAATAATATTAGTTTTATAAGGAGGATAAATTTATACTCATTTTAATATAAAACAATAAATAATTGAAATTTATTTAATGATTTATATTATATATTATGACTAATTATAATAAATCAATCTTTATTTTTAGAAGAGATTATCGATGTAATGATAATACAGGATTATTAAAAGCATTGAAAAATTCAAATGAAGTATATCCTATATTTATATACAATCCAATTCAAATAGATAATGATAAAAATACTTTTAAATCAAATAATTCTGTTCAATTTATGATAGAATCATTAGAACATCTTAAAAATAATATTAATATGCAGTTCTTTTATAGAACAGATATTGATGTATTATCAGAAATTATAAAAAAATATAAGATAGATGCTATATATACAAATACAGATTATACGCCATTTTCAGTAAAAAGAGATAAAAATTTAAAAGATTTTTGTAAAAAAAATGAAATTGATTGTTATTGCGAACATGATATTTGTTTATTTGAACCAGGAAGTATAAAAGTTTCTTCAACTAATCAAGCATATAAAAAATATTCACCTTTTAGAAATAAATGTTTAGAATTAGATGTAAGAAAGGTAGAGAAATGTAATAAAGTTTTATTAAAAAAATGTAAAAAAATAAATAATGTAAAATATATTTTAGAAAATAATAAAGAAAAAACATTTTATAAAAAAAATGATAATATTTCTGTAAATGGTGGTAGAGATAAAGCACTTAAAATATTAGATAAAATAGGTGAATTTAAAACATATAAAACAGATAGAGATTATTTATCTAAAAAAACAACATTTATGTCAGCATATTTAAAATATGGTTGTATTTCTATTAGAGAAGCATATACTGCAATTAAAAATAAATTTGGTAAAAATACTCCATTAATTCATCAGTTAATATGGAGAGACTTTTATTATCATTTAGGTTATGAATATATAGACAGGTTTGGAAAATCATTTAAGCCTAAATATGATAATATTGTCTGGAATAATAATAAAAAAGAATTCGAAAAATGGAAAAAAGGTGAAACTGGATTTCCTATTGTAGATGCTTGTATGAAACAGATGAATACAACTGGATATATGCATAATAGAGGAAGAATGATTGTTGCAAGTTTTTTAATTAAAAATTTACAAATAGATTGGAAATGGGGTGAAAAATATTTTGCACAATCATTGGTAGATTATGATGTTTTAGTTAATCAAGGTAATTGGCAATGGGTTTCTGGTTCTGGTGCAGATAGTCAACAATATATTAGAATATTTAATCCATGGACCCAATCATATAAATTTGATAAATGTGGAGAATATCAAGATCATTGGTTAGATAAAAAAAAAAAAGACAATCCAACAGAATATCATGATGAAAAGTATCATGATACAATGATTGATTATAAAAAGAGTCGCGATGTTACTCTAAAAATGTATAAAAAATATTTATGATTTATTCCATTCTACTATACCTCCACTAAATTCTTTTATATTTTTAAAACCACATTTCCATAATCTTTCTATTAATATATTTGATGCATTACATTTTTCATTATAACAATATGTTATAATTGGAATATTTAATATATTTTCTATATTATTTTTGATATAATGCTTTAAATTTATATTATTTTTTGCCATATTAATAATATAATTTACGATTACTTTATCACTTAATTTTTTAATACTATTATATGGTAATGAATGTGATGTTGGAACTCTATCTTTAATATATTCTTCTATTGGTAATGCATTTAATATTAATGATTTATTTTTATGAATAGCATGTACAACATTACTTTTATTTATATGACATAATACTATTTGTGTATATATACTTCTTTTCCAATATTTATTATTTTTATCAGATACTAAAAAATGTATATGTGGATACCATAATCCATTTTCCATATAATTTTGAGGACATTCAATATATACTGACAACATTCCATTTGAATCAACTTTTCCAATACCACTATTTTTAAAAGAACCATATGCTCTATTTGAATTATAATATTTTAATATTTTACTTCTTTTTGGTTCAGCAGCATAATAAAATACATATCTATTTGATATAGATTTTGGTAATTTTATTTTAATTTTATTATTACTGTTTTTAGTTAATTTAATATTATTAAGTTCTAATTTAGGATTATTCTTAAATATATTAATCTTTTCTTTTAAAATAGGCCAATCTTCACTTTTATCTAAGTCTTTGTTATGTATTTTGTAAATTTTGTCTGTTTTATTACAGCTTTTACATACTTTAATCATTATAATATATACAAATATAAATTATGTGTTTTATTAAAGATTTTATTTAATAAAAGGCATACAAATATAAATTATGTGTTTTATTAAAGATTTTATTTAATAAAAGGCATACAAATATAAATTATGTGTTTTATTAAAGATTTTATTTAATAAAGCAAATACAATTATCTATTAATATATTATAAAATGTTTAAAAATATAAATTGGAATATATCAAATATATGTAGATTAATTATTCCATTAATATTAGGATTTTCAATGAATGCAATTCCACAATGTAAAATGGAAAAAAATGCAGGTTCTGTTGTTAAATTTAGACCACCATCATATATGTTTGGTATAGTATGGACTATATTATATATATTATTTGGTATTAGTTGGATTATTACAATATCAAAAAATAAGAATAAATTATTAACAGACTTATTATATAGTTTAGTAACTATATTATTAACTTTATGGATTGTTGTATATTCCTGTTTAAAAAATAAAAGAGGAGGAGTATATGTTTTATTTGGTACTATATGTTCTGTAATATTATGTATGAATATAAGTCCTCTTGAAAGTAGAATGATGTTATCATTGTTATTAACATGGTTATTATTAGCATCATTACTAAATACATTTGAAGTTCAAACTGAAAAATCATAATAAATAAAAATTTTCATTTTTATATGTGAATTTATCTGATAAATATAATGAATTATTTGTATCAAATAAATCATTAATATTTTTATAAACAGTTTTAGTTGGTAATTGAAATTTAACAAATTGTTCTCCACTATAATACTTTTCTAATAATATTGATAATAAGTTTTCTCCTCCAATATGAGAACCAACTGATTTATCATCTACTTTTTCAATTACTGTATTATATTGTAAATCATTATCATATGTATTTGTCATATAATGTGCGTTTAATTTATTATATGAAAGTTTATTATTAATTAACCATTGACTATTAATTGGTTTTGTTTTTATTTTAAGTTCTGGAAATACAAATTTTCCAGGTGAATTTTTTTGTATTATTTTTTCTAAAACAAATTTCATCATAGTTGAAGATAATCCGCCTCCAAATGATTCAGATGGAACGCTTACTGATTGTGTTGAATTATCAATTGTTGCTTTATGAACAAACCCAAATTGAAGCATACCAATTATATATATATTTTCATCATTACCTATTGATAATAACATTCCACCAGAATTTCCAGTATAAGATGCCGCATCTATTAAAATAGTTTCATATGAATTTGTATCATATTGATATATATAATCTGGATCACGAATACACCCAAAAGAATGTGAATGCATATCAGCAGATAATGGATTACCAATACATATAACAGGTTCTCCCATTTTAATTAAACGATTGTCTCCAACTTGAACTCCTATTATAGAAAGTTCAGGGTCATCTAATTTCATCATCGCAAAATCAAATTGTATATTATAATACACATTTGAAATAGGAATTTTTTTCATAATAGTATCTCCATTCTTGAAGTATGTTGTATGTATTTCTTGTGCTAATTGATTATTTCTATCTAATAAAACATGTGCTGCTGTTAATACATATATAATTCCATTATGATTATATAAAAATCCACTACCAGATGAAATTGTTGTAGTAAATGATGCTGTTATTGATGTACTAATTTCATTTATTTTATCAGAATGACTTGAAAATATTTTTATTAATTCAATAATATTTGAATGTCTAATTGAAAACATTATATAATCTACCTATATAATCTACTATTTTTCTATTATATTAAGATGGATTTATTATATCAACAAATAAACCAATTTATTTTTATGATGAAACGCTTATAAAATATAGCATTATACTTGCCATTATTAATATTATTCCAATATATATTAAACGTCCTTCTTTTGTAAAAATAATAAGGAGGTCATTTGTAGTTCTTACTTCACTTTCTTCATTCATATAAACAACAAATTCATTCAATATCTCCATAAAAGTAATTGATAAATTTGTTCCTAATTGACTGAATGAAAGATTATAAAATCTTTCATTTTTAAAATCCTGTTCTTGTTTATTATTTTCAATTTTACTCATTTCATATAATTTATTATATTGTCGAGTAATCATCATCTTTTCATAATCTCCTTCTGTTATAATATCTTTTTCTTTCAATATATTTTTATTCGTCATATTTAATATATAATAACAAATTATTTTGATTATGATGTAATTTAATGAACTCTAATACTTAAATCTGTATTTGTTAAATGATATATAAGATATGAATTTAATATAATTGCTAATATACTACCTATAATAGTGTACCATCCATGCCACTCTTTTAATGCTAAACAAATTAGATTAGGAAGATGTAATAATATAGTTATTATTATTGCGATAGGTATCCAATATCTTGTATTGTTATGTTTTTCAATTGAATATATTTGTATAAATGTAAATATTCCTATTATTAGAACCGATACTAAATGTATATAACCTGATATACGTTTATATTTTGGAGAACACTTCATTACTATATACATATATAATCGTTCAATTATAGAATATATTATATTTTTAAAAATAAAAATGGGAAATAAAAATTCAAAAATAGATGAAAATAAAGTTTTTAATCTATTTATACAAAAACCATCAAATATTTCTGTTAAAAGTTTTAATATTAAACATTCTAATAATATTAAATATGTTTATTTTTTAATAAAAGGAATTAAACCAATAGATTTAATTCAAAAAGAGATTAACCTATATATTTCAACAATTGATATTGAAAATAATATATTTGAAGATAAAATTAATATAACAGTTCCAGATGATATTAAAATTAATAATATTGATAATAAAAAATGGAATGATATATATTTATATTCTGATAAATCTAACAAATTAATTATACGATTTGATAATATTACATCACCTAATATAACTTTAATTTATGAAATCAATTAATAAATTACTCAATCTATTAATCAATTGAATCTATTAATCAATTGAATCTATTAATCAATTACTCAATATATTAATCAATTGAATCAAGTAATTGTGCATTTTTATTTCCTATATAATTATGTGTTTTAGAACAACCACAATAATCATCACCTATAATTTCACAATCATCCACCACATCATCCACCACATCATCAATCTCGGCTGAGTCGCTTAAAAATTGTTTTTCACTTTCTTTATTTACGCTTTTACAAGATGTAAATATATCATTTCCATTAGATTTAGAAAAATTTTGTCGATTGATTAAGTCCATCTCATATTTTACTTCATCAACTTTTTCAATACTATACTTGAATGAATTTTTAAGTCTATTATAGAATTCATAAAATTCGATGACATCTCCATTAATTAATTTAATTTCAACTAAATATATTGTTTTAGGTTCTGCAATTGTAATCTTATTAAATCTGTCCATTGTTAATTCTGACATTAATTTATCATAATCAACTGTATTAATATTAATACTAATATTTGACACAATCTCTTGTTCTAATATAAGAACAATATTATCATCTTTAATACAATTAATTTCAATCTTCTTATTTGTACCTTTATAATTTGTAATAATACAATTAATTAACTCTCCTACCTTGTCATTTTCATCAATATTTATAAAAAAATTAGCAGTTTTTTTATTTTCGAATGGTGTAATATTATCAATAATTCCAATATCATATTCTTTTAGGCTAGCATTATTCAATCTTTTAATAAAATCCATAATTATTAAATACCACATCAATAGAAAATATAGATAAATAAAATACATTATAATATATATATAATATTATAGTTTTAAATAGTTTATATTTATTTTTTAATCTTAATTCTTATCTTCTTTTTATAATGTTTATTATTTTTCTTTTTTATAATACTCATCTTAATTTTTTTAGTTGGTTTTGTTGATTTTGCGGGTTTTGTTGATTTTGCGGATTTTATTGTATTTATTGTATTTGTGGATTTAATCGTTTCACAATTTTTACATTTATTATTTGACTTATTTTCAACATAACCTTTAATCTCTGGAATAAGTTCGGGCATTAAACCACATGTTTTATTTTTATAAATAACAGGTGAATATAATATTTTATCTCCTGTCTTATATCTAAATAATAATACATATCCTTCAACTTTATCTCCAACAAATAAATTATAACCATATATATTATCTTTTGTTAATCTACTTTCTAATATTAATATATTAGCATTTATAGTATTACATATTGAAGTTATTACTGTATTTTGATGTGTTATATTACCCCTATCTTTATTTAAATCTTTAATATTAGATAAATCTCGATGTAATATATACTCCAATGAAGATATAACTGTATTTTTTTCAAAATGTCTATATTTAAATAAATGATGATTATCTTTTAGTATTTTTTTCCATAATGAAGGAAGTTCTATATCATTATATTTTAAACTTTTATAATCTCTTCTAATAACATAATTGTTTTTATTAAACTCATACATTCTTGTTTTATCATAATCAATATTTGTAGATATATTATTATGATATTTCTCCTTTTTTGTATAATATCTATTAATATTTGAAAATGCCCCTTTACTATCTAATAAAATCTCATGTTGTAATCTATTAATATGTTTCATATTAATTGTTGTTTGAACTCTATTCTTAATCATATTATCACCCTTAAATCTTAATCGTAATAACTCTTCTGCCAAATTACTAATATAAAATTTAATATTGTCTTTACTATTAATTAAATTGGTTTTCATAACTCGTAATAAACATTTGCCCCCAATCTCTTTACAATGCATGTTATTACATTTTTTCATTTTATGACATAATTGTCTCATATGAGGTTTTCTATAATTATCTAACTTGATATATTCTTTGTCTATATATATATAATTATGTATTGCAGATTGAATTAATTTTATTAATTCGTCTCTCTTTTTATTTAATCCATTTGTCGAATCTATTATACTTTTTAGTTTAATCATTAATTTTGATGATTTATTTCCACCACCATCTTTATTTATTAATTTAGATAATAGTAATCTCATTCTTTCATATGTTTCATCTTCAAATTCAACTTTATTAATCATTTCAACTCTATCATCTGGAAATGCAACATTATCTCTAATAACTTTATTCGCATTATAGAATTCAACCATATCTTTTGTTATAATATCATCCTTTATATTTGAACTTTTACGAACAGGAATAATAGCACCAGTATTTAAAACAAGATTAACAATATTCTTCTTATTAACATCTAATAATTTATATGCTATTGATATATTTAATCCTGTTTTTTTAGAAAATTTAGTCATTTGTTTTCTTGTTTCACTATATGTAAGTAATGTATCTAAATTTAAATCATAAAAATCAATAGTTTTATATTTATCTACATTTTTTGTTGGTTTTACTGGAATTATTAACCCACATTTTAATTTAACCATAATAACCTTATAATAATGGTCTATAACTTGATATTTAATTTCATAGTTTTTTTCTACTTTCATAGTTCTCATTATTTCTTGTAATGTATATTGTTTCTTTAATTGATTAATTTTATTATTATATGAACCATTATTTTTAAGAACCTGTCTCCAATCAATATTGTAGTAATCTATACATCTATTATTAACTTCTTTAAACACTCCTTCCGTTATTTTATTATATCCAAAAACACAAGAACTATACATTTTATTACCTTTATATCTTGCAAAATATATTGGTTCATACTCATTATTTTGTTTATATATAAATAATGTTTTTCTTGAATTATCATAAAAAGTAGATGGTTCAACCGGACATATTATAGTACTTCCATTAAATATAACTATATTTAATCCTTCTGGAACAATAATTCCGGGTCTTTGTAATAAATCCCATATAAAATTAATATTCATTAATTCAGAATCATCTTTCAAATAATTAATATAATTCTCTAATGCTGTTGTATTTTTTTCTTTAATTGTAAATAATCTTTTCAATAAACCGAATTGAAGACTATTAAATAATGATTTATTCCCCCGTAATTTTTCTTCAATCATTTTTATTAAAACATCTACTTCTTTTCTACTAAATGATTTATCTTGACTATTACTTATTGATTTAAGAACTTGAACTAGACAGTATAAGAAAGACTTATTCTTATTTTGTGATATTCCTTTTCTTAAAAAACATTCTTCACCATCTTTCATATATCCATGTTCTTGTTTATATATACCTAATAATTTTCCTATTTCAATTGGAATAATACCAAATCTTCCCTTCTCTAACGGAAATTTTTCAATTCCTAATACATAATTCTCAATAAATATACCGTCATTTCCATTTATATCTTCTCCAATACATTTTTTATATACTGGTTTTTGTCTTTGAGGTGCTTCAAAACAACAAGGCATACAAAGACCATCTGGATGAGAACCTGGTTTTAAAAATCCAGGATAAAATCCACTTGGATAAGGTGTATCATCTCTATCAAACGGACCAGTGTGATTTACTAATACTTTATTACCATATGGTCCTAATCCAACTCTGCACATTTTTCCTTTTTCCATTCTTTTATCTTTAATATTTGTTATATCTTTGTATGCAACTGGTTTTTGTTCTATTGAATCCCATGCCCTAGGACATATATACCATCTATAAGGAACGTCTGGACCTGACCTAAATTTAATAGAATATGTATATGAATTTCTATTAATTGTTTTATCTAAATCTGGGTCATATTGTAATACTATTGGTTGTCTTTCATTTGATTTACCGCATTTTCTTGAATAATTATCTATCTTTTTACCTGTTTTATCTTTACCACGAAATTTAAATAATCTATTATCAAATCTTTGTAATCTACGTAATATATAATTAGGATCATCACATATATCAGTACATACATCAAGACTTTCAATTGGTTCATCACAAGTCATTAATAAACTTTTTTCAATATCAACATCCTTTGCCATACTATTACCTAATTCACTATTTTTGCCAGTTATAGTATTCATATAATCATTTACGGAGAATGAGTTATTCATACTATTCATATTACTTCCAAAACTATTATTAAATACATTATTTATATTACTTGCTATATCTGCTGAATTTGCTGTATATATTGTTTTTTGATTATTAATATTTTTAACATATGTAGAACTATCTTTTATTAATTCCTTGTATCTTTTGTCATGTTTATAAGTACTTCTTGAAAAATAAATTGTCAAGAATTTTGTTATAAAATTATATACATCAAATAATTCACGGAATTTTTTAGCACCTGTGATTTTAATTGTATCATCTATAACAATATTAATACCACTATTTTTTGCCATATTTTTTTTAGTTGAAAATACACCAATTTTTTTTTTCCATTCTTTTAAATAATTATTAGCTGTTTCTGATGTAATTGAAAATTTCTTTTCAATACGATTAATAATATCTAATTCGCCAATCTTTTCAGCAAATAATTCATTAATTGCTTCAAATATTTCATCCATATTTTCAAAATTACTTATTTTCGTATATTTAACTACAAACGAATTTATCTTCTTAGTATTATGCTTTCTTATTATATATTGAGAAAAAATTGAACTCATATTATACATTTCATCTAAAACAAGTTCATTTAATTTTTTATATTTAATTGTTGTATATATTCTTGATATTTCAATATTATCACTTAATATAACATCATCATCTTTTATTTCAAATGATAAATTCATTAATTTAGATTTAGATACTTCATTAATATTACTTATAATAGAATTACATTGTTCTATTGCGTATTTTAGATTTTCAAGTGTAGAATTGTATTCATGCACAAAACTAATAACAACATGCATTCGTCCCATATTATCCAATGTAATTGTAAAATATCTTGGAATATCTTCAAATGTATATAAATATACTTTAATAATAATTGAATTAGAAATTGATTTAATTGTTTGTTCTACTTTTGATTTTCTAAAATCAGTATATAACCATTGTTCTAATGTTGCCCTCGGAATTTCTTCTATACTTTTGCCATCCTTACTATATATAGATGTATAAGGAACATCCCATTCATCATCTTTATATTTAATAAATGGAACTTTATCAGATAAATGAAGACGAAGTTTATTATATATTTTTAATAAATCCATTGGAGTTTCTGAATACCAGTTTAAATGCAAATAACATTGAATTATAGAACAATTCTCAAAATTATGTTTAATAACATTTGAAGTTTCTAATAATTTACTGACATTCCAGTTATATTTTACTTTATCTTTTATTTTTTCTTCCTCTGTTGATTTTAATTTTCCTTTTATCCAATATTTATTTAAATATCCATATACAACATCTTTCTTTATCTTTACTTTTTTACTTTGTAAATATTGAATTTCATCAACAATATCAGCTATATATATAGTATGTGTGTCTTCTATATCTTGTAAAATATCATATAAAACAAACTTATTTTCATTAATAGTTTTATTTTTTTTGCGTTTAATATCTCCTCCTTTATAAACTACATAATCATCTTTATCTTTCATTAATTTTTTACTTTTATATTGAACTATAATTGGAATATTTTTTAAATTTTCATATAAAGTTCCCATTACTCTATATTGTTTATGTTTTGTTATGAACCATAACTGTTGATTATTTGGAATAGAACCTATATATGTATATATCTTGTCTTTAATAATCTCAATTGTATCATTAATGTTTATTAAATTTTCAATGAAAAAAAGGGATGTTTTTGAATTTAGATTAATCCAATTTTTATATGTATCTCCATATTTATCATTTAATATATGTAAATCTTTTGATAATAATTGCTTACCATGTTTTAATAAATCAAATATATTTCTATGTTTATTTTCTACTTCTCCAATAAAAGCATATCTAATATGCTTTTCTCTACTTACTTTTTCTATTGTAAAGTAAGGATTATTATAATTAATATTACACACCATATATAATAAATATAGATTTTTAAAAATATATTTATAATAGATTTTTTAATAAATATGATATTGTTATTAAAATAATATTTTTTATTATATAATGAGTGGTACTAAAAAATTTAGATGTGTTCCTTATGGTATTTTTATGGATACATTTGCCCAAGCATCTTTCACATCTGAACCAATAATATATAATTCACGTGCAATTGTTAATTATTTTTATTTAGCAAAAGTATTATCTGAGAATAGTAGTAGTGTTATAGAAAATGGTAAACCAAGAATATTACCAATATCTTTATTTCAATTAAATGGAGGTAATATACCTATTAGTGGTGATAATGATACTTATCCAATGCGTTATATTCCTGATAATTATAAAACTTTATTTAAAGGACTTGCTAATGTTGATGAATATAAATCAACAAATTCTATTACATGGGAATCAAGTAATGCTCAAACATCTCAATTTGCAACATTTTTATTTGGTGAGCCAAAAATTAATCCAGATATGTCAAATATAGATCCTATTATAAGTGATTATAAAATTACACAAATTCCAAATGTTAAATCTGGTACAACTATTAAAGAATATTTTAGTTCACCTATGAATGAAGATACAGGAATAAAATCAAGTGATTTTGGAGTTGATATTAGTGATGCTGATTTATTTGATTGGAGAAAAGATAAAACAAGTTTATTAAAAGCATGTAATATTTTATCTATTAATTGGGGGTCTGCGTTTTCATATGGACCATCTCCATATGGTAATGGCAATCCATTAGGCGAAGATGTTATTTACAGAAGTAGCTGGATTTTAAATGAACAAATTAAAAAATATTATGATTCTAGTATTTCAACAGATCACCATACAAGAATGGGGGGATTTATACCAAATACATATCATAAGTTTGATGATGAAAAAATTCAAGATGATATAAAATATCTTGAAACAGTTTGTACATATACAAATGCATTACAAGGAGGAACATCAGTTCAAAATGACTATACAACAAATGATACACAAATTAATCTTTCTATTAATTCCTTGCCTAATAAAACAACAAAACCATATTTTGCACATTATATGATTGCAGGTTCTGGTTCGGTAGATATATTTTGGGGGTCAATTGGAACAATGAAATATTACATTGCTGATTTATTAGTTGCATGTATGGGGATTGAAGATAATGGAGTTAAAAATAATATGGACCCTAATACTACATGGGGTGATATAAGTATATCTCCTGATTTTGGTTTATTTGCACAAAAATTAGGTAAAGGTGATAATGAAATGTGGAAAGAATTACATTCAGATTGGACAACATCATCAAATCCAGATTTAAATATTTATAAAGATGATATTAATTTAAAAAAAACTGCATTAGAAGTGTGTAATCATTTTATTCCATCAGGAGATTTAACAGAATTATGTGCAACAAATTATTGTAGTTCAGGTGGAGAAACATGTATATGTTATTATTGTTCTAAAAGTACAGAAAAATGTGCTACACAAAATGTAGGAAAATGTAGATGTGATAATTGTGTTCCACCAGGTGGAGAAAATAGAAAAACTTTTTTTACAAATTTAATATCATATATTAATAGTTCTGATTCTGATGAAATTTTTGGAACAACTGGAATTATAGATATTAGTAAAAATGGTATAAAAGGAATGAATGCATTAATTGGATTTTTTTTAAATGCTTTTGGACCACATGTAAATGCTGGTTGGGATATTGGGTGGGTATTTAATTATGAAGGTTTAGGAACATGGCCGCACGAAAATTTTACAACAGAACAATTTGAATATCATAATATTATTGATGAAAATGGATGGAGAAGTGCTCCTATTGATATTAAAATAACAGATTTATCTATTACATCAAGTGAATTAAATATTAAATATTTAAGTAGTACAACTCCTGAATCAGTATCTAATCCTAATAAAGTACCTAATATTGCTGGTCCAGCAGATGTTGCATTATATTATTTAAAAAATAGTATATATGGAGATAATGAAAAAGAAATTACAACACCACCTCCTATTTATGAAGGTAAGTCAGGAACTACAAAATGTAGCGGGGGGAGTGGTTCCACTAAATGTACTGTTTCATGTGATAAATCAGAATGTTCTGCAACAGATGATTGTGTAAAAGGAAATTGTTCTGATTATTATATTAAAAATTCTAGTACAAAAGGAGTTTGTTATAAAACTAATATACTATCTGTTAATACAGAATGCTGTACAGGTAAATAAAATTTACATCTTTAATAATATCTAAATAACATAATTTATATAATATAATCTATAATATGACAACAAAAATAACAAAAATAACGATTAGTGATAAAGAACTTAATATAACATATACAGGGATAGACCCTGTTAAAAAATATAAATGCGGTGGAACTAGTTGTGTAGAAGACCCTACTGGTCAATATACAACTAGTAATTGTAATAATGAGTGTATTAAAAAATATAAATGCGATGGAACTAGTTGTGTAGAAGACCCTACTGGTCAATATACAACTAGTAATTGTAATAATGAGTGTATTAAAAAATATAAATGCGATGGAACTAGTTGTGTAGAAGACCCTACTGGTCAATATACAACTAGTAATTGTAATAATGAGTGTATTAAAAAATATAAATGCGATGGAACTAGTTGTGTAGAAGACCCTACTGGTCAATATACAACT
>Ga0233413_10000371_pt1 | contig 21678 bp, 3 predicted proteins | sample Na_anoxic_6_MG_FD_189019 | JGI IMG/M metagenome (GOLD analysis project Ga0233413, IMG submission 189019) | Seawater microbial communities from Saanich Inlet, British Columbia, Canada - Na_anoxic_6_MG | ecosystem: Environmental > Aquatic > Marine > Inlet | place: Canada: British Columbia...
AGCCAACCCTTGACCCACTCTATACCACGGCATTCCCTTATCACTACGTCTGGAAAAACCCTGCCCAGTAATTGGGAAGTACTCAGGTTTGACAGTGCCGTTAAAGGAGCTATTACCAAAGTAATACTGGTCTTTCAAATTAGCAGAACCTTCGGGTGCGACGTAGGAGTCCAACCCAGCCTTAGACCAAGTAGATGAATCTGTTGTGACGTTAGCTGGGGTTTTTGGAGAAACGGTTGCCCAGCCCCCTATATCGTTCCAGTTAGCGGTTACTCCGATATAATCCACGCTGCCATTTGCGTAGATAAATTTCTCTATAACGCCAGCTTCTCGTTTTGAAACTTCAAAGTCTGCCAATAGAGGTGTAGAAGGGTCATATTCCAGAAACCCATATACGTTGATTATGTTCTTGTTATTGAATGTGGTGCCCTGATAGTTGTTTAGTAATACGTCGACACTAGAAAGAATCTCCCTAGGGTCCGATACTGAGACTGAATATAGGGGTGAGCCAGCCTGACTCTTATTTTGAGTGTAGCTCTGTAGAATACCGCCAAACGCAAAGTGATTACGACCTCTCCATTCAGTATCATCGTTCCATAATAGACTACGATCTTCAATAACGTTGTCTACTAGGTCTACTAGATGGTAGGTTTCAAGTGAATCAAAATTATCAGCGTCGTATGTTTCCTGCGGGAAGAACCAACCCCAAGCGTTTTTAGGGTTAGTCTTGGACGGCAGAGTTTGGATGTCGTATAGATCATCATATGTTTGACGAAAAGCCTGCTCAACCGTTGATGGGTTTTTCCCAAACTTGAAAAAGACTGGGGTGCCGACTACTGGAGGTAGGAATGTATCTGTTATACCACTGTGGTATGGGTCGTCGCCAGCACCTAGTGGGTTTCCATCAGATTTGTGGAATTCATCGTTGACCAACTGAACACTGAGCGTAGATGTGGTGTCACCGAAACCGGCGTTTAGGTCGAAATTCTGAATAGAAGCACCTAAAAAGGTTTGTTGAATGAAACCCTCATTGCCAAAATTCCCTGAGGAAATGTTATCTGCAGTCCAACCAGCAGTAGATAGAGACCCACTAGCACCCTGAGGTAGCGTATGATGTACGGGCCAGTCTGTCCCATGTGCCCCAGAAGGTGGAACTATTCCATAATTGTTGTCAAGTGCCATATTATCCTCCGAATCCTTGTTGTCCGTTGTATGCGTTGAAATCTATCGATGTACGATATGTTGATACAAACGGTATTTCTATTGCGTCCGCGTTATTATTATTAGATGGTAATCTTTGATGATGAACGTAGTTGTTGAATATGGTAAAATCTGTGATACCACTCTGATTAACACCTGAAGCACTGGAAAATCTAGAGATGAGATTGTTGAAATGAAATATTCCAGACTCTTGTTCCGTATCGACCAGTGTTCCTTCATCAGGGCCGTATGTCTTTAGGGCACCAGATGCTTGCCACCACGCATCACTAAACTGGTCTGGGAAATCAGTCTTAGTAATTCCAGCCAATTCGTCCGGAGTATTCTGGTTGGGATAGGGGAATGGCGAGTTGATACCAGACCCGTGCTGTCTGAAGTCAAAGCTATTAGCTTCACCAGAGGGCAACACCCCAGATGGTAGCTGCTGTCTAGCCGCAGCACTGAGTGGTAAATCTGGACCCAACCCCTCATCGTAGAAGTCGTCCCAATCTGGTGTGGGATTTGCCATTCCTATTTGTCCAATTCATATGTGAATGCGATATTAAACGAGTAGGAACCCTCTTTAGGTGTCCAACTCTCTGTTGGTGCAGTAATGAAATACTTCCTTACTCCCGGCTCGCCCTGAGGGCTAAGTTCCTGTAGAAGCGTAGCCAACTGACTCGCCGTAGGCTCTACCAGACTTGGTTTTTTCAGAATTAATGAACGTCTGTCTCCACTGTAGGGTATCTTGGTATAGTCCATTACTAGGTTGATAGCTACATCCCTACGGTACTCTGTTCTACCACCAATGTTTTGCAGAATAGGGCCAGTTTGTCTTCCAAGTACTGGGATTACAGCAAATACATCTCCCGGATATGTATCATTGACTTGAATGCTCTCAGAAATTACACCGGACACAATATTAGTAGGGCGATTGTTGAAAGCTAGACTATACGAAATATCTCCAGTGTACTGGTTAGAGCCAATACTGATGGAGACCGGTTGTGAGTTCAGTTGTACGGCAACTAGATTATTAGCTCTGTGATAGATATCACTAGTCATCCCAAATTGACCATTGTTAGAAATGCTGTTGTACTTCTGTAGGGCGTGTGCGTACGCACCGCTGACAGCCACAACCTGTTGATCGCCAAGTTTGTCGGGGGCGACCTTGGATAAACCCTTAATAGTTCCATCTATAGAGACATTGATAAACGGATCTGAGTTAGATGTGGCCGTTGTCATACTGTAGTTCTCAGTAGAAGTCCCGCTACTAAGCAACCAGTTTTCGGTTACAGAATATGTACCGTTAGCTACATTAATCTGTTCTGTTCTTACATGATTGAATCCACCATAGGAATCTACTAAGTTAACCGTTCCCGACCCTATGATACCAGCTACATTTGGATATGAGCCACTAGGATTGGTCGCCAAGCGACTCAAAACAAAATCACGAGCTTGTTGCCACGCTGGCTTATCAATGTCTCCATCGTAGTTGTAGACGGTCTTACCAGTAGCGTTGAGCGTGTGGGAAATACGATAAGAACGAGGGTTTTCTACAGATTCGCCCTGAGCATCGTCAGCCTCCAAGTTCCAGTCTTCACCATAATCTTCAACAAAGTGTGTTCCACTACTGTTAAGGAGATCAACTAACTTTGTGTTGGTAGCTCTTAGGCTCCCGTTATTAGCGTATGTACCCTCTAGGTCTACGAACGCCTGATCGTCGTCGCCGGTGTTTTCTCTGAGTAAGTAGTCAGCCTCAAGTACAATAGTGTACGAACAGACGGTCACATAAGCACCCTCTGTAAAATCAATACTTACCACCTTAGGGTAGCATACTATGGTAGCTCCTGCGTCATCCAAAATATCAGATAACTCAACCCTTTGACCGTCTTGGGCAAACAGTCCACGTAGAGCACGCTGCTTGCTCAACATAGCGGAAGCGTTTTTGTTTCCCACTTGCTGACGCCACGGTTTTGGTCTGGAACTGATTGGCTCGTCATCATACAGCCCATAAGGACCAATGAAGTTCGAAGGAATATGTCCAGCGTTAAAGAAATCAAATGGTAGGTTGGTAGCTGGATTCAAGGCATATGGGGTTCCACGGTCTGCGATTAGGGTTCCTGTTAGGGTAATGGAGTACGTAATACCAAATACACCCTCCTTGTTCTTCAATACGTTCTCAGAGATCTGTATAAAGGGCGTGGGCCTTATAGTACAGTCCTGAGTATCGTCATTGGTATATCGTACTCTAATTGGCATTAGTATCCCCGTATTCTTAGGCTAAGAGAGTCTGTGGTCTGGTTATTAGTCATGTTCAGGTTCAATATTCCTGAGTGCCCACTTGGTGCCTCAATGTTTAGATTCATTGTTCCACTAGGAGATCCAAGGACCGCAGACTGATACAGATTCATTGTATTATACACATTTGCACTATCTGGACCGATTAGAGTCAGATTCATATCTCCAGAGTTATCTACCGCACGGCCAGAGGTCACCAGATTGAACATTCCACTACTTGGCGTAGGTGCAAACAATGTTAAATCTACCTGTTCTACGTATGGACGATGAGCAACAAATCCCTTGGTTGATGGGTCAAACCCAGAAACCTCTAGGAAAATATCACCATTTGGATTACTGAAGATGATCCCGGATACTTGGTAAGATAGGGAATCGCCTGATATATTTTGGTAAACCCTAGTTTCCAAGCGGTCCGTAGCGTCACGGTCCTTCTTCTGTCCAAATACGTGAGCCTCGATCCAGCCGCCGCTATTAGGAATAGATGGCACTTGCCCCCTAAGCATAGCATCGAATGAATATCCAGCACCAGCATCTAGTAATCCACTAGTAGGATGATTACCACTAGTAGCCCAAGAGTGCCTTGGAGAACCCACCGCCATAACATAATCACTATCACCACGACCAGCACGATCAACAGAAACAGAACTGCCAAACCTATCGTTCTCTGTGCCGCTAGTCGTAACAAAGAATCCTCCAAGTCCATCGTCCGTATATAAGGTTGGAACCCTATCATTATGTCCCTGAGCGTATAATTTCTCAGCATATATCCAAGACTGACCCCTGCTCTGGAAGTCAACTATTTCGTTGCGGTAATTGAATACGGCCCCGTTGTTGAGAACCATAGTCCCACTAGTGTTGCTGAACTGATCAACGCGAACCCCAGAGCTTCCAAGGTCATAGAAAACATGATTGGGAATATCGTACTCAGCATTGAAGCTCTTTCTTTGGAAGGCTGTGTTTAGTCCGTTTGGTTGTACAGCACCACTATATATGTGGCCGTGTATTGTTTCAAAATCATGATTAGGAGCACCAATAGCTATCATGTCACAATCGATAGAAACAGATACGCCAAAGTTATCAGACCTTTTCGCGAACTCAACTATAAAACTAGCATCCAAAATATCATGGTCGTCACGTTGTTGTTCTAAAGCTACAATTGGGCTTGGTGAGAAGTCAACAATACCCACATTTAAGCTGCTAGGCTTAATTTTCTGCTGGAATTCCCAGGGCAGGAATTCTGAGACCACATTTTCTCCACTTCCTGTTTTCTCGTATACGAACACAGCACCAGCACCACCGTCTTCGGCAATTCTTACTCCAGAGCGAGATGGGTCATTTTCAATTTCATGCCACTGTACGATACCACTAACACCACTAATAGCACCCTCGGTATAGTAAGCATTAAATGGAGAACCCACAACCAGCTTATTATCACTCATGTCGATAGAATAACCAAACAAGTCACCTAAACATCCAGAGTAATATACGTCTAGGTCTAGGTAGTCAGTATTGGTAGCCTTCATTAGGTCATTAAGACCACCGCCGACCTTAGCGTCAGTGATGAAGTCTTTCTTGTTACCAGATTCTCCCATTAACTCTTCGTAGGTCTGTGGAGGATTGATATTTAAGAAGTCGCCACTAAATCTTGGGTATATGCCGTGAGTTCCAAGAGCGTCAGAAGTATAGAAACTCTCAACACGTTGTTTGATCTGTTCCGGACTCTTCAGTTCCGCTGGACGAGTCAGGGTTGAAGGGTCATACGTATCTTCATCGTCGTAGTAATTATCTAGACTCCCAACCACTCCAGCACCACCGTATAGTGGATCTTGTATGTTGCTAACTGCGTGACCACTAATAGCATGATACTTAGCCGCACTTCCACGTTCTGGTGCTCTCAATTTCTGAGAGAAGAACCAATTACGACCATTTACGTCTACGCTGTCAACATCTGTATAGATGTAATCATCCCCAAAGGAACCCAGTCCCGTAGTCACTACATCCAAAGAATCTGGATATAAACTACGAATAAACTCTTGGTTACCACTTAGAGTTTCCGCACGGTAATGAGCACATTGACCCTGTAGAAGTGTGGAGTCAGAGATAACAATGATCTTTGAGCGTCTACGACCAGTTTGGAAGGATGAGAAGTTCTCAAATTCTTCAGCAGCAACCACGGGGCCGTCTTCAATAAGCTCGTCACCAAGATATTCACACTGAGCACTAATAGCTGAGTTGCAGTAAATTTCACTCTTGTTGGACACTGGACGTGACACAGCAGGAACACTTCCACTTTCCAGAGGATTTACTTCCCACCTACAGTTGTATTCCTCTACACCCGTTGGTACTTGACCACTCGTTGTAGTAATAACGGTTTCAATATCTATTGGAAGAGGACAGCCAGAGATAGAGATCAGTCTAGGTGTAGTTGGTAGAACACCGTCAATCAGGTCTCCATGAGGGATGAATGTTCTCCACGGTGAGGTAGACAAGTTAATAGTGATCTTACTGTCAATCGCCTTGAGATCGTATATACTTTGCGAAGGTGTTAGAACGGTCGTCTTAGACAAATCAATGTCCGAACCACATATACTGCCATCAATATCGGAGGTGAACAGTTCAGAGTCTTCTTCTCCAAGAGGGTCGTGTGTAGCACCAACAATAGTGCCGCAGATGTCAAACTTCTCAGACACTTTCTCAGATACCCAGTTTACAAACACGCGATAGCCAGAACCACTAACCGCTGGGAACTCAACGGTAGCATCTGCGTCAATCTTCCATTTATTTGTTGGGTAAACGGTGTATGGCTCAGTAACGTCGTCTTCCCACCAGATGATCTTTTCGTAGTTAGATCCACCAGACAGAGGAATGAACACGTCCTTGTTTTCGGAAAGTGTACTATCGCTGAAGTGTAGACCACTAAGGCTAGACGCAGCTTGGTAATTGGGGAATGTAAACGTATACCCATTGTCGCAACCACTAACACTATCCGTAGAGGTATTAATACTCTGGACATCAAGATCTGTAGGGTCGTAGCTCTTAATAATGTTTTCAGTAACAAAATACTCGCCAATATTTGGCATCAAGATTGGACGACTCGTTACACTCAGACCGCTACACAAGTAGTTGACATTGTCAGCAATTTGTTGTCTAGATGACTCCGAGGTGGCATTAAACGTGATGACTAATTTCTTATTCCCAAGATCCATCCAATTTTGTAGTTCTTGTAATTCTGACGCAGACGGTTTACCAGATGGATTAGCTACCCACGCGAAGTCTACCAAATTGTTCAGATCTGTAGCTTCTTGGTTCTCATCAAAGGCACCACCATTGACAGAGAACTCAACGTTAAGTTTATCTCCAAGCCCATGATCTAAACCACTTTCATATGCGTCTGAGAGAGATGTACGACCAGTGAATCCGTTAATCTGAATACCACGAGGTGCAGAGGTACAATCTTTACGCACCATATTGATGTAGAACTCAGTGTTCTTATCATCATTTTGTGTCGCCGCGTCTATACCGCGACTAGCATCGTCCTCTCCCCATTGGGAGCCGATAATGTAAACTCGTGAGTTGTTAAGATCGCCGTTGGTCTTACGGCCAGATTCAACTAGACCCAAGATGGAATCTGGGTAGATGACCCTAGTTTCTATTCTCTCTTCATCCTCTGGGTAATATGACCTACCAACACCCTGTAGTAGACCGTCACGACCATTCAGGGAATCAGGGTCAAAGAAATCACCACTATAAGTGAAGGAATTGTACTCACCACTAACGCTAGAATCAACATCCTCTGAGATATTAAAGGATACTACATCTAGGTTATCTTCTGCGAACTTGCCACTAAGAGAGCCAGCCTGATGTACTTCCCACTTGTAAAGCGTACGATAGTCACAGTAGTATCCGGACGTAGCTGGCCTCAACCACGAACTAGGTGGTAGGTGTTCAGCAGTAGTAAGAATAGGTACGGGTTCCTGATTCACCTTAGTAAATAGGGGTGTGGGAGGATCGTCGCAATTTGGAGTAAAGTTACCAAACTGTAGAGGCCAGTTCTTCTTATATGTTACAACCTTACATGTGTTAGGAGTAGTCTTCAAGCACTGCTCAGTCCACTCAGCACGTAAGTCTCCACCGTGCTCCAGCGGGAACTCACAGCGAGAGTTAACGATTGGGGGTGGACTACCGTCGCAAGTAGCACCCTCCGGACAACCCATTTCATCAGAATAGCCCGTAAGACTATCACGCTCTAGGTGCATACGGATATCACCAACACCCTTGGCGTAGTAATTATTCCGGCCAATGGTTGCACCAGTAGAGTAAGACGGAATCTTAGCCTTGGTAACATTGTACTTGTCAGCGTTCAGGTCGTCCTGAGAAACACAACCCTGCATAGAGTGTTCAATACTCTTAGCCGCGTGGATTCTCATGCGAGACCCAAGTTTCTCAAGTACGTTATTTATGATACCATTGGAATCTGCGTACAAACCGTTTTCTTCCCAAGTTGGGTCATTACCAACTAGGACAAGGTTTCTATCTCCGAGAGCTAACCAGTTCTTGATGTTATCAATGATCTCATCGCTGGCAGAATCCAACTCTGGAGTCATGATGAAAGCAAGACCAGCATCTTGTGGTATTTCTATTTCCGAGAAATCAGTACGACGCCAGTATTTTCCTTGGTAGTCTGAGCTTCCGTTGGCACCAGAAGCGAAGACCAAGTTCATAGTTTCGTAGTATCCAGCATCCCTCTCTGCTTTATGAGAAGAACGGTCAAGGTTACCAAACCTACCGAATTCAACTACTCCGCTATGAGAGTGATACTTACGTGAAGCAAACATACGGACAGCACCAGCATTATGATGTGAAGCCCAACGCATCTTACCGTCGCCCCAAACATTCGAGTCTTCAAACTCGTTGAACGAGTCTGTTGGTGCTCCAAACGCCACAACGTCTCCATCGTCGTTTACTGCTGTACTCCATCCCAAACGAGATGTAGGAGCAAACGTCTTAGGTAGAAACTGACGTGTACCAATGTATGCAATATCTCCATAGCCATAAGAGTATGAAGGAGAGTATGACTGAGGTAGTACAGTCCAGAAGTTGATGTCATTACGGAATTCAAACCGTTCGCTAGATGACAGGAAGTCGTATGTGGCTGTCTTAGCAGTAGCAACACCAGATAGTAATACGATTTGTGCGTAGTAGGACTCGGCAGCGGTTTTGCTCTCAGCCTGACACCAAGCTAAAACGTTATCATAAACCCTCTGATCTTCATCAGCGTTTCTCTCAAAGACCCTACAGGAAACACTGTTCCAAGGAGAGCCTACGGATACTATTTCGCCATTAGTACTGATAGCTACACTGTGACCGAAGCGGTCATTGTAAGTATTAGCATATGTCGCACCAAATATATCAGCATTGTCCTCTTCCAGTTCAGCTATATCATTTGGAGATGTAATGACCTGAACACAGTTGAAGTTGTCACGTTCTTTTTCGAATATGTAAACTCGACCACCCGAAGCTGGTGGAACTTGGAACTCAGTAAGAATAGAACCGTGCGTATCTCCCCAGTCCTGCCCAACTCCGCTCGCGACAAAGTTGCGGTTGAGGGTCGAATTAGTGTATGTTGACGATAGTCTTCCGGAGTCGAACGTATTAGTAAGTAAAGCACTTGCCGTAGTAGCCCAATTTTCAGACTGACCAAATACCTTGTTCAGGTGTCCACTTTGAGCTAGGTTTGTAGTTGGATCAAACACACCACTCTGAGATGAGTAAGCTAGATAGAAACTAGAGAACCTATCATAGAGATTAATGGCGTTCCCACCAGTATCAGCATACTGTAGGGCACCAGCCGTAGATCCAGTCTGCTCTTGAAACATACCAACTATTGCTGGGATACCACTATACAGCGTATTTTGACCAGCGGGGAATGACTCAAACCACGCTTCCATTACGCCGCTATGCTGTTGATCTGAAATCACAGGGCGAGCAGCCGCAATCCAATCAGTTAGAGAGCCACTACCTCCTAGAAGCCCAGAACCAACATCTTCTAACAAGGCAAGGTCATCAAGTCTTGGAATATACCTATGGGTAAACCAGCTTGACTCATCTGAAGGAACAACAGGATATTCCTTATTGGAATAGGTAAGTTGAAGAACAACTATCTTAGGATTGATCTCTGCGTACCATTCACTAGGTCCAGCGTTCCAAGGTGCTGAGAAGTATTTCCACAAGATATTGAAACGTGAAGCCGTAGACGCCACGGAAGCCAATTCAGATTTGTTATAATCAAACAGGTCGGTAAATATTAGGCCAGCAGTTGGGATGCCAGAAGTTTCAATGTCTGTGAATTCCCTGTTCCACTTAGCACGGGGAGCACCCACAACAACAACCTCACGGTCACCGCTTACTGCCATGTCTAATGAGCTACCAAACTCACGACCCTCTTGACCAATCTGCCACTTGTTTCCAGATATTGAGAACTGATCAAATGTTAACAGGTTTTCAGCAGTACGCTGAATATAATCTTTTCTGAATCCAGTTGGAAGGGTCAGTGGTTCAATCAAGTTCCAAGAGGCACTCTTACCAGCTACATCGGTGCCTCGACGGTATAGGAATACAGAGCCAGCACCAGATACATCCACCATGCCGGGATCAGCATTTCCAAAAGCGTCTACTCGATTCTGGTCAAACTCTGGAATAGTCATATGAGGAGCGGAGATAGCCATCAGGTCACCCTTGACAGATACCTGACTTCCATATTCGTCGCCAGCACTTCTACCAGAAGCTACAATGAATGGAGAATCAACTGTCAGGTTAGCAGATGGAGCCACACTGGCGGCATCGTCACCTATAAACTTAACACCAGAGAATACCAAGTCTTGATCACAGTCTTCAGTACAGCAATCCCAATCAGTACCGCACATACCATAACCCCATTCCTCAAACGTTGGAGGAACAGAGATAGGGTCAGTTGATCCGGTTTTTATGGTCATGGTAGCGTTATAAGCTACAGATGGCATGAGTTCCGTGTATTTTCTCAATCCGTAGTAATTACCGCTGTATCCCAAGTCCCCACTAAAGTTAATAGCACCAGAGTTGGTGTATGTCTCTGTGGCTCGGAATATGCCTCCATCGTTGCATGTGGCCGCACGCCACGTTGTACAATCCGTCCTGAGAATAGGATCAACAGCCTTGCTTGGGCTATTACCAGTACATGATCCATACCCAGTTAAATCTACACCGCGAATTTCATTGGTGACATCTAGGGTTGCCACATGATCATCTGTTAGCTCAATACCAGTACCGTAGTTGTTGTTGTACCACAAGCCAAATGCTGATCCAAAGTTACTGCTATAATTAGCAGTTACCAGATTCATGGTTCCGCTAGATAATGCTTCAACCGCAGGATTATGCAAGTAAAGAGGAACTTCAACGTTCATAACATTTGGAGCGTTAATGAACATTGGCATAGAACCAACAAAGCGACGTTTGGTAACTGTGTTGCCGCCGAGTAGGTTTAGATTGACATCTCCACTAGCGTTGCTCGTGGTCAGATCTTGAATTGAGTTCCATAGAGTTAGAGGTGTAGTAGACTGAAGTCCGGTGCTTCCACTTGAAGACGCAAACGTGTTAAGTCTTAGGACTGGACCTGTAGGAGTTGTGGCTACATCCGCATTAAACATAGTAAGCGGCATACCAAAGAAGGTACCACTACCACCCAATGTAGTCAGAGGATCAAAGTCATCAGAGGTGTCGTGTCTACCTAGAATCTCCGGTAGTGCTAGAGACATAGAATTAGATAGACTTGAAGGAATCTCACCACTAATATTTAGGGTGAACGTTTCCACTCCCGATTGATGAGGGGTGAATAGCGGAAGCGTTTCCGTAGAAACAAAAGCACCCTGAAGATTAAGCGTGAACCCACTAGGTGCCGTCGCAAATACATCGTACGGCAGTGGAATATTCATAGTAAGAGGTAGGGTTCCACTGCTATCCTGTGGAAATCCACCAACATTCAGATTAAGCTGAGATTCTGATGGGAAGGCACCGCTAGCATACAGGTTCATAGTGCCAGATACGTCAACATCGCAAACGTTCGCATCTTCCATTCTTACATGTGAGGAATGTAATTCTATCTTAGAAGAATACGCTGGGCCTGATGGATAAACGAGGTCGTATTGTACGAACATATCGTTCACATCATCGGAGAAATATCTCTCCGAGAAATCTTTGACCCTTGGTTCTGACGGAAATAATGACCAAGCCTCTGTCTCATCGCAGATATCATCGTAGGTAAATGATGACTCTAGTTTTTGAATACAACCAGAGGGTTTCAGATAGTGAGACTTGCGGTTTACCAGTCCCCAGTTTGGCTCATCTGGAGTCCAGTAAGGGTCTTGATTCTTTGTGTATAGGCTGACAATCATACGTGGGCCAGATGGAAGTACATCTCCACAACCAGACCACGAAATACCCATTCCCGTTTTGTGAGATACCACACTCTCTACAACAATAGCGTTTTCTGAGAATGTATATCCACAAGGTATATTCTTTGTAATACGACGGTTAACGGCGTAGAAGTTGTTGGGAATATCACTTAGGTGGAACCGTAAGAAATCATTCTCTAATTGCGTATGATACGATACTCCACTATCAATAGCAGAAGGAGTAGGAAGGTCCACAGAATTAGAATAACTGGTGCCGCTATGTTGAATATCAAAGATGATATGTTCTGTATTCGGACGGAGCTGCCATTGGTCATAACCCATACCAAATTGACAGTGCTCAAAAGCACCCAAAGCCCAATCGTTGTATGTGTCTTCATTAACTCTATCCCATAATTTGTAGCGGTCGTTAGTATACGACTCGCTCGGATCAAAGAATTTAACCCGACTGTTTTCTAGGAATTTTTCTGCCGTTACACCTTTATATGTCTTGTCTGCGTTGGACTCTACAATGTTGGTACCAGACCCATAAAGCGTTTTAACTCCAGAACTCCAAGATGAAATTCCGAATTCACTAACGAGCATGTTCATACCAACGCCAGAACCCGCAGACCATCCCAGTGTAAGGTCAGCATTTGTATCTGCCTTACGGAACGGTACGGAACTAGCACGTAGTACATTGAAAGGTGATAGAAATTCATTATCAGTGTAGAGTTTAAGACCACTACTCTGATGATCGTTGTACGTCAAGATGGCATTCAGCGGGAATTGGTACCCACTGTAAGGCACGGTGTCGGCAATAGAGATGATGTTGTTAGACGTATCTCTAGCGTATCCACATAGATACCCACCGCTATAACCAAGGGCGAAATCTAATTGAGACGGCGTGTCCCACTTAGAACAAATAACGCCACTTTGGAACAGGTCATACCCAACACCGGAAACGGTTGGGTCTGGCGTAAATCGAACGAAAACGGAAAATCCGCTAGCAGCACTAACATTCCCAAAGTTGATATTTTGCGTGTCTTGTGAGATTCTTACTGAACGATCAAAAGCGTCAGCAATCTTACCATAGAGAGGATTACCCACAAAATTAACCGCACCACTAGCTAATGATGTCCAGTCAGAAGTTGTGTAACTACCACTATATCCGGGTAACTGACTTTGGAATAGGGTTCCGCTGGAATATCTCCAACCAACGTTGTGGTAGACTTCTGGCGTGGTAGCAAACAAACCACTAACCGTACCTAGGCCACTACCAAGCTCTGTGGATTGAACGTAGAGTCCATCAACATTATCAAAGCGGTAGTATCCAGATAGGAATGGGTAATCAATTGTTGGGTTCTCAAATCCAAAGCCGAACATATCAGGGTCGTATGGGCCGCAAACCGTACCCTCTGACCCACGCCATCTTCTAGCGTAGTTACTCTTTATTGTACCATCCGAAGTATAAGAATGGATTCCACTGATTGAGGATAGAGGACCGTAACCACTACCAGCATTTAGGATATCGTCTGTAGACCCCATAGATGTTGGGTATAGGGCCGCTTCCGATCTACCGTCTTGGACCTTCCCAAACTTTTTTCCGCCCTGAGTGAAGAGATTAAGGGCGTTTGAGGGTGCGTACCTTACACATAGTTCAGTGTAAGCAATGGAAGCACCGCTAGGAAGTGGGAAGATATCTAGATAGATCTTCTCTAGGTATGAACTCATTGAGTAGTCTTGAGATAACCCAAGGCGTACATCATCATCCAGAATCTGAAGAGGAACTTCATACCACGCAAATTCTGTACCACTGACTACGGGGTATTGAGTAAGTGAATAATGGTCACCACCAGAATTACCGCTAGCTTCCCAGTAGTCTTCATGTTCAGATAAGCTACCACCGGCCACTATGTAATCATCATCGTCAGAATAAAACCCTGAGATAACAGGGTGAGATCCAACACTCCCAACGTATTGATCGTTTAGGAATACGCCCGATGGATTTTGTAGGAAACCGCCAGACGGAGAGGTGTCATGCAGGAGCTTATCTTCGCTGTAGCCAACAACATCAAGTACATAGTCTCTAGTTCCAAACGCTTTCTTAGCTAGAACTTTAAGTGTAATGGTGTCTACAGTGTAGAATATTGAGTCGTTTTTATGAACATTTTCCCTACGGTTTTCTGTGTTGAAAGCACCGCTGGGACTGAACCACATATTATTAGTAGACTGATCAAACTGATAGTTGAATGCTCCTTGAGTAATTTCGTCTACATTAGTGGAACATTCTCCAAAACGCAGCATCAGCTTCCCTGAGTCAGCAACCCCACCCCCAGAAGCAGACTGAACTTTGATGAATCTTTGTGCTGTCGGAACCCCAAGGATTCTTACTAAGTCTTGAGCACCACATATATCTTCATTTGTAACACCTAGTGGGCTAGCAGCAGAATCAACATCGTCAACCCAAACAGTGTCTACGGACGGATAAATAGTAGTGTCAAAATCATATTGAGGCATGAATTGGGCACGTATACATCTCTCTAGTCTTCTACCAGTAGATGGAACTTCCATGTAAGCTGGGAAGTAATCTTCGCGTCTAGGGCCGAATCCACCACTATTACAGATCTCAATTGCGGAAATTTTAAAACCGTTTGTGGGATTCAGAAACTTGACCTCTTGGGTCGATAGAGGAGCACCGTCTAGAGCCAAATAGTTGTTACCACTACCATCTGTCAGGATATCTGGTAGGATATAGTTTTCTTCAAACCCTTTACTGAAACCCTCTGTAAACGCATCGTCAAGAGATACAGCACGAACACTGAAGTGCAACTGATAACCGCTAACCATTTGCATGTGCGGTTTTGTTCTTCTATCCCAGTCATAATCATCTATCGCATTAGATTCAGGAAGTGATGAATATGTGGAGAACTTAGATTGATCTACAGTGGAGTCGCCCTTCAGTGATATATCATTATACTTGACAATCAGATTTCCAGATGGGTCCAGCAGTTGAATATTGTAAACAGTGTAGAGAGGAGGTACGCTAGATTCATAGTTCTCTAACGGTGCAGCTACCCTCATTCTTAGGGCTGTGTAGTCTGGACGTACGTTTAGATTAGTAAGATCGCACTTATACTGAAATAGACCCTCTGTATGAACCGTATCAGGGTTTATGTAAGAGGTTACGTCATCACTAAGGGTCACGGAGTCACCGCCATCCTTAAGGATGCCCTCATATACACCCTCATCAATGAAGCTGTACAGACCTGAAGTTTCAGCTAGTGGACCTACAAATGAACCAAACCCAGAAGCTACGGGTAAGTCAGCCTGAGGATATAGTTTTTCTTGGCACTTGAAATCACCAAACTCACCAGCAACCTTATCTATGTCTAAGACATTAAGATTACCCTCAAGTGTGAGTAGTTCACTAAGAGCATAGTCTACCTTTATACCGTCATCCAGTTCACCCTCTGCGTCTAGCGATATGTCGATTGGGATGAAGGATGTAAGTCTACTCTCTACCTCAGACAAGAACGTAAGGGTCGCCTCCATAGCTGCTGCCGTGGAGATGATAGGGGCCGTCTCTGGACACGAACCGTCTAACCTGATAGCATCTAATGCCTCAATCTGACGGTCCACAGCGTCTGTGCTGGATGTGTACTGAAGAGTAACGTCACAACCATTAATAGATACCACTGAGTAGTAGTAGGTTTGATAGTTGGCAGAGATCTCTGCTACCCACGTATCATCCAAACAAGTACAGTCGCATCCATTCAGCGTCACAGTGTAAAGAGGGCCAGAGCCAACAACAGCCGAAACAGTGTCCATACAGAATTCAGCTACAGGTGGAGATGTAAGCTCACCCTCAGCCTGTATGGTGGTACCCATATTAGCTTCAATGATCATGTGAGCAGTAAACTCACCCCCAGCGGAACACGAAGCGTCCGTTGCTTTGAGGCAGCTACATTCTAAAGCTACGTGATGTTCACCTGACATTCATTGTTTTCCTATTTAAGCGAGTACCCCGCCCTTGCGTGTCAAATCACCACTACTGTTAAATTTGGACCTACCTATTTCTTTTCCAACTTCTGCTAACAACTCGTCCTTAATGTTTTGCTTCATAGACTCTAAGAAGCTACCGTTTACTAGGTTTACATTTACATTTGTGGTGTCCAGTTTAACGCTAAAGTTAGTGTTTGCCAGTTTGTCTACAGCACTAGAAAAATCAGAAAATACATTTCTAAGTGCTGGTATAGCATCTGTAAGCATGTTGCTAGACCCCTCAACTGGGCCTCCACCATTACGACGTGCTCTACCTCCACCACGCATATAACCGGGACCACTTGCTCCTCCACCAGAGTTCATGGCTCTTAACATCTGTAAATTATTACCACGCTGAACTGCTGAACGATTTACCACAAACTCACCCGGTGTCAGCATAGCAGGAACAGTGTCAGTACCACGGGGCACAAACATTCCGTTGTTAGCATAGACCGTTCCACCCCTAGCAAGTGGCTGACCCTGATTTATTCTAGAGGTCTCGTTGAGTTTGTTTTTGAAAGTAACGTCTGTAGCGATGATAGTAGCCTTATTAATAGCAATCTCAGACACATCAAATTGGGCACCTTGTCCAGCTAAATCACCAAGCACCCCAGCTAGCTCTCTACCCTCAGCCTTGAACGCTTCTTGCTCGGGAGTTGTACCAGACAAAGCACCGTTTCCTGTAATCCCGAACCTTTTGAGGGTTTCATCTTCCGCAGAACGTAGTTGTTTGTCAGACAACCCTTGCCCCTCCAAACTCTTGAATCCAGCACCAAGTGCAGATCCAGAGAACAGACTAGTAAGTCCAGATGAGCCAGATCTCAGGGCCGCACCAGCACCAGCCGCAGCTTGACCCTTAATAAACCCTTGAACATCCCCACTAATGAGTTTCTCAAGAGAACTCTTCTCTTCTCTATTCTTAGCTTGAACAATGGTAATCTCTTCTTTGAGAAGTGCTATTCTCTGTTTTGTGAAAGTTATAAGTGCTTCATTAGCACGTTTAGCCTCTGGACGTTGATCCTTTTGATCACCCTCAGGACCAGCGAAGATACCAGCACCTCCAACAGCAGAACGCCCAGCAATGTCTTGAACAAACGCACCTTGTTGTGTGTTGAAAGTTCCAGAAATATTTGTCGAAGCACGCCTAATGTCATCAGCACTACCAGTTCTTAGATTAGCACCAAGACCACCTAATTTACCAATATTGTTGAACTGAGCAAGTCTAGCTTGAGTTTGCTGTTGAGTTGTAAGTCTCTTACCCCCAAACTCTGCGAATGACTTGCCAGCTTCAATCTGTGTGTCGATTGCTGTATTAAGGGACTCTGCCGCTGTAGCCTCAATTTTCTCACGCTCTTGATACAAACCTATCATCTTGCCGTTGTGAGCGGCTATTATTTTACCAGACTCAAACAGACCGGCGGTAAGTTTTTTAGTTTGTGAAGCTATGCCCTCTTGTAATACTTTGAAGTCTATAGCTTTACCCGTGTCGAGTTTAGACACTTGGTCTGATATAGCAGCGTTCAGTGCGTCTGTAGTTGCTTCATCAGCATTCTTAGGAATAAGATCTTTTAACGCTTTTGTAATTGTCGTTTTATCATTCTCATTACCCTTGAGGTTTAAACCTTCTAGCGTCCCCCCTACGCCCTGATTGAAGTCAGCCGCACCCCTCGCCACATTTGCTTGATTAGTAATAGACTCTCTTAAAGCTGGGTCTGCACCAACAGCACTATCTAGAAGTGCCGATTCAACCGTCTTGATAGCTGTAGTAGTGTCAGCCCCAATGGTATTCTGAGCCGCCTCTAGTTCTGCCATAGCTATGGCGACGGTGTTAGAACCAGTCTTTAAACCAGCGGTAAAACCATCTACAGCGTTAGCCGCAAGACTAAAAGCTGAGGTTACTTTCAGGTTGTCAAAATTAGCTTTGGTTAGAAGTTCTTGTGCGATCCTAGCAGCCTCGATGACTTTGATCTGTAATAATAGACGTTCGGATAAACCACCGTTACGAGCAGATAGTTTTTTAGCAGACTGTTTTAACTCATCTATAGACGCCCCTGATTCAGCAAACTTATTAATAACATCAGATGCGATAGCCTCAGTACTAGCTAAAGCATTTGTTCTCTCTGCACCAGTAAGATCATTCGCTTCATCCGTAGCTACTGATAATTCTTTACCAATACTTGAGGAGATCCCTGCGAAGTCTATTTTTCCTGACTTCTTTTGATTTGTTAGGTCAGTAAGTCCAGCTTTAACCTTGACATCTGCAGCACTTTTAGCACTTTGGAACTCCGCCCTATCAATATTTTTTTGTCTTCTTTTTCCAGATTCTTCAAAAGCTCCCCCTTTTTCGATCCCTGTTGTTGCAGCCTCATGTGTTAGGGCCGCACCGAACCCTAGGGGACCAAGTGCCAAACTTCCGATAAGTTTTCCGGGTTTCTCTTTCGCCATCTTTCCCGCGACCGAAGCAAAATTACCAATATTTTCCGTGATACCTGCAAGAGAAAACTGCTCTCCAAAACCCTCTGCTTGTGCCTGTCTACCACCCTGATTAGCAGCAGTACCTGCATCTCCAGATTTAATAGCCTCTTCTTTAGCTTTTTGAGCCATGTCAGCTATTAAACCCGTAATAGCAGTGCCTATAGCGTTGAAACCCGTCACGGCTACGGCAGCTAGACCAGCAAATTTCCCTATCCCCTTACCGAGTTGTTTCATTCCACCACTAGAAGACTTCTTAGCCGCCTTACCAGACTTCGTTACTTCTTTGGTATATCCGGCCACCTCTCTACTAGCTTTTTTAGTTTTCTTAGCGGCTTCTTTTTTAGGGGGGATGCTCTTCTTTTCCGCCACCGTCATCTCCTCAATTTCTTTCTCTAGGAGGCGGGCGGCTTCAGCATTTTTCTTGATAGCTTTTTCGAGATTTTTCTTAGCTTCTTCAGCCGCTTCAATGACTGGAGCATGTTTTGTCTGAGCTTTTTCTAGGCGTTTTGTTGCGTTTCTCGTATTGTTGGTTTTCACGGCTTCGCCCCTGGAACCGACCGGCCGTGCCTTCTTAACTTCGTCGAGGTCTTTCTGATTCTTATCAATCTCAACTCGACCAGGTTTAGCTTCTTTCTCCTTATTCTTTAAATCTTTTTTCAGTGACTCCTCTTCTTTGGCTGCTGCTTGTTGCTGTTCATGCTGATCTATTCGTTTGCTGTTTAGTTTTTCCTCTTGTGCGATCCTAGCAGCCTCGGATGTTTTGCTCGAACCCTCCTTATCTTTCTTCCCTTCTTCTTTCTTCCCTTCTTCTTTCTTCCCGCTGCCTTTCTTTCGCTTCTTTTTCTTCCCTTTATCTTTTTCCCCCTTAAACCATGATGCAGCAGTTTTTACCCATTTGTCTGCAGCTTTACCCAACCTCCCTAACGCTTTAGAAGATTTATCACCAGTCAGTCCAAATACAAGAATAGCAGCACCCACAGTTGCTATCGCAGTAGTTAGCCTTTCGCCAGACTTAGCAATTAGGAACTGTGACTTACTAGCACCCTCACTACTATCTCCGAATGTTGAAATAGCAGCCGTAGCCGCAGATAGAGCGAAACCAAATTTACCTATGGCACCTACATCAAAACCTCCACCACCAGCAGATCCACCACCTTTAAATTTTTGGATACCACCAACCGCTCCGCCCTTGGCAAACTTAGCAACACCGCTCTTATTCATAGAGTTTAGATTGCTCGCTCCGATTTTGGAAGCAGCACTCTTGTTTATGACAAACTCGCCGGGGGTCAGGAGGGCGGGAACTGTATCAGTGCCAACAAGACCGCCAGTGGCAAATTCCGTACCCTTTTGTCGTCTTCCCTTAGCAAAATCTAGTGCGTTCGACTGATTTGTACCCTTGGCAAAATTCTCTCTAAGAGTAGCAACAACCTCTGGTCTATCAAGGATAGACGTTATCTGATCTCCAAGCCTACTAGCTTCGGAGTTTTTAACCTTCTTAGTGAACGAGGAAATGTTACCACTTGTGAATCTAGTTTTAGCGTCGGTTTGGATTTTCCCAAGCCTGTTTTTACCGAAGTTTGAAGCTACACCACCAAGTCCAGTAGGGAAGTCAAAATTTGCATTTGCCGAATCGCGGTCGGATGGATCGTAGGGAACTCCAGCGTTAGAAACAACACCCTCGAAAAGGTTACCAATAACTTGGTCAATATTAGTCTGACGAAGTATCTTGGCAGAATCTTCAACCCCACCTTCAGATATTCTAGTGCTAGTTGATAATTCTCTAGACCCAGCCTGAACGCCTCTCTCAACGTTTTCTAAAATTGTATCCTCGATACTCTCTGCTTTTTCTCTACTTAGAGCTTCGGCTACAAGTTTGAAGTCTGTTTTTTTGTTTATCTCCTTTTCAATCTGTGTCAACTCTTTTCTGAGAGGGCTAGTTGTTTTAGCCCCCCTTAGAACAGTATAAGATTTGCTCTTTTTAAGCTCTTTGAGAACAGCACCTTTTTCTAGCTTTCCAGCGAGGTCCGTAAGTCTACCCTCTGGAGATAAGAACGCACCCCCATAGGTATCGTCTATCTCAGTGTCGGGAATATTACCAATCTGTTCTGAGAGTGCGGAGATAGTACCACTACCCTTTAGGCTAGACTTGCCAGAGAACTTAGGGTCTTTTCGTTTTGACGCAATAGATTGACGTAAATCTCCTCCACGATTGAACTTGTTTTCATTCATAGCGGCTAGAGTACCAGCACCCATTTTGCCAACACTACTCTTACGGATAACGAACTCACCCGGAGTAAGCATAGCGGGAACGGTATCCCCATTACCAACACCCGGAACTATACCGCCACTAGCAAACTTCCTAATCGGACCGCCTTGGTTACGAGTTTGTAAACCGCGTACGGCAGCACCAGCACCTCCAAGGAAGGAACCAAAACCCTGTGCGAATTTGAAAGCAGCAACCGCTCCCAAGAGTGGAATGAGGGGCTTAACAGTCTCCGCAATTTGGATAAACGCACTAGCTAAACTTAGGGCCGTTCTGGTAAATACTTGGAAGGAAGTACTAGCCGCAATACCACGCACTAGAGCTAAGAACTGTTCTCTAACCTTTGTAATCTGGACAGCTAGGGCCTGTTGTGCTGTCGCAGCATCTTTGGTAAGAGAATTAGAACCAGATTGTGCTACCAAGAGGGCTTCTTGAGCAACCTTGTATTGTTGGAGTAAGGGAATAACCTTACCAATTTGACGGAAGCCACCGAGTTCTTCTGCTATGGAGATAAACTTAGTATCACCAGCGGGTAGTGCGGCAAACGCCTTACCTAGAGCTTGAGCGGCCTTGAAGGGACCAATGAAGCGACCCTCTGCGTTCGTTAGTTCTACCCCAAGCTCTCGGAGGTACTGAATCGTCTCCGGTCTCTGAACACGAGTAAAGATAGTACGTAAACCAGTACTAATGGATTCAGCACTTTCACGAGTTGTTTGACGTACACTTGTGAATAGGGCTAGGAGTTCTTCAAGATTACCACCAGCAGATTTGAACACACCACCGAATCTACGTACGGCACCAATAAGGTCACCAGCTTCTACGGCGAACGCACCGGCAACGGCGTTGATAGAACCAAGCTGTCCTTCGAGGGCACCAACACCCTGTTCAAACTGGCGGATTACAGCGATAGCACCTTCTGCCGTCTGAGTAATATCATCAAACGTGGGTGCTAGTGTACTTTTTGCGAGACTGGATAGG